>LWDU01040460.1_pt1 | contig 12432 bp, 9 predicted proteins | sample 727161 | NCBI WGS metagenome assembly LWDU01 (sample SAMN04566230, study PRJNA314399) | hydrothermal vent metagenome | isolation source: deep sea hydrothermal plume seawater | place: Mexico: Gulf of California, Guaymas Basin | collected 2004-07-11 | reverse complement strand
TCTCATTGTTGCGCCGCCAAATCTCGGACGGTATTCGATACTCTTTCTTCGTCCCATCAATCGTCTCTAACTCGACGATCAAAGGCATGACGAGCCCGCCGTGATTGCGGAACTTGATGACATAAAAATGGCTCTCGTCCGCGAGCATTTTCTTTTGTTCTTCTGTCAGTCCTTTGAGTCGCTTCTCATAGGCCTTTTTCTCTGCATCCGTGACGATCAATGGATCGTAGCTATTGTAAAAATCCTTGAGGTCCGGAAACTGGTCGACTCGTTTGGGCAGGTCCTTGTTTCTCTCTTTGGAGAGTGTGACCGGCTGGTCATCCTGATCCTTGCGGCGCTGCGCCTTCGTTTCTCGGGGATCGCCCTTGCTGATCGTCTTGACGCTGACGCCATCGATCGCCAAATCTGTATGAGCCGTTGTGTAGAACCAACCTCTCCAAAACCAATCGAGATCGATGCTGGATGCGTCTTCCATCGTTCGGAAGAAGTCGGCTGGCATCGGTCGCTTGAACATCCACCGTTGGGAGTACTCGCGAAAAGCAAAATCGAACAACTCACGGCCCAAAATGGTCTCTCGAAGAATGTTCAACGCAGTGGCCGGTTTGGAATAGCCGTTGGGGCCGAACTGTAAGATCGATTCTGAGTTTGTCATGATCGGAACTTGGGAACTACTCTTCATGTAGCCGACAATGTCTTTCGGCTCGCCGCGTCGTGACGGGTACTTTTCCTCCCATTCCTGTTCGGCAAGGTACTGCAAGAAAGTATTCAGCCCCTCGTCCATCCACGTCCATTGTCGCTCGTCGCTATTGACGATCATTGGGAAATAATTGTGACCCACTTCGTGGATGATGACCGAGATCAACGCATACTTGGTCTGCTTGGAATACGTGCCGTCCTTCAATGGTCGCGGCCCATTGAAGCAGATCATCGGGTATTCCATGCCGTAGACCGGGCCGTTCACTGAGATGGCGACCGGATAGGGATAGTCGAATGTAAACTTCGAGTAAACGTTAAGTGTGTGAATAATGGCGTGCGTGGAGTACTTGCTCCACAAGGGCTCGCCTTCCTTGGGATAATAGGACATGGCCATGACTTTTCTGCCGCCGACGGAATGGCCTTGAGCATCCCAAATGAACTTTCGTGACGAAGCGAACGCGAAGTCACGTACGTTCTTGGCCTGGAAAATCCACGTCTTCTTACCCTCGGGTGTGTGGCTTTCGTTCGCTTTCGCTTCTTCGGGAGTCACAATGTACATCGGCTCGGCGGCAGTGCTCGCTTCTTTGAAGCGAGTTTGCTGTTGCTCTGTCAGCACCTGGCTACCATTCATGAGCTCACCTGTCGCGCCCACAATGTGGTCTTCGGGGACGGTGATCCGCACTAGATAATCGCCAAACTCAAGCGTAAACTCGCCGCGACCGACGAACTGTTTGTGTTGCCAACCATTCACATCGGTGTAGGCGACCATTCGCGGAAACCACTGTGCGATTTCATAGATATAGTTCTTATCGTCGCTGAAGTACTCGCAGCCAGTACGTCCAGAGACGAACTTTGAATGGTTGATCGCGTAATTCCAGGCGACCTTGAAGACCATCGATTCACCCGATACAAGAGGCTTCGGTAGATCGACCCGCATCATTGTCTTTACAACCGTGTACGGAAGGTCCTGATCCCTGCCGTCGGTAACGCGTTCGATTTTCACGCCGCCGTCGAAAGTCTCCCGAAGCTGCATCGACTTAAGACCTCGGTAGCTGATCCGATCGTTTAAGCTGGGAGCCGTCCTTGTCGTTACTGCGTCGGAATCGGGAGTGAATATATTCGCATCTAACTGCAGCCAAAGGTACTTCAGCGAGTGCGGCGAGTGGTTGTGGTACGTGATGGTCTCACGGCCGCGGATGTGTTGTTTTTCGTCATCCAATTCGACGTCGATGACGTAGTCCGCTTCCTGTTGCCAATACCATTGACCTGGTGCCCCAGACGCAGCTCGCTCGGCATTCGCTGTGGGAAGGAGCTCTTCCAATTGGCGGAAGGCGTCGTCTTGCCCATACTTCTTGTTGGGGAACGGTTGGGCGTCAACACTGCTTCCCCCGAACTCGCAAAAACAGACAACGATCCCCAGGATCAAGGCAAATTTACGGCGTCTCATGTCGTTGTATCTCTTGTTGTCGAAAGCACTTTTAGTATTCCACCAGTTTGCGCAACTCGCTCAACGATTTCCACCCTCCCGGCAAAATGGGGGGTGTTCGGTGGAATTGCCTGGAACGGGCCGCTGGACTCATTTTGCCGCTTCCATCCGATGACTCAAAATGGCGAACCGCTGCACGCTCTCGTCTTCGTCGATCGAGATTGCCAAACACTGCGAGGCCGAGTCCGCACGCAATTCCATCTGTAGGTTAATGATCGGCTCGCAGAGGAAGCGGTTGCACGTGACGCTGCGAATTTCTCGCGGCAGAGTGCAGCCGACTGGATCCTCCTCCACCGGAAGCAAATCACTGAGCTTCAAAGTCGAGTCATCAAGAGAAAAATCGTCGGCGTTCGAATTCTGCCGTTGTTCACGGTGCGTTCTTGTTTCGGTAATGGTCATCGGTGATTCTAGGGGTGATGTTTGCATTGAATCGCCACGCTTCACTGCAAGAGGTGATTACTCTGTTGAAACTTCCGATGCTTGCAATACGGCGTTCCGCACATTCATGTTCGGTCGATGGAAAACGGGCAGGCCAGGCCAATTGACATGACCGGGAAGTGGTTGCTCACGATGTACTCTTGCCAGTGGCGGAACGTACCGGTCGCTCTGCGGAGAATCGAAAACGGCTCGTCGCGCCCAGAGTTGACATGCGCCGTTCTCGAAAACGACGACCCATTCATCGGTCACGGACTCCATCATTTCGACGCTATGCGGCTGCTTTACGTTGACCATCACAATGTTCGGTGGCGATTCTCCCGGCGGCGCGTAATTGAGAATTCTCAGCGGGTCGTAAGGTGGCGATGCTGGATCTCGGTATCGTGGTAGCGCACCATTGATGCCGAAGGCGAAGTCGAAGTACGAGTCGACCAGCGCCTGGGGGTAGCATGTTCGGTATCTCCCATCAAAGGCCACCTTTACATGGACGGGTCCGCTGGGATCGCCGAATGCGGCGATGACGTATTGCGACCAGCGATACGGGACAACCATGTTTCCATGCATGTCATGATCGGCCATGAACTGCAAGGCGGCGCACGGATAGCGATCGTAGGGGACTGGCATATCGACCAGACGAGAGCCGATACGATAGCTTTCGTATCCGAGCATCGAAAACAAAACGATCGCCAGCGCCCAACGACTGATCGGTCTCGATCTTGAAAAAAGGCGTTGACACCTACCTTCGATGTCGAAGCTGCGAACGACTGAATCGAGATGTGGACCCAGATAAAAGCCGCAGGCAATGGCGAAGAACGCAGCATGACGCTGATGCAAGAATGCTTGCCATGCGGTCGCTGATAAAATGAGTAGATGCGTCGCGTCGCGACTGCGCCGGGAGGCCAATAGTGTAAGCAGGCAAAAGGCGGCCATCAACCAGTACGGAAGAGACATTGGGCCAGCCAATGTAGCCGGCAGCCACTCCATGATCTCCGGGCGCGGTCTGCCCAACGACCCAAGCAGCCAGATGTGAAGCCGGGGACCATAGGGATTGACCAACGTTGCCAATCCAGAGGCCAACACCATCATGATCAATCGTCGTTGTAGCGGCCAAGATCCGTTGCCGCGTACCCAGAAGGCCTCGCACGAGCGGCCGAACAAATAGGCGACCAGCACAGCATACCCGGCAATAAAACCACCATGCGAATTTGCCCACATGAACATCAGTACGGGCAAGCCCCACAGGTAACGCAATCTCTTTGAAGAATAGCTGATCTCGCTCGGGGCGCGAGCGAAGTACCACCGTCCCTGCCATCCTTGGAAGCACCAGTGCAACAATGCCAACATCAAAACGTAGCTAGAATAGCTGGCCAATTGCGGACGCATGTTCCAATGTTGGAACAGGTTGTACGCGACCAGCAACAGAATAGCTCCACGCGACAACAATCCGACGTGCTGCCGCTCCATCACACGGAGCATTATCGCTAATGCTCCGATGCCCAACGCGAACTTGATCATGAGCAGCGTGGTGATGCCACCGAGTCGTTCCGAAATGGCGAACGAGATCTCGGATAGATTCTCGTGGTTTATCCAGCGGTAGCCGTTCGCGGTGTACGAATACGTTGTTGTCGCTGCGATCGAGCCGTCGCGAAGCACATCTCGGCCAAATTGGACATGTCCCCATAGATCCGGGTCGGCATGGTTCAGTGACACGCGTTCGCCGCACCACGCCAGAATGCATAGAACCGCCAGGCTGTACAACAGCCGTGTGCTGGGTGTTCTAAGGCGCGACAAGAACGATGCGAATCGACTCTTCAGCATTTCCTAACCAGGCGGGAGGGAACGGCGTTCTGTAAGCCAATACGGCCAGTGGAACTTGGCGAAAATCGGAAGGTAACGTAGTGTTGGTATGCGTTACAAAATCATAGGTCACCGTTTCCAAACCACTCGATTTACCGTTGCAATACTCCGCTTGCTGCCGTCAGAACTTCCGTGGAATTTTTGCACTATCGACACCATGATTGACAACTCACCTTGATTGCTTCAGACCATACGACCGCTACAGAGGACAACTCGGAAGCACGCGAGCAACGTCAAAACAGTCGCGTCGTCTCCGTCGTTACGGTTGTAATGATTGTGGTCAGCATATTGCCGCGGTTCAGTCGCTGGGCGTGGTGTTTCGATGTTCTGTCGGGTTTCCCGTTGCAACTTGCCGCTGCTGGAATGATTTGGTCAGTCGGGCTGATGCGCCTCCGACGACCGGCACTTGCCGCTGCGATGGTCGGAGTCGCACTGCTCTCGGCGGCACCTTCTTTCACATGGTGGCTACAACCGGCTGACGTCTGTGCGCCCGCTGCGCCTCACCTCCGCATCGTGGGCTACAACATTTGGGCTCGTAACGACGATCGAGCCGACGTTCTTCGGTTCCTGAGAGAGGCCGATCCTGACATCGCCGTTTGCTGTGAGGTGCGGCCGGAGATGGCGCGGCGGTTCTCCACTGGACTTCGAGACCTGTTTCCTCATCAAGCCCACGCTGTTCGCAAGCCGGGTCAGGGGATCGTGGTATTGAGCAAACATCCCCTGCTTTCGAGCGAAGTGGATGAACTCTCCGACGGGGCACTGGTTGCTAATGTCGTTGTTTCGTATCGAGGCGAGGGAATACGCGTGCTCGGAGCCCATCCTTTCTCGCCCGTATCGGTTCGTCGCTGGAATATTCGCAACCGGCAGCTTTCAGAGTTAGCCGCTTTGGCAAAGAGAATGACGGAACCTACGATCGTCATTGGTGACTTCAACACGACACCATGGTCATACTTTTTCGATCGTTTCGCGTCGCAATCATGCCTCCGCGATACGCAGCGAGGCATTGGGTTCGCTCGTACATGGCCCCGAGGTAATCCGTTCTTGCAGATGCCCATCGATCATGCATTTGTTTCCGATCACTGGCTGGTGAAAGCTCGCCAGGCAGGGCGGGCGACCAGCTCGGACCATCTGCCGTTAGTCGTCGACTTGGTCCGTGCCGGCAGATGACAGTTCTCCGCGGGGGAGCTGCAAATTCTGTTCTTCATTCGCTGCCGCTACCTCATTTTGAAGATCCCGGTGGTGATCGGCTCGGTGCCCGCTCGAGTGATCAATGCTGCATAGACGTTCATCGACATGTTCTGGTGGAGGAACTGAACTGAACCATCGCACATCGCCGCTTGAACACCACCTGGGTGAAAACTGAATGCTTCGTTGTTGTTCGTGCAGTTTATTGGACACGGACCTGGGGCTCGGCGACCGTTCTTTGTGAAGCCGTGAAGGGGGATGCCGGCGGCCGTATCTGCCCAGCCGGCCCCTCGAACTCGTCCACGTCTGACCGATAAATTCCCTCCACCGGGAGTGCTATTATTTGGTCCTCGTTTCCGACCGACAATCCAATGCTGCGGACGGCCGGAATCCTCGACGTAGCCGATGGTCGTTGACGTCCCATCTATGAGGTCTCGAAGCTTCAAGTTTAAATTTCCTCTGGGAACGATGGACCCACCAGTGTTGCCCGGAGCGGGGAAGATTAGACCAGCTCGAATCGGTGTCAGTGAGACGGAGCCGGGCGGAGCGTAATCGGAAGCTGCCGCTTTTCTACCGCGGCCAATGTTGTCCATTCGCCCGCCGCGGTGCCCAGGTGCTGAGGCGCACATGTAGGTGTCAACGAAGGTCGTAATGGCCGGTTGATTTCGGATATGCGTCCAAGCCAATTCGCTTTCGTATCGATCGGACAGAGTTTGGTGTTCGATGAACGGTAGCAAGAAGTAACCCCAACCCTTGGCCGGATTAGCTAGGTTCTGGAGAGGGAGCTTCCCTGTCGAATCGTGGTAGTTTTGAATCGCGATGCCCAGCTGTTTGAGATTGTTCATGCACGAGGTACGTCGGGCAGCCTCACGCGCCGCTTGAACGGCCGGCAACAGCAATGCTACCAAGACTCCAATAATTGCAATGACCACCAACAACTCGACCAATGTAAATGCTCGACGGTTACGGTTGTGCATGGCGTTCCCTTGTGAAGCGAGTAGACTAGGGAGGACAAAAAACTGAGAATCAAACGACGATGTGTCCCAACCCCAACAGTGAGCATTGGAACGTAAACGCAGGCGACTGTCCACAAATATTTTCGGAGACGAACTTATGTTCTTTGGATTGATCCCAAATCATTGTTGGAACGCAATAAATCGGCTGCGTATTCCAGATTCGTTTAGTAGGAAACAGTGGGGTCAACTTCGTTGCGGTATGTTTTGTTTGCTCGTGGCGATCGGACTAATCGGATGCTCCACCAAAGCAGAAAAAGGCGGCACGGTGGGCGGCAGCGTAACCCTTGATGGAGCTCCGTTCGTTGGCGCGGACATCGCCTTTGTTGGGCAAGGCGAAAACGCTCCATTTGCGTCGGCAACCACAGACGAGAGCGGCAACTTTGAGTTAATCGGCGATGGACGAGACGAAACGGTTGTTGCCGGACGTTATAAAGTCACGTTTTCAACATTCGCTGACGGCGATCCGTATTCCGATCCGCCGGTCCCTGACACAACCGAGCGGTGCCATATCAATTACAACCAATCGTCCCAGATGTTTCGCGAAGTCACGGTCGATGGAGAGAATCGATTTGTGTTCGCGTTGACCTCCGATGGCGCACTCCCGGAGTAGGGCGAATTGTCTTTCTTTTGGAGTGCTCCGACTTGTCGGAGCTTTCGTTTCGCCTCTTTCCTTCCCTTCACGCACGAAAATGGCAGATCAGTGATTCACAATTCCCGCGGGCTGAAACTGGCTGTACTCGTCTCCGTGCTTCTCGGTTCGTCGATGCGCGTGCATGCACAGCACGACTACAAGGTCTCACGCAATTTGATTCGCCATGGAAAACTCGACGAGGCGGTTGAGGTACTCATCGCTCGTATGGAAAAATTCCCATCAGACGGTGAGTGGGTGTACCAGCGATCCATCGCACTGGCCCAACAAGGCAAGCTGGACGAGTCAATTAAGTTACTGCAGACCGCCTTGCGAATGGACGTTCCCCTCGGCCGCGTCGTCGCCGACTCGCATGATCTGCTCGAACCGCTGCGGAAACTCGACACTTTCCAGAAGCTGTTAAATAGAAACGGTCAACAACCGACACAGGGTCCGATGGTAGGATCGGTCACGTCGAACTCAGCGAAAATCTGGTTGCGAACGGCCAGTGTATGTACCGTTCAGGTGATCGCAATGCACGACGGTGCTGAGGCTTGCCGCGGAGAAACGATGACCCATCAGGAAGGCGACTTTACGGGCGTTGTGAAGCTGGCAGGCTTGCGTGCCGACAGCGAGTATACCTGCACGTTCGTTATTGATGGCGAAACTGTCAAGCTTCCGTTGACTTGCCGTTTTCGCACTCTTGTTCCCAACGGATCACCAACCAAATTTCGTTTTGCCTTTGGTGGTGGCGCGGGATTTGTCACAGGTCACGAGAAAATGTGGCAGGTGATTCGAGATCGCAAGCCCGATGCCTTGCTACTGCTGGGTGACAACATGTATAGCGACGATCCACAGAGTTCGACGATGCAGAAGTTCTGCTACTATCGTCGGCAATCGTCTCTGCCCTACCGAAAGCTGGTAGCGATGACGACGGTCTACACGATCTGGGATGACCACGATTTTGGTACCAACGATTGCTCGGGTGGCCCAGACATCGACCGGCCCGTATGGAAGATCCCTGTTTGGAACGTGTTTCGACAGAACTGGGTCAACCCAGCCTATGGAGGCGGAGCAAGGCAACCGGGGTGTTGGTACGATTTTCAGGTTGGCAACATTCACTTCATCATGCTCGACGGTCGGTACTACCGACACCGTCCTGGAAAAACCATGCTGGGGCCCGTACAAAAAGCCTGGCTGAAACGCACGTTGCTGAGCTCATCTGCCGCCATCAAAGTCGTCGCCTCACCGGTTCCTTGGGAGTATCGTACCAAAGGGGACTCGAAGGATACCTGGAACGGATTTCGCGACGAGCGGACCGAGATATTCGACTTCCTCTCTGAGAACAAAATCGACGGAGTCTTGCTGATCAGTGCCGATCGTCATCGTTCGGACGCTTGGAAGATCGATCGAGAGGATGCGTATCCGCTGTACGAGTTTAACTCGTCACGACTTACGAATAATCACGTTCATCCCACGATGAAGCAAGCGATCTTTTCGTACAACAAGAAGCAGTCTTTCGGATTGGTCGAATTGGACACGACCCCTGATGACCCAAAAATTGACTACTCCGTCTGGTCAATCGATGGCGAAAAGATCCACCAACTTTCGTTGCGATACAGTCAGATCAGTGAGACGAAGTAGGCGAATGTGTGGCACTGGCTCTGCCCGTGTTGCCCAGCATCGCAAAAACACTGGCAGAGCCAGTGCCACGCATTGCGGTCGCTACTTCTTTTTTGCCTTGACCGAGAACTTCAGGTCGCCGCGCATGAAGTAGCAGGTACCGTTCTCATCGTCGCAGACGAAGTACAGCGCATACCCGGTGATGATTGCTTCGCCGACGAATGTCGCTGGAGCGCGGAGTTCGACTTCCGTGGTTCGCATCTCTTTCGACTCGGGGTCTTTGGGCTGGGCCAGAGTCAGCAGGTTCCGTTCCAACGTCCAGCCTGCGGGTGGATCGAGCCAGACCCGGACGGGCTGCGCCTCATTGTTCCAATGAGATCCACGTCGAGGCTCGAAGGCGATATGAGCTCGAACCGCTGCACCTGGCCGAATTCGTGGCGGCACGACGACCGGTGTGATACGGATCCGATTCCTATCACGATTGATGCGGCCATCGGGATCGGGATCCTCGACATTTTGCGTCTCCGAAACGAATCGCCGCGTTGGTCGAGCAATCTCGGCGCCCCGCGGCTCCACTTTTAACTCATGTGGTTTTTCGTCACGCGCTTGAATCTCGGATCGGGCCGTATCCACCCAATCGTAGAAAGGATACGGTTTGGCTAAACGCGGACCATATTGTTCAATACGCCGACGATAGATGTAATGATTCGGATCGAGGTCCAACGCATCGCTCCACGCGTTGACGGCGTTTTGGAAATCGCCCGGTAGGCCTCGTGGATTCTCAGAGCGACGGCGGAGTGCGACCCCCATACTGAAGGCGGCTTCGGCGTCTTTTGGGTTCAGCGTAATAGCTTCACGATACGCTGCGATCGCTTCGCTGATTCGGCGGCCGTCGTGCCAGATTGTCAACGCATCTCCCAACTCGCGCCACGATGTAGCATTGTTGGTGTCAGTTGCATCGCGAAGTTTGTTGAGGTCGGGGATGTCGACAACACTCAGTTCCCGGTCAGGTGCCGCGAATGTTTGGTTGAGAAATTCTTCAATCGAGTTGGGTGACGGGTTGAGGCTCCGCACGATCCCGTGTTCATCAATTGCGATGCTCTTGGGAACGGCTCGCAGCCCGAGTAGGTTGATTTTGTCCTGGAGTATCGGCCAGTCAAAACCTTTCCATTGCGCAAACAATCGACAGCGATCGCCATGTTGCTCCTGGATGACGCCAACAAGTTTGACCTTGTTTTGTTTGCGCAATTCGACGAGTGCTTCGTGCCAGACTGGCACGTGTCGACGGCAACCTGCTCACCAGGAGGCAAAGTGGATCAGGACCACCTTTTGGCCACGGAAATCGCTCAGTCGACGAGCCTCACCGGTGGCAATATCAGGCAACACGAAATCGGGGTGAGGTTTGCCAACTTCGAGGCGATAGTCGTTTGCCACGCTGTTTTGTGTCAACGTCGCCAGAGTGATTCCAGCCAGAGCGAGCCAACGCCTACCAATTCGTCTTACGGTATACATGTTGACCTCACTGTCCCGTACGGTGGAAGATGTTGATTATATCCCCGCGGTGTACAATGACAATTCGGCGCTAGGTGGACAGGAGATGCCGGCAGGAGAGAGGGTTCCAATGAAATTAGCCGAGATCGTCCCGCAATTAGCGATCGTGGTTGTCTCGTTATTCGCGACGGCAACGGCGTCGGCGTCTGAGTCGCACGGGCCGATTGCCGTACACTCACGGGGCGATCTGGTCTTCCTGGCCGATCGAGGCGGGGAATTGTTGACGGTTGATGCGAAGCAGAAAAAGGTAATGCACCGTCAGCGAATTGCCGATCAACTCAGCGATTTACTACCACTCGGGGACCAACACTGGCTGGCCAGCGACCCGGAAACGGGCCTCGTGCTGCTCGAACGGCAACCATTGAAATGGCGGATCGCGCAGCGTCAAAAAGTGCCCTACGTTGTAAATCTCGGCCTCCACCCGGATCGTCAACTGGTCTCCGCCACCTGCCTCTGGTCTCAACGCGTCGTTCTGTTCGATTTCGACACGGAAACCGGGTTGAGCTTGGCCAACACAATCGATCTGCCATTCGCTCCACGTTGCCAATGCTGGTTCAACGACGGGCAGCAGCACTTACTGTTGGTTGTCGATTCGTTTCAGGGCCGGTTCGCGATCGCAAATGCCGACGGCAAGCTGCTTCATCTGGGAAAAATGAACGCACACAATGTGCGGGGATTGTTGGTTGACGACGAGCGGCGTCAGCTGCTGGTCTCGCACCAATCGATGAACGGCGCCGCGACGACCGAGCACGAATCGATATTCTGGGGCGGTGTGATCACTAGCCGTTACAGCCGTATCACCTATTCTGATTTACTCGACGGTGGCGATGCATCGTTGCAGACAGTTTATCCTCTAAGCACGCCCGGAGACGCAGCCGCCGATCCCGGCCCACTGGTGGCGCTGCCCAAGGGTGGTGTTGCGGTTGCCTTAACCGGTGTTCGACAATTGGGCTTGCGACTCTCGGCCGACGGAGTGCTGCTCCGTCGTAATGTCGGGTTTCGCCCACAAGCGGTCGCTTACAGCAAATCGCGAGATGAGATCTATGTGGCGAGCACTCTCAGTCACCGATTGACCATTGTGCCATTGGCTCACCTAGAAAAGTTGCACCACGTCCGTTTGCGACCGGCAGCTGACCCATTGACGCAGGTCGAGCGTGGGGAGCGGTTGTTTTACGACGGGCGTTTGTCCTTAGATGGGTGGTTTAGCTGCCACAGTTGCCACACCGATGGTCACGCCAATGGTAAGTTGAACGACAACATGGCCGATGGAAATTATGGACACGCCAAACGAATCCCCTCGTTATTGGGTGTCGCCAATTCTGCTCCCTGGGCTTGGAACGGCGGCATGCATCGCCTGACTGATCAAGTGACAGGTTCGGTGAAGACCACGATGCGAGGCAAGCCACTAGTCAAACGTGACGCCGAGGACCTATCCGCATTCCTCGGCACACTGAGGCCGCCGCCCGGAATCGCCGTCGCTCGGCAGGAGATCGTTGCTGAGGATGTCGCACAGGGAAAGGCCGTCTTCAGCCGCAACGGTTGCATTGACTGTCACGCGCCGCCGTTCTACACCTCGCAGCACCTCTACGACGTGGGCATACATGATGGTGACGATGGCACGCGTGAATTCAACCCACCCTCGCTGCTGGGCGTCAGTCAACGCAGCTCGTTCTTTCACGACGGTCGCGGCGCCTCGCTAGACGACGTGCTACAGAAATTCCGGCATGGTCAAGCGGAGCCGTTAGCCGATCGCGAGTTGAGACTCCTGTTGGCGTTCTTGCGGTCGCTGTGATGAATGGTGGGAATGGCACATCAGGTTTTTCTGTCAATGGTACAGGTGTGGCGGTGGCAAAGAACCGGACGCTAACGCGTGCCGGCTGATATCCGCCACATGGGACACGGTCGATCGACTCAATCGACTCAATCGATGCGACGACTCAGTTGAATGGTCTTGC
>LWDU01037468.1_pt1 | contig 12439 bp, 13 predicted proteins | sample 727161 | NCBI WGS metagenome assembly LWDU01 (sample SAMN04566230, study PRJNA314399) | hydrothermal vent metagenome | isolation source: deep sea hydrothermal plume seawater | place: Mexico: Gulf of California, Guaymas Basin | collected 2004-07-11 | reverse complement strand
GGGCCTCGGCGACATCGCCGAGCCGTAGGCCACCTGCCCCGCCGCCCCAGCGCTCAACAAAGAGGCGGAATGGCTTGCCTGCGCTATCGAACGCCCCGGCGCGGACTTCTCCCGGCGTGCGATGCACGAGGATCCGCGGCGGCTGGCTCATGAGCGTCCGCGATATCCGAGCGCAACGACGAACAGCTCCGGCGAGCCCGCCCGGCTGGCGGGCGGCTTGATGTGCTTGACCGTTTTGAACATGCGCTTGAGGTCATTCAGCATGTCGGGCGTCGCCCCGCCCTGAAAAACCTTGCTGCAGAAATTTCCGCCCGGGGTGAGATATTCGCTGGCGAACCAGAGCGCCATTTCAGCCAAAGCGGCCGTGCGAAGACTGTCCGTCTGCTTATGACCGGTGGTGTTCGCCGCCATGTCGGAGAGGACGAGGTCTGGCGCGCTGGAAAGCCCTTCCATCATCTTCTCGACATCCTCAGCCTCATTGATATCGCCCTGAATGATGTGAGCACCCGGAATGGGATCGACGGCCAGAAGATCGATGCCGACAATCTCCTTCACGCCGCTTCGAAGGCAGACCTGGATCCAGCCACCCGGCGCGCAGCCAAGGTCGACGACGCGCTTTGCGCCTCTCAGTATGTTCGTCTTCTCATCGATCTCGAGCAGCTTGTAGGCTGCGCGCGCGCGGTAGTTGTCCTTCTTCGCGCGCTGGACATACGGGTCGGACAACTGGCGTTCGATCCAGCGCTTCGAGCTTTCATCCTTGGCATTGTGGGCAATGATCTTGCGCTCACCCATGCGGCGACCGGATGTCTGTTGCTTTTCCTTTGGCGGGCCTTTCCAGCGCCGCTTTTCGTCATCGCTCATGACTTTGCCTCCGCTGCAGCCTTGTTGCCGCTATTCTGTTGCGCCTTGCGTTTGCGCCCGCCGCGCGAGCGCTTGCGTTTCGGCCCCTTCATCATCGACAGGAGGAGGCCTTCGCGAAGCCCCCTGTCAGCAACCCGCATACGCGCATGTGGGGCGAGCGACCAGACCGCATCCATCAGCGCGCAGCCTGCCAGCATGAGCCCAGCCCGGTCATGGCCGATGGTCGGGAACTTGGCCCGGCCTTCGGGACCGGCTGTGATGAGTGCATCCATGGTGGAATAGCAGCCATCATGGTCCATCCACTGCCCGTCCACGAGGTCGCGGCGGTATTTCTCCAGTCCGAAGTGAACCCCGGCGACGCAGGTGACCGTGCCCGACGTGCCGATGATGTGGGATGTCTCATCAGCGAGCATCCGGCGAATATCGTGTTTCTCGGCCCATTTCTCGACATAGGATTTTGCCCGCTCCAGCATGGCTGGATAGGCCTCTTCCTCTGTTTCGAGATGGGCGAAGGCTTCTGTCAGCGTGACAACGCCAAGCGGCACGCTGGTCCACGCCTTGATTGGCGGCTTCTTCAGCATGCCATCGAGCCCGCTATCGCGCGCCGCGGCAGCGTCCACCAGCGAAAGCTCGGTCGACCCGCCGCCGATATCCAGAACGAGGACCGATTTTGCCTCCTCATCGATGAGGTTGTGACAGCCGATCAGCGCGAGGCGCGCTTCTTCCTGCGGCCCGATGATCTTAAAGGTGAGGCCTGTGCGTTCGCGGATTTCCTTGATGAAATCGGCTCCGTTCTCGGCCTTCCGGCAGGCTTCGGTGGCGATGCACCGGACATGTCCGACCCGCTTGGACTTCAGCTTTTTCGAAATCGCGTCGAGTGCATCGAAAGCGCGGTTCATCGCAACGTCAGATAGACGGCCAGACTGTTCCAGACCCTCCCCGAGACGAGCAATCTGCGAATGGGAATCGACCACGTTGAAGCCTTTACGCGTTGGCGCAGCGACCAGCAGCCTGCAATTGTTTGTGCCGAGGTCCACCGCCGCATAAAGCGGTGGCCGCCGGTCGTTGCGCGCGGGCCGGCGGTTACGCCTCTGCCCGCCGCGCGATTTTTTTTCAGCCATGTGAGGCCCAAATCTTGTCGGTTAGTAGCGTCAATATCACATTGAACAGTGATGAGCCAACGACCCAGCATATTCTCGCGACTTGCCGCTTTGTTCAGCGCCCGTAAGCCAGTTGAGCCGGAATACGAAGCTCAGGTCGCACATGTGGATCCCATGACCGAAGCATCACAGACTGACGAAACCTATGGCGAAGACGGCCACCCGCATTTCGCCATCGACCGCAGACAGGCGAAGTTCCAGATCGGTGAGGTTGTAAAACATCGCATGTTCGGGTTTCGGGGCGTGATCTTCGACGTCGATCCGGTCTTCGCCAATTCCGATGAATGGTATGAAGCCATCCCTGAGCATCTGCGCCCGTCAAAGGACCAGCCCTATTATCACCTCTTCGCAGAGAACGATAAGACGCACTACGTGGCCTATGTCTCAGAGGGCAATCTTCTCATCGATGACAGCGACACGCCTGTCAGCCATCCTGACATTCCATTCGTCCTGGACCGCACCGCTGACGGGTATGCCCTGAAGCGCGAGCAGGCGAACTAAGGCTTTTGGCCGCCTAGTCCGGCTTCACCATGTCAGGCGCCGCTTTCGCGAAAGCCTCGACCTTCTGACAGGCCGCATCGACTTCGACCAGACGCGGGAACTGGCTGAGATCGGTATCGTAGCGGCGCGCATTCGCCATTTGCGGCACGAGACAGATATCGGCGAGCGTTGGCTGATCGCTGAACAGGAACGCATTAGCCTTGTGAGGCTCGGCCATTTCTTCCAGCGCCGTGAAGCCCCGAATGATCCAGTCGCGGTACCACTCACCGACGCCCGCATCGTCCTGCCCCAGCTCTTTGCGGAGCTTTATCAGCACTGACAGATTATTGATCGGGTGGATGTCGCAGGCGATGATGTCGGCGAAGGCGCGCACCTGAAGGCGGGCCCAGCTATCGGCCGGTAAGAATGATGGCTCTGGATAGGTTTCATCCAGCCACTCCAGAATGGCCATGGACTGGCCCGAGCGGCGGCCATCGACTTCGAGCGTCGGCACGCGCATCTGCGGGTTAAGCGCGCGGTAGCCATCCTGAAACTGCTCATCCGCGCCCGGGGCGATATTCACTGACTGGGAGGTGTAGTCGAGGCCCTTCAGGTTCAGCGCAATCCGCAGCCTGTAAGCTGCGGATGAGCGCCAATAGTCGTAGAGTTTCAGCTCACTCATGCCTTCACCACATCCTGCTCGATCGCGCCGAAGACGGTGTGCCCGGCCTTGTCCTTCACTTCGATGCGGATGTTATCGCCAACATCCATGAAGCTTGTCGCAGGCTTGCCGTCACGGATCGTCTCGATCATGCGGATCTCGGCAATGCAGGAATAGCCAAGGCCGCCATCAGCGACGGGCTTGCCAGCGCCGCCATCGGGATCGCGGTTAGAGATCGTGCCGGATCCGATGATCGTACCAGCACAGAGCGGGCGGGTTTTCGCTGCGTGGGCGACCAGGGTGCCGAAGTCGAAAGTCATATCGACATCGCAATCAGGCTTGCCGAAGGGTTTGCCATTGTAGGTCGACAGCATGGGCAGATGCAGCTTGCCATCCTTCCAGGCATCGCCCAGCTCATCAGGCGTCACGGCGACCGGCGAGAACGCGCTGGAAGGCTTGGACTGGAAGAATCCGAAGCCCTTGGCGAGTTCATTAGGGATAAGGCCTCGCAGGCTGACATCATTACAGATCATGATCAGCTTGACCTGATCGAGCGCCGATTTGGCATCAATGCCCATGGGGACGTCGCCAGTTACGACGCAAACCTCTGCCTCAAAATCGAGGCCCCAGGCCTTGTCGCCGAGCGGGATATTGTCGCGCGGGCCGAGGAAACTGTCAGAGCCCCCCTGATACATGAGTGGGTCGGAGTAGAAGCTTTCCGGCACTTCTGCGCCGCGCGCTTTTCTGACCAGCTCCACATGGTTGATGTAGGCGGAGCCATCGGCCCACTGATAGGCGCGTGGCAGCGGCGATTCGCAGTCATGCTCATGGAAGCGCTTGGTCGGGACCGAACCGACTTCGACATCATTTGCGAGGGCAGCCAGTTTCGGCGCTTTGATGTCCCAGTCATCGAGCGCGGCCTGCAGCGTCGGGGCGATATGGGTCGCCTCTGCATAGCGGGTGAGGTCTTTCGAGACGACGACCAGCTGGCCGTCGCGTCCCTGTTTGAGGCTGGCAAGTTTCATATGCGACGTTTCCTTTTCTCTGCGGTCGTTGTGCCAGTGCGAAGACCAGCTTTCCATTTCTTTCAGCGTTTGATGCGCTATAATAGTTGCATGAGCAACCATTCCGAGAAACCCGCCAACGCAAGAGACGACTGGACCATTGATCAGGGCTGGTCGGACTATACGGCCGATGAGCATGCTGTGTGGGACCTGTTGTACAAGCGGCAGATGGACGTGCTTCCGGGCCGTGCGGCGCCTGAATTCCTTGAAGGTCTGAAGGCGCTGGACCTCGGCAAGGGCGGCATTCCCGAATTTGAAGCCATGTCGGATGAGCTTGAAGCCCTGACAGGCTGGCGTGTCGTCGCTGTCCCCGGTCTCGTGCCGGACGAGGTTTTCTTTGACCATCTCGCCAATCGCCGTTTTCCGGCGGGCCAGTTCATCCGCAAACGCAATGAGCTTGATTACCTGCAGGAGCCGGACGTCTTTCACGATGTCTTTGGCCATGTGCCGATGCTGACCAATCCGGTCTTCGCAGACTATATGGAAGCCTATGGCAAGGGCGGCCTGCGCAGCCTTGATTTTGCGGCCCTGAAGAACCTTGCGGCGCTTTACTGGTACACGGTGGAGTTTGGCATGATCCAGACCGATGAAGGCTTGCGCATCTATGGCGCGGGCATCGTCTCATCGAAGACCGAGAGCATCTTTGCGCTGGAAGACCCGTCCCCCAATCGGATCGGGTTTGACCTCGAACGCCTGATGAAGACCGACTACCGGATCGACGATTTCCAGCAGACCTATTTCGTCATCGATAGCTATGAGCAGCTTTTCGACGCAACAGTGAAGACAGATTTCGCGCCCATTTATGACCGGATGCAGGGAAAGTTCGCACTGAAGCCTGAAGACGTGGTCGCAGATGACGCTGTGATCACGCGTGGCAGCCAGGCCTATGCAAAGGCTGGCGGGCGACTTGCCCCGGTGGATGGCGGCAAGTGAAGCGCACGCTGGCGCTATTGGCCCTTGCGGCCTCTGGCGCCTTGGCGGCTGCCGCAGATGACGTGATTGGCGCGGACTGCCAGTTCGAAGGCACCCCGCTGAATGGCAAGGTTCAGGTCGTCAGCAGCTTTCCGGACATCAAGGTCAAGGTGGTCGAAAGCTTCCCTGACCTGAAGGTCAAGCTGGTCGAGAGTTTTCCGGATGATTGCGGCGAATGGCAGATGGTCGACAGTTTTCCCGACTTCACCATCCAGTTTGTCGAGAGCTTTCCCGACATTGAGATTGAAATGGTGACCTCGTTTCCGGGCGTGCCTTAGACCAATTCCGCTTTCAGCGGAATCTGTCCTCGGTTTGGCTGCGCTCACGCTAGCCCGCCAATGCGGGCGGCTCCGCGGGGGCGGCGCATTCGCGCCGAGCTCGCCTTGCTCGCTTCCGCGCTTCCGTCAAAGTCGGAAACGCTCTAGGCGAGCTCTGACAGTCCAAGACAGTCAAGCAGCGCTTCGCGGGCCGTCTGGCACTCAATAGCGAAAGCCGGATCAGCAAGGTCTGCGGCGACCAGTCCGTCGCGATAGGTGTTGGCAACGATGTCCTGCAGCTGGTCGATCCTGTCTTCGTCCAGCAGAACGCCCTGATGGCAGGCGGCAAGTTCTTCATCGGTCATCACGACGCGCAAGCGCAGACAGGCAGGCCCGCCCCCGTTGCGCATGGACTGGCGCACATCGACATACTGGACCCGGCCGATCGGGCCATTTCCCTCAACCATCTTCTCGCAGAAGGTGCGCGTCGACTCGGTTTCCTGCGTCTCTAGCGGCGCAAGCAGGACGAGACGGTCCTCACCCGGCCATTTCAGGAGCTGCGAGTTGAACAGGTAGGATGTGATCGCGTCGCCGATCGGCACCTCGGCTTCTGGCACCATGACAGTCTTCAGCTCGAACAGGCCGTCACCCGCCCTACGGATGGCGCTGAGGACAGCGTCTGTCTCTTCGAAGGCGAGCTCATGATAGAAGAGCGTATCGAGCGAGCCGACGCAGACGACATCATTGTGGAAGGCGCCTGCATCAATGGCAGCGCGGGCCTGACGCGCGAAGATGCTGCGCTCTGGTGCCAGCGTATGCGCGCGGGCGATGCTCTCAGTGGCGAGCCTGGTCTGACGGGCCGGGAAACCTACAGTGCTCTCGCCAGCTTCGCGGCCATAGACGAACACTTCAACGCCCGGCGCGCCATGATCCGCGCAGAGGCGGATATGATTGGCAGCGCCCTCATCGGCAAAGTCCGCATGCGCGGGCAGCGCGGCATGGATGCCGAACCGCTCCGTATCCCCGAAGATGGAGATCAGCGTCGCGGTCGTGTCCGGATGCTCGATGGAGCGGTGCAGCATGGTCGACAGGTTCGCGCTGGTAAGGTGCAGGCGTCCATCGCTGGCATCAGCCGATGGCGAAACGGTCGCTGCATTCGCCGCCCACATGGACGATGCGCTATAGGCGGCCTTGAGGATCTGCGGATGAGTGCGCGCCGCTGCGGTGATGATGTCGGCGTCGCTGCCGGTGAAGCCTGCTGACACGAGCAGGTCAAAGTTCGGGCGCGGCAGCGGCGGCAGGACGCCCTGCTTCAGGCCAGCACGCACCAGAAGGCGCATCTTTTCGAGGCCCTGAATTGCCGCTTCTCGAGGATTGGAGACGTCGCCTTCATTGCGGGCGCTGGCGAGGTTGCCCTCCGACATGCCGCCATAATTGTGGCTCGGCCCGATCAGGCCATCGAAATTGACTTCGTGTGCTGTACTCATAAGGGCCGGATACACCGCCCTGCCGCATGATGGAAGCCGGTCATGGACACAGCGTCCCTACCGCCCGCATTATCGCTGACATCTATCCTTCGCGAGGAAACGCCACCATGAAGCTGACCCCAACACTCGCCGCCGCCGTCTTTTTTGTGCCTGGCACGATCGCGTATGCACAGACGCTGCCTGATGCTTTCACACCCGGTCCCGTGATCGAAGAGTTCGGGCCGTCTGCGACGGTCGAAGATGCCCTGCCCCTCGCCAAAGACGTCGAACTGAAAGTCGCTTTCGACATTGCCGATACCGAAGAGCGCGGTGGGGTGAACCGTCAGTTCGAGACGGTTGCTCGCTTTCTCAATATGCATGCACGGGCTGGTGTAGACCGGAATGCGATCAACCCCGCCATCGTGGTTCATGGGGGCGCGGCTCAATACCTCGTCCAGCCCGGCCCGACCGAAGATGCTACCGACACGACCCGTCTCGTCATCGCCCTCCTAGACGCAGGCGTGCCGATCTTTCTCTGCGGACAGACGGCGGCTGCGCGGGGGCTCACCAAGGATGACCTCATCCCCGGTGTCGAGCTCTCGCTGTCGGCTATGACCGCTCATGCGCAGCTCGCGCAGGACGGCTATTCGCTCAATCCGTTCTAAGAATTAGGCCGGAAACCCTTGTGCCTTGAGGCGTGTGGCCTGATCGGCGGTCTGGCTTGCCTGTGGCCAGGCGCAATAGTCAGCCGCGTAATAGGCGCCGGGTCGGAAATTGCCTGACAGGCCGGGCCCGCCGAACGGCATATTGCCAGAGGCGCCTGCCGTCGGCCGGTTCCGGTTCAGGATACCGGCACGCATCTCATTGTGAGCACGCAGCCAGAGTGCATCGTCATCGCTGACCAGCCCGCCAGAAAGACCAAAGCGGGTATCGTTCGAAATCCTTCACGCGGTGGATCTGGATGAGTGGGCCAAACAGCTCCTCGTCCGGCACATTGCTCGCATCGGTGACGTCGATGACGCCAGCCGTGACGAAGCCGCCGCCGCGGTCCATGCGCTTCAGCCGGCGAAGCGGTTTGCCGCCCGCCTTGGACAGCATGGTCTGGAAGTCGACGGCGGCCTGTGCGGCATCCTCGGACACCAGCGGCCCCATGAAGATATCGTCCTCGTCCCATGCGCCGATCTTGAGGCCGCGCGCGCGCTCGACAATGGCGTCGATGACTGACTTGCCGAAGGCGTTATCAGGCACGTAGACGCGGCGGGCGCAGGTGCAGCGCTGGCCGGTGGTCAGGAAGGCCGACTGAGCGGCGATGTCGCCTGCCGCTTCGGCGTCTGCCGGATCCCAGACGATGAGTGGATTATTGCCGCCCATTTCGAGCGCCAGGATGATGTCCGGGCGACCCGCAAAGTGGCGGTGGAAGGCCGTGCCGGTCTTGGCGGATCCTGTGAACAGCACCCCGTTCACATCTGCATCAAGGAGCGCCGCACCCGTATCGCGTCCGCCATTCACAACGTTGAGAACGCCCTCAGGAAGCCCCGCTGCCTCAAAGCAGTCGATCATGATCTTCGCGACCGAGGGCGCGAGCTCTGATGGCTTGAAAACGCAAGTGTTCCCCGCAAGTAGCGCTGGAACGATGTGGCCATTCGGCAGGTGACCCGGGAAGTTGAACGGCCCGAACACCGCCATGACACCGTGCGGGCGATGGGTCAGGTGGGCGCCGCCAAAGGCGGCGTCTTGGCTGCGGCCACCGGCGCGCTCAACCTGCGCCTCGATTGAAACAGCGATCTTGCCCTTCATGGCACCGGCTTCGGCAACCGATTCCCAGCGGGCCTTGCCCATGTCTTCGCTGATCGCCTTCGAGATGTCGTCGGTGCGCTTCTCTACCTCTGCTGCATAGGCTTCGAGGATGCGGGTACGGGTGTCCTGCGGGACATGGCGCCACGCGCGCCCTGCGTCCTGCGCGGCCTCTACAGCCTCGTTGACCTGCGCCGGGCTTGCTGCCTGGCCTTCCCAGCTTGTCTCGCCTGTCGCTGGAGAAGTCTTCTCGAACCAGTCTCCATCGCCAGTGTGCCACTTGCCGTTGATGTACGTGCCTTTCGCCATAGCGCTTGCCTAGCTCCTTAGCCAAAGTCTTGCTGTGCTGCCTGATTGCAGCTTCAGGCGGTCCAGAACCGCCTTCGATGTCACGAACTCATTCTCGCCGCGACTTTCCCCTTCGATGAGGCTGACCCGGATATCGTTGAAGTGGTCATTCGATACAATACCGCTCTCACCGCTCGCTTCACCTTCGATGAGGGTCACGATGCGGCTCTCGCGGATGGTGCGGATGAGTTTTCGAGGGGCCGCGACCAACGGGCCGCCATCAAAAATGTCGACCGTCCGCTCGAACCGGAAACCTTCCCATTCGAGCAGCTTCAGCGCGCCGACACCGTCAGAGTGACAGCGGCCAATGACTTCCCGCGCTTCCGGCGGCAGGAGGTCCACATAGATGGGATATTTCGGCATCAGGTCGAGGATGAACTGATTGTCCGAGACGGCAGACAGGATGTCCGCCTCGCTGAAGCTCATGCGAAAGAAATGGCGTCCGATCGCGTCCCAGAACGGGGTCTCGCCCTTGGCATCAACGACGCCGCGCAACTCCGCCAGCACCATGTCGCCGAAACGTTCGGGATATGACGCCATCAACAGATAACGCGACTGTGCCGCAAGCCGTCCAGCCCCACCGCCGCGATGCGCCGCGCGCAGGAACAGCGTGCCGACCTCGGTGAATCCAACAAACTCATTGGTCAGGATCAGCGCATCCATATTGTGACGGCGATCAGCAGCCTGACTTGCCTGCGCCAGCGTGATGACGCGATAGTTGAAGAAGGGCTGGTCGATGCCCGTGCCTGCCTTGACCGCGCTACAGCCACCAATTTCGCCGGTCTCATGATTGACCATCATCATGAGGTATTTGCCATATTGCGGCTGTTCGATCTCGCCCGCGAACGACTTCTCGGATTTCTCCCGCCGTTCACGGATGATGCCTTCATGCACAGGCAGGCTGGTAAAGCCCGGGCCCGATTCTTCCGCCAGCGTCATCAGCGCGTCGAAGTCGTCCCGCCGCGCTGGCCGCATGACATATGGGGCTGTCATTCCATCAGCGCCTTTATCTTCGCCGCATCGATGCGGCCATCCGCAAACCGGTTGAGGAGAAGCGCGGAAAGCTGCGCCCGCTCTACCAGGCTTGACATGACGACATATTCCTCGCTGGAATGGATGCGTCCGCCCATGACGCCGAGCGTATCGACGTTGGGCACGCCAGCCGCGAAGATGTTGTTGCCTTCGCAGACGCCGCCCGTGTCCTCAAAGGTTAGCTCAAGACCAAGCGCTGAGCCGGTCTGCGCCACGGCGTCGAATAAGGCCTGCTGGGCATCGTTACGCGGCTTTGGAGGACGGTAGAAACCGCCGTGCAGATGACCGGTAATCCCGTCACGGGCTGTTGCCTCACGGAAGATCCGCTCGACCTCCCACGTCGCCCACTGCGCCGCATCGGCGTCAGGCGCCCGCGCGCCAAAGCGAATGATTGCCAGGTCAGGCACGATATTGACCGCGCCGCCGCCATCGATTGCGCCGACATTGAAGGAGACGCCCTCGCGCCGTCCATTCAGCGCTTCTAGATCAACGACCGCATGTGCTGCCGCCTCAAGGGCGCTACGCCCCTCTTCCTTGGACCGGCCAGCATGCGCCGAACGCCCGTGCAGGACGATGTCAAAAACGGCGGAGCCTTTACGGCCACCGGACATGGCGCCCGTTTCCATGCACGGCTCATAGGTCATGCCAACGAGCGCGCCCGATGACGCTGCCTCTTTCAGAGCGCCCGCGCTTGCGAAATTACCGATCTCTTCATCCGGAGAAATCACGATCTGGTAGCCGAGCTTGTCCTTCAGCGGACCTGCCTCGAAAGCCTGCAGAGCGCCGAGCATGACGGACAATCCGCCTTTCATATCGGCGAGGCCGGGGCCGTTCTTGCGGCCCTCGCCCAGGTCCTTGATCTCGGTAAACGTGCCCGGCGGGAACACCGTGTCGTAATGGCCGCTCATCACCACCTGCACAGGCGCCTCGGGCCTCGCGGTGACGCGAAGAATGGGACCCGTCTCAAAGTCGACGGCCTTGCCTTTTTCATCCACCTTCTCAAAGGGCTGGGATTTATCAAGCTTCACCTCTGCATCGAGCGCGGAGAAGGCATCGGCCAACTTTGGTGCCAGCGTCTTCAACCCATCCGCATTCCAGCTTCCGGTATTGATCGCAGCCCAGTCGAGCATGCGGGACGCCATATCATTTTCGGCCGCCGCAATTAGTTCGCAGACGGCTTCGTCTTCAGAATTTTTCTTGCCTAGATCAGTCATGCTTCTTGGTTTCATGGGACGTGAAGAACTGCAAGCCCGTCGCTGGCAGCTTTTGCGGCTATTGAGCGCGCGCTGGCCCTCGCGGTTAACAATCGAGACCGCAGCGTCTAGGAGGAGCGCTTTTAATGCTCAGGAGACAAGACTGTGAGACGACTTTTTGTGTTCGCCGCCCTTGCCGGCCTTTCCATCGCCCCCGCTGCTGCGGCAGACGATGGCTGGACGGGCGAAGGCTCTTTCTCAGCCGGATATACGACTGGCAATACCGAAACGGCCGATCTTGGTCTTGGTGTCAAACTGAACCGTGAGCTTGGCCTCTGGACCTACAGCGGCGAGGCATCAGTCGAATATGGCGAGACCGACTCCGTCGAGACCCGCAACCGCATATTTCTGGCTGGCGAAGTAGATCGTCAGCTCGGCGACAAGCTTTTTGCCTTCGCTCGCACCTCCTATGAAAAGGACGAATTTTCGGGCTTCGATTCGCGCGTCTTTGTGGGCGGCGGCCTCGGCTACCAGGTCATCGAGAACGAGACCACGAGCTGGTCTGTTCAGGGCGGCCCCGGCATCAAGATTGACGAAGTTCAGGCCACCACGACGGTCCGCAATGGCGCGCCTGTCTTCGTTCCCGCCTCCACCGAACAGTCTCTGTCCGTCGTTGGCCGATCGGAGTTCTCACACAAATTCAACGATGCAGTGAGCTTCTCGAACAATTCGGACGTCATCTATGCCAGCGAGTCGACGCAGTTCGTGAACGTTACCGCTCTCACTGCAGCACTCACCGATACCTTCTCGGCGCGTTTCTCATTCAATGTGCGCCATGACACGAACCCGCCACCTGGATTTGAGGCGACGGATACGGTCACGCGCGCATCGCTGGTTTATGCTTTCGGAGGATAAGGCCGACTAGACCTTCTCCAGGGCCTGTTCGAGGTCGACCAGAAGATCTTCTGGCGCCTCGACGCCCACCGAGAAGCGGACCAGACCATCGGTAAACCCAATCCGCTTGCGGATCTCTTCATCGACGCCTGAGTGGGTCGTCGAGCCCGGGTGGCACATCAGGCTTTCCGTGCCGCCAAGGCTGACAGCCAGCTTCACGAGCTGAAGGTTGTCGAGCAGCCGGAAAGCCGCTTCCT
>LWDU01037194.1_pt1 | contig 12439 bp, 12 predicted proteins | sample 727161 | NCBI WGS metagenome assembly LWDU01 (sample SAMN04566230, study PRJNA314399) | hydrothermal vent metagenome | isolation source: deep sea hydrothermal plume seawater | place: Mexico: Gulf of California, Guaymas Basin | collected 2004-07-11 | reverse complement strand
CGGACATCAACACCACGCCGCTCGTGGACGTGATGCTGGTGCTTCTGATCATCTTCCTCATCGCGGTTCCGGTCGCGATCCAGACCATCGAGAAGCTGGAAATCCCGGTCTTTGAATCGGTCGAATCCAAGGATAAGGTCGAAAACCTTCTCCTGACCGTCAGCACCACCGACGATAACGGTGTCAGCGCCGGCGAGCCCGGCTTTGCAGGTGCATCGCGCAGCGGTGAATGCCGCGTCTATTTCGGCAATGTAGCGCCGGTCAGTTCGGAAGAACTGTACGACCAGGCTTTCGAACGTCTCGATGCCATCGTGCAGCGCGCGGGCGGACCGGACGCGATCATGGAGGATCCGGAGAAGATCCCGCAGGTTCATATCCGCGGCGACGTCAATGCTCCGTGGTCGTGTGTGGCCGGTGCGATCTACAACGTCCAGGCGGCGGGCTATCCCACCGTTGGCTTCATCTCGAACCCGGTCGACCCCAACGGTTGATCGCGCGGTTCGGCAAAGCAGATTAGGGAGTAACCCACTATGGCAATGTCAGGCGGCTCAGATGATGGCGCGCCGATGATGGAAATGAACATGACGCCGTTGATCGACGTCTTGCTCGTCCTCCTCATCATGTTCATCATCACCATTCCGGTCGCGACCCACTCGGTCGATATCGACCTGCCGGCACCCAGCGACGTTCCACAAGACATCACCGTCGAGCCGGAGAAGAACAAGCTGGTCCTCACGGCCAACAACGAGATCCTGTGGAACGGCAATGCGATCGACATGGGCCAGCTGCGCACGCTGCTCGAGGAATCGAAGGCGATCAATCCGGAACCCGAACTCCAGTTCGAACCGGAAGCGCAGGCCAGCTACGATCTCGCAGCCAAGGTCCTGCAGCTGATCAAGGCCAGCGGCGTGACCAAGTTCGGCTTCGTCGGCAACGAGCGGTACCGGACTTTCGGCAAGGCCGGTTAATCGCGGCGACGCCAGCACAAGAACACGGGAAAGGGGCGGAGCGATCCGCCCCTTTCTTTTTGCCTGCTGCAAGTGTGAGGGGCAGCAATGCAGCCACCCTAATCGGTTGGCTAATCGTCGTCGCCCGCGGGCAGGTCCACGCGCATCGCCGCACCTGCCAGGCTTTCGGCTTCGAGCAGCAATTCATCGTCGACCGAGCCCTGCGGGGTCGCCTCGCGGCCGATCATTACCATCACCGGCACTGCCAGCGGGCTGACCCGGTCGAGTTCGACATGGACCAATTGCTCGGCCGAACGATCGAGCAGATCACCCAGCCGCCCGACATCGGTCAGCCGCGTGCGCGCATCCGCCCAGGCCGCTTCGAGCAGGACATGGTCGGGTTCATACTTGCGCAGCACGTCATAGATGAGGTCGGTCGAGAAGGTGACCTGCTTGCCCGTCTTGCGCTTTCCCGGATGCTGCCGCTCGACCAGCCCGCCGATCACCGCGACTTCGCGGAAGGCGCGCCGCAGCAAATGCGAGTTCTGTACCCATTCGATGAATTCATCCTGCAGGATATCGGGCGACAGCAGCGGCGCAGGATCCTCGACCGGCTTTAGCCCCCAGACGGCCAGCGAATAGTCATTGGCGACGAAGCCGCCCGGCATCAGCCCGCGGTCTTCCATCCGCCGGGTAATCAGCATCCCGAGGCTCTGGTTCGCGTTCCAGCCTTCGAAGGTATAATAGACGCTGTAATGGCGCTTGGCGTGCGGGAAGCTTTCGACCAGCACTTGCCCCGGCCCCGGCATCCGGCTGCGCCAGTCCTGCACCTCGAGCCATTCGCGCACATCATCGGGAAAACCTGCCCAGCCCGCGCGGTCGACCAGCATTTGCCGCACCCGGTCGGCGAGATGGGTGGTCAGCGGTAGCCGCGCCCCGCCATAGCTCGGGATCATGGCGGAAGCCTTGGCGGCCTTCACCAGCACTTCCATGTCCTGCAGCTTGACGACTTCCAGGCTCATCCCCGCGAAAGCGAAAGTATCGCCGGGGCTGAGCGACGCCGCAAAGCGCTCCTCGACCTTGCCGAGGCTGCGGCCACCGCGCCCGCGCCCCGCACTGATCCGGACGTCGAGCATTTCGGAATCGATGATGATCCCGGCGTTCATCCGGTGGCGCTGCGCCTGCTCGGGATGCGACAGCCGCCAGACGCCCTCGCCGTCGCGCACGATGCGCTTGAACTTGTCATAGGCCTTGAGCGCATAGCCGCCGGTCTCGACGAAGGAGAGCACGCGCTGCCACACCGCGTCATCGACCCAGGCATAGGACAGGCTCGCACGCAATTCGGCGAGCAGTTCACCCTCCTGGAACGGCGCGGCGCAGGCACAGGCCATGACATGCTGCGCGAGCACGTCGAGCCCGCCAGGGCGAAACTCCTCGCCATCACGCTGGCCCTCGTCGACCGCTTCCTTGGCCGCGGTGGCTTCGAGGAATTCGAAGCGATTGCCGGGCACCAGCAACGCCCGGCTGGGCTGGTCGAGCCGGTGGTTGGCACGCCCGATACGCTGCAGCAGCCGCGACGATCCCTTGGGCGCACCCATCTGTACGACGAGGTCGATATCCCCCCAGTCGACCCCAAGGTCGAGGCTTGCGGTCGCCACCAGCGCGCGCAATTCGCCCCGCGCCATTGCCCCTTCGACCTTGCGCCGCGCTTCCTTGCTCAGCGATCCGTGGTGGACACCGATGGGGAGCGTATCCTCGTTCACATCCCACAGGTTCTGGAAGATATACTCGGCGAGGAAGCGCGTGTTGGTGAAGATCAGCGTGGTGCGGTTCTGGCGGATCTGCGCGTAGAGCTGCGGTATCGCCCAGGTCGCCGCATGGCCGCCCCAGGGCACACGCTGGGCATCGGGCAGCAGTCCCCGGTGACCAGTTCGACCGTATCGATCTCGCCCCATGGCGCGAGCCATTCGCGAAAGCCCTCCGGATTGGCGAGCGTCGCGGAGAGCGCCACGCGCTGCATCGCCGGAGCGATCGCCTGCAGCCGGGTCAGCGCCAATGCCAGCAGGTCACCGCGCTTGCCGGTGGCGAAGGCGTGCACCTCGTCGATCACGATCCGTTTCAGCCCCCGGAACAGCTCGAAACTGTCGGGATAGGACAACAGCAGCGACAGGCTTTCCGGCGTGGTCAGCAGCACATGCGGCGGGCGCGTACGCTGGCGCTTCTTGCGGTCCGACGGGGTGTCTCCGCTGCGTGTCTCGACCCGGACCGGCAGGCCAATCTCGTCGATCGGGGTCAGCAGATTGCGCTGCACGTCATGCGCCAGTGCCTTCAGCGGCGAGACGTAGAGCGTGTGTAGGCCCTCGGGCGGGGGCGCATCGCCGAGCCGCGAAGGCGTAAAGTCGGCAAGCGTCGGCAGAAACCCCGCCAGCGTCTTGCCCGCGCCGGTATCCGCCACCAGCAGCGCATGGCGCCCGGCATCGCTCGCCGCCAGCATTTCCGCCTGGTGCCGCCGGACACGCCAGCCGCGCCCGGTGAACCAATCGTCCAGTTCGGGCGGAATGGCGGTCTGCATCAGTTCAACAGCGAAGCAGCCATGCCTTCGGTTCCGCAGCGCCGCATCCCGCCGGTCCGAACTACATCGCGTCGGCGCTGGCCGGATCGTCCATCGTCTCCGGCGGCTTGACCAGATCGGGCAGGCTCTCGGCTTGCACGTCCAGCAATTCGGCCAGGCGTGCGCGCTCCGCCGCGCTCAGATCGTCATAGCAGCGTTGCGCGGGCAGCGCCGCCATCGCCTCGATCATCGCCGCATTCAGATCGCCAAGCCCGCTCATCATGGCGGGCATCGCCTGCATCATGGCCTTCATCACCTGCGGATCGGCGAACAGCGCCATCGATTCCTCCGCATAGACGGTCCCGGTGGGCGTCGCGAAGAAAGCAGAGATATCGGCCAGCTGTGCCGGTTCGAAGCGCACGGCATAGGCCCTGGAAAGGCCATCGCGCATGGGACTTTCCATAGCGGTGAAAACTCCGCTCATGCGCGAGGTAAGCACATTGACCACGGCATCGGCGCGGCGGTCGTGGGCAGGATCGAGCATGGCCATGATTTCCGCCTGCTGCGCCTCCCCTAGCGTGCCGACATCGTCTTCTGCGATCTCCAGCCGCGACATCAGCACGAATTCGGGCGCCGAGAACATCGTCATCATGGGACGCATGATCTGGTCCATCATGTCGCCCATCATGCGGCCGTAAAAGCCTTCGGGCATCATTTTGCCGACGACCTGCTGCGCAGCGGGCAGCCGCGTCTTCTGCTCTTCGCTCAGCGGTTCGGTCTGGAACATCCCCGCGATCATGCCAGCGATCTCGTCGACCTGCTCGCGAGACATATCGGCGGCAGGATCTTCCGCCGCGTCCTGTGCCATGACCGGGCTGGTCATGGTCAGCGCCATGGCCGCCAGCGACGCACTCAACAGCTTACGCATATTCTTCCTCCCGCTTGTCTCAGACCCCTCAGTGCCCGGCCTGCGGGCCGCGCTCCAGCCCAGATGCGGCCAGTTGCTCGTCGATCTGCGCGACCAGGCGGTCGAGGCCGGCCTGGTCTTCGCTTTCCGCGCGCGCGACGAGCACATCCTGCGTGTTCGAGGCGCGCAGCAGCCACCAGCCATCGGCGGTGGTCACGCGGACCCCATCGGTGGTGTCGGCGACGGCATCGCTCGCAGCAATGCGTTCGGCGATCTCGCCGATGGCAGCAAACTTGCGGCTTTCATCGACCTGGAAGCGCATTTCGGGCGTATTGACCATCGGCCGCATCGCACCGCGCAACGCGGTCACCGAACGGCCCAGCCGCGCCGATGCGGCAATCAGCCGGATCCCGGCATAGAGCGCATCGTCATAGCCGTAATATTCGTCGGCGAAGAACACGTGGCCGCTCATCTCGCCCGCCAGCGGCGAGCCGGTTTCCTTCATCTTGGATTTGATCAGCGAGTGGCCGGTCTTCCACATCAGCGGCTTTCCGCCATGATCCGCCACATGGTCGAACAGCGCGCGGCTGGCCTTCACATCGGCGATGATCGTCACGCCCTTGGTCCGCGCCAGCAGGTCTTCGGCATAGATCATCAGCAACTGGTCGCCCCAGATTACCCGGCCTTCGCCATCGATCGGCCCGATCCGGTCGCCATCGCCATCGAAAGCTATTCCGAAATCGAGCGATTTCTCCGCGACGAGCGCGCGCAAATCCTCGAGATTTGCCTCGACAGTGGGATCGGGATGGTGGTTGGGGAAATTGCCGTCCACTTCGGTGTAAAGCAGGTGATGTTCGCCCGGCAGGCGCGCGGCGAGTTTCTCGAGCGCGGGCCCGGCGGCGCCATTGCCCGCGTCCCAGCCGACCTTCAGCCCGGCGAGCGCGGCAGGATCGAGCCCGTCGAGCGCCTCGAGCATCCGGTCGATATAGGCATCGATCACGTCGCGCTCCTCGACCGCGCCCGCACCGTCAACCCATTCGCCCGCCGCCCCGCGCCGGCCAAGCTCCTGGATGTCCGCGCCAAAGAACGGACGGCCCTGGAACACCATCTTGAAACCGTTGTAATTGGCGGGATTGTGGCTGCCGGTTATCTGGATACCGCCATCGACATCTGCGGCCGATGCTTCGGCATAATAGAGCATCGGGGTCGCGCTCATGCCGATCCGCACCGCATCCATGCCCGAAGCGGTCAGACCTTCGACGAGGGCGTGTTCGAGCATGGGCGAGCTGACCCGGCCATCGTATCCAACCGCCACTTTCGTGCCCCCGGCTTCGGCCAGCATCGACCCGAAACCGCGGCCGATTGCGCGCGCATCTTCTGCCCCCAGCGTTTCGCCGATAATCCCGCGGATGTCGTATTCGCGCAGCACGGTGGAATGGAAATCGTGGGTCATTGCGGGGGCTCCGTTGGGGTCCGGGAAATGTGATCGAGCAAGAGGTCGCGCGCGGCATTGGCCTCCTGCAAGGTGGCTGCGCTACCCCCTTTGTCCGGGTGATTTATTGTAGCAATGCGACGGTGAGCGAGACGGATTTCATCTTCGCTGGCATGCCGCGGCACGTCGAGAGTGGCCCGCGCCTGCGCCAGCGCCCGGTCCGTCGCGCTCTGCGCGGTCAGATATTCCCACGGCCATTTGCCGAATATCCAGCGACACGCCACCGCGAGCAGCAGCGCAAGCGCGAGGAAGCGGATCACTGGACCGCCTCCGCGAGAGTTTCCGTATCGTTCGCGGGAAGACGCAGATTGGCGACGAGGCCGCGCAATTCCTGCCGGGCGACAAGATGGCTGGTGCCGAGATCGCCCAACTGCCCCTTGTCGAGCAGCGTCAGGCCCGAAGGGAAGAGTTCGCGATAGACCACGCGTTCGGACAGGCCCTTGGCAACGCGGAAGCCGACGCGCTTCGACATTTCGGTCAGCGCCTGTTCGATACGCGCCATATTGCGTGCTTCGGTATAGCCGGTGCGGTTGCGCACCACGACCCAGTCCATCTGCCCGCGGTTCTGTTCGATCTGCGTCCGGCTGCGCTTGATCCGCGCTTCCCAGATCAGTTCGGCATAGAAGGACAGTTTGCGGACCTTGAAGCTCTCGCCCTCGACCTGGCCGATGAGGTCGAAGTCGACAAAGCTGTCGTTCATCGGCGTGACCAGCGTATCGGCGGTGGTGGCGGCGTGGCGCGCAAGCGGATCGTCACGGCCGGGCGTATCGATGACCACGAAGTCCGCGCCGGCGGACCGGGTTTCGATAAATGCCTCCATCGCCGCCTCGTCCATGCCCTCGACGACATGGCAGGTGGCGGTAGGCAAATCGACGCCGCGCCGCTGGCTGGTCTCGGCACGGTTCTCGAAATAGCGGCACATCGTGCGCTGGCGATGGTCGAGATCGAAGGCGACGACCCGCGCGCCGCGAAACGCGAGCGCGACCGCGATGTGCACGGCGGTGGTCGATTTGCCGGTGCCGCCCTTCTCATTGGCGAAGACGATGCGGTGGGGATGCGACGTCATCAGGGGTGGGCCGTAAAGTTCATGCTGGCGACGTCCCTATCCAACCCGCCGTCCGGCGGCAACGCACCGTGCTGGTGGCGAGCATGGTTTTTCCCACAATGGGAACCGGGTTTGTCCGGTGGGGCGCGTGCGAAAAGGTCCCGGCGCGCGCGATCTTGCCACATGCCGCGCGGGGCGGCACAGGTGCCTCCCTTCAGTTTACGGGAGTTGGACCGCTGCAAACCGCCACCACCCTCGCCGCGCTTCGCACGGCCAGTTCGGCTCTGCGATCGAGCGGGAGCCTGGCGCTGGTGCCGACGATGGGCGCCTTGCACGAAGGCCATCTGACGCTGGTGCGCGAGGCGCGGGCGGCGGCCGAGCATGTAGCCGTGTCGATATTCGTCAACCCGCGCCAGTTCGGGGAGAATGAGGATCTCGACGCCTATCCGCGGCAGATGGAGCGCGATTCGGCGCTGCTCGAAACCGAAGGCGTGGCTTTGCTCTGGGCTCCGGCACCGGAGGAGGTCTACCCCCCGGGCTATGCGACGAACATCTCGGTTTCGGGGATCAGCGACGGCCTATGCGGTGCCGACAGGCCAGGCCATTTCGATGGAGTCGCGACGGTCGTGTGCAAGCTGTTCAACCAGGTGCAGCCCGACCTGGCCTTCTTCGGCGAGAAGGACTGGCAGCAATTGGCCGTCATCCGCCGCATGGCGCGCGATCTCGATCTGACCCTGCCGCATGTCGATGCAATCCGCGGCGTGCCGATCGTGCGTGAAGCTGATGGCCTCGCGCGGTCGAGCCGCAATGCCTATTTGACGTCAAGTCAGCGCGCCGCCGCAGCGGCACTGCCCCGGCAGATGGAAACCGCAATCGCGCGTCTGGTCGCAGGCGAGCGCGCAGATGCCGTGCTGTCGGACCTCGCGGGTGGGCTGCTCGAGGCCGGGTTCGATTCGGTCGACTATGCCGATCTGCGCCGCGGCAGCGACTTGGCGCCTGCCAGCGATGCGGCGCCGGGCAACCGGCTGTTCGTGGCAGCGCGGATCGGGGGAACGCGCCTGATCGACAATATGCCGGTCGGCTAAAGGCGTATCCGTTCGAAGGATGGCGGGAAGTCTGGAGCGGGTAAGGGGAATCGAACCCCTCTAGCCAGCTTGGAAGGCTGGAGCATTACCACTATGCTATACCCGCTCAGGTGACGCGCCAATGCCACCGAAGCCGCGCTGGCGTCAACACGCTATTGCGCGCGGTCGCTGCTTTCGGTCCGGGCTTCCTCGGCTGACGAAGCGATGCTTTCAGCGAGGGTCGGTTCCTTCGCCGAGGCCGGCTGCACCGGGACGCTGACTTCGATTTCGACGCGGCGATTGGTTGCCCGCCCCGCCTCGTTCGGCGTCCCGTCGGGCAGCGCATTGGGCGCAACCGGGTTCTGCTCGCCGAACGCGATGATGACGATCCGTTCCTGTGCGACACCGTTGTCGATCAACCATTCGGCCACCGCATCGGCTCGCGCCTGCGACGCGCGCAGATTGGCTTCGTCGTCGCCGCCGCTGTCGCTGTGACCGCGCAGGGTGATCGTCCCTCCCTCGCCCATCTGCGGGGAAGCGAGGACGGTGGCCAGGTCAGTGCGCGCCTCTTCGGTCAATTCCGCGCCTTCGGGGAAAGCGATCCGAGTTTCCAGCGCACCGCGGGGCTCAAGCGCCTCGATCGGCTCGACCTGGAATTCGGGCCGGAAGATCGAGCGCTTGTCGCCGCCCTCCTCTTCCTCCGGCGGCGGCGCGGCGCGCTGGTCGCCGCATGCGGCCAGCATGAGCGTGGCTGCAGTAGCAATGAGGGAAAATTGGCGCGTGTGCTTCATATCATGCCCCCTGTTCGGTGGTCTTGTTGCGCTTGCGGTCGCGCTTGGCTGCGGCGTCCTGCGCGGTGCGTTCCTGCGGCGGCGCGAAGCTGACGATGACGTCGCCGGCGCGCGGTTCGGGCCGCGCGGCATGGGTGAAGAAGCGCAGCGTGCCGCTATCGCGCACCAGCAGCAGCATCGAGGCCGCATCGGGCAGCCGCTGCTGCGCCGCTTCGAAGTCGAATTCTTCCGACAGCTTGGTCTTGCGGAACACCCAGCCCCGCGCGAGCCGCTCATTGACGTCCTCCACGCCAAAGCCGGTTTCGAACAATGCGCGTCCGCGGATGCCGCTGGGCAGCGCGTGGCGGTCGTCGTCGTCGACGGCATCGCCCAGCTGGAAGACGGTGTCGCGCCCGATTTCATAGGCGAATTCATTGCAGACGAGCGCGTTGTAGGCCTCGTTCTCGGTCGCCGCGACCAGCACCGCATAGGGCGCGAGGTCGAGATTGTGCTCGGTCGCCTCGTTGAGGATTTCGCCGTGGTAGAAGGGCAGCCCCTTCTGGCGCGCCAGTGCGAGGCGCTGCCAACTGGAATCGACCACCATCACCGGCGATTTGAGCTCCTGCATCATCAGCGCGAGCGAAATGGTCCAGGGCGTGCTGCCGACGATCAGGATTCCCGGCCGGTTGCTGCCTTTGAGATTGAGCAGCCGCGCAACGAAATCGATGGTGAAGCCATGTGCGATGATCGTCACCACGACCACTGCGAAGCTCAGCCCGATCAGCGCAGTGCCATCATAGCCGATATCCTCGAGCCGCAGCGCGAACAGGCCGGAAATGGCCACAAGCACGATCCCGCGCGGAGCAATCCAGGCGAGGAACAGCCGCTCGTTCCACGGCACCGAGCTGCCCAGCAGGCTGAGCAGGATCGTCGCCGGGCGAACGAGGAACAGCAGCGCCAGCAGGAACAGGCCGAAGTTCCAGTTGAGATAGGCGAGTTCTTCGAATTCCAGACTGGCGGACAGGAGGATGAAGATGCCCGCGATGAGGATGACCGCGACGTTCTGCTTGAAGGGATGAATGCTCCTCAGCGAGGAGACGTTCATATTGGCCAGCGCGATACCCATCACCGTCACCGCGACGAGGCCCGCTTCGTGCTCGATCTGGTTCGACAGGACGAACACCACGATCACCGAGGTGAGCAGGACCGGCACCTTGAGAAATTCGGGCACCGCGCCGCGCGGAAACGCCCAGGCGATCGCGGCCGCGGCAACATAGCCGATCAGGCCGGCGATGATCGCGGCGATAACCAGCGGCGGGACGACTTCGATCAGTCCCGAACCCGGCGATTCGGCGACCTTGCGGAAATATTCATAGGCAACGACCGCGCACAATGCGCCGATCGGATCGTTGACGATCGCTTCCCATTTGAGGATCGCCGCGGGTCTGGGCTTGACCGAGGACTGGCGTAGCAGCGGCATGACCACCGTTGGTCCGGTGACCACGAGGATACCCGCGAAAAGGATCGCGACGGGCCATTCCAACCCGCCGATCGAATGGGCCGAGACCGCGCCCAGTACCCAGGCGATGGGCACGCCGAAGATCACCAGGCGCCAGACCCCGTCGCCGGCATGGCGCAATTCACGAAAGTCGAGGCTCAGCCCGCCTTCGAACAGGATCAGCGCAACGCCGATGGCGATCATCGGGTCGAGCAAGTCGCCAAAGGCGTGTTCGGGGTCGAACAGGCCGAGGATCGGGCCCGCAAGGAAACCTGCGGCCAGCATCAGCACGATCGCTGGCCAACCCGTGCGCCAGGCCAGCCACTGGGCGCCGATGCCCAGCATGCCGACCATCGCGATGACTAAAGACTGTTCCATGCCCCTCCCTGACTACGCGAGAATTCGCGAGCAGCGCGCCAGCACGGCGCGAGTCCTATCAATGTCCGAAGCGGCGAATATATCCTGTATCGCCGCGCGCTCAATCGCCCTCGAAGCCCATCAGCGTCCGGACGTCCACCGCCTGGCTAGCAAGTTTGGCGCTGCCGCCCAAATCAGGCAGGTCGATGACAAAGGCCGCACGGCGCACCTCGGCCCCCGCCAGCCGCAGCAGTTCGGTCGCCGCCAGCGCGGTCCCGCCCGTGGCGAGCAGATCGTCGACGATCGCCACCTGCTGCCCGGGGGCCACCGCGCTGGGATCCATTTCGAGCCGGTCGAGCCCATATTCGAGCTCGTAATCCACCCCGATCACGGCGCAAGGCAGCTTGCCTGCCTTGCGGATCGGCAGGAACGGACGGCGCAGCCGCGCCGCGACCGCGGCCCCGAAGATGAACCCGCGCGCTTCCATTCCGGCAATCGCCTCGGCACCTTCGACCGCCTCCGCCAGCCATTCGACCGAGGCGGCGAAGCCCGGCCCATGACCGAGCAGCGTGGTGATGTCGCGAAACTGGATCCCCGTCTTGGGAAAGTCCGGAATCGTGCGGACCAGGGCCTTGAGTTCATCGGGCGTCATCATCTTTTCCCCGGAAAGCAAAACGCCCCTCGCATCGCGCGGATGCAAGGGGCGTCATACGTTGGTCTGGTAATGCCGATCAGTCGGCTTTGCGCTTTGCCGCAGCCCAGATCTGGTTCTTCGACAGAAAGGCAAGGATCGTCGCGAAGAGCAGGAAGACCAGTACCGGCCAGCCCGTCTGCTTGCGCTCGACCAGCGTCGGTTCCGCGGTCCAGGTCAGGAAGGCGGCAACGTCTTCCGACATCTGCTGCACCGTCGCCTCGGTCCCGTCGTCATAGGTCACCTGACCGGTCGTGGTCAGCGGCGGTGCCATGGCGAGGTTGAGGTTCGGGAAATAGGGGTTGTGATACAGACCCGGTCCGGGTGCCGCTTCGGGATGATGCTCGAGCAGCTCTGCGGTCGGTTCGGCATAGCCCGCGAGCAGCGAAGCGACATAATTCGTGCCGTCACCGCGTGCCTTGGTCATCAGCGACAAATCGGGCGGAATGGCGTTGTTGTTCGCTGCCGCCGCGGCGACATTGTTCGGATAGGGCGACGGGAAATAGTCGGTCGGCAGGCCCGGACGCGAAGTCGCCTCGCCGGTGTTCGGATCGATGCCCGGCACCTGCTTGGAGGCGGCGAACGCCTTCACCTGGCCTTCGTCATAGCCCAGCTGTTCGAGATCGCGGAAAGCGACGAACTTGAGGCTGTGGCAGGCCGAGCAGACCTCGTCATAGACCTTGAAGCCGCGCTGCAGCTGCTGGATGTCCCATTTGCCGAAAGCGCCATCGAAGGAATAGGCGATATCCCGCGGTTCCTCGTAGGGAAGATGCCCGGCAGGCTCTTCGGTCATCCAGGCATAGGCGCCGATGACGAAGGAATAGAGCGCGATAAGCGCGAAGCCGAGGCCGACGAGAATGGCGACGAGGCGGATGCTGAGAAGCTTGGTCATGTCTTTTCTCGTAACTCGCTTAGACGCCCGGCGTCGTGTTTTCGCCCAGCACTGCCTTCTTGTCCGAGCCGAGGACGGCTTCGGTGATCGAATAGGGCAGCGGGGCGGGCTTCTCGATCTGGCTGATGATCGGGAGGATCACCAGGAAGTGCAGGAAGTAGTAAGCCGTCGCCACCTGGCTGAGCATCACATAGGGTTCTTCCGCCGGGGCGCCGCCACAGACGA
>LWDU01003144.1_pt1 | contig 12440 bp, 11 predicted proteins | sample 727161 | NCBI WGS metagenome assembly LWDU01 (sample SAMN04566230, study PRJNA314399) | hydrothermal vent metagenome | isolation source: deep sea hydrothermal plume seawater | place: Mexico: Gulf of California, Guaymas Basin | collected 2004-07-11 | reverse complement strand
TGTTTCTCCAACTCAGGCGCAGCGCATCGATCAGTGACATGGAGCGATCTGGATTGTGTGTCAGACAAATGTAAACTCGTCTCTGCTAGTCGACGAAAATGCCGGTTTAGGCAGCGAGAGGTGCTGTCAGTCTAATGCAATCCCGTCTCCAGCAACTCTAGCCGCACTCTGCCCTATCCAGCCAGAAGCTGACGCCATTCAAGGAGAGCGGCATCTCGTTTCGTTTTGAAGGTCTGGCGGTGGTTGATGTGGCGATCAAGGTTGAAATGATTGTGAAACGAAGCGTAGGTTGAGGCGAATTTCTGCAGGTTGGACATTCGCCTGAACCTCAGCATCGCTCGCTCTCGTCGGCGGAATGGTAAGTGCGAATTTTCCGCTCGATTATTGAGGTGACGACCGACCTCCTGGCGATCGATGTTCCCGATGTCTTTCATTGCCGCACCATAAGATCTCAGCCTATCGGTCACGACGGTCCTTGGCGCGCCGAATCGCTTCATTGCTTTCTTCAGGAACAGCAAAGCCGCTGATTTATCGCGTGTTTTCGTAACGTAGCTCTCGAGGACTTCGCCCTCATGGTCGACAGCTCGCCAGAGATAGTGGGTCTCGCCATTGATCTTCACGAAGACCTCATCGAGATGCCATTGCCACTGGGTGATCTGTCTCATGTAGCTGGCTCGACGCACCCGGATCTTGCCCGCGAACATGGGCCCGAAACGATCAACCCAGAGCCGTACGCTTTCGTAGCAAACATCGACTCCGCGCTCATGCAGAAGATCTTCGACATTCCGAAGCGAGAGCGGGAAACGCACATACATCATCACCGCAAGCTGGATGATCTCGGGCGATGTTTTGAAATATCGGAACGGATCTCGGGACATCCCGAAACGCTAACCGACCTGCCCTACCCGCTCAATCGCTCGGTTGCGCTGACAATGCCTCGGAATGGATTGCGGGGCATCCGGCGATGCTAGCCAAGACGGCCGACGGGCTCAATCGGCCAGTTCCCCTGACAATACCCTCTAGGAGGTCTTCGACGTTGCGAAGGGACAGCGGAAAACGAACGTACATCATGACCGCGAGCTGGATAATTTCGCGAGATGTCTTGAAGTAAAGAAACGGGTTTTGGGACATGCAGGCAACGCTAGTCGGGTCGGCTTGCCTGTTCAATTGGCCTGTTCTCCTGACAACACCAGCCGAGGGGCTCAGGTCACTGACAATGCCGGGCCAAGCCGAAATAACACCGGCTTGGCCCCACTTGGTATGCCTGAATGTAATCTACACTACCACGACTTTGAAATCGTCACCCCGTAAAGGGCTGGCTCAGTCAAGAATGCATTGCTGTAGAGTCCGGGACTGTCATCTTGCAGATAGGCCCCTGTAATGACCTCCTCATCAAACAGGTTCTTCGCAAATGCCTCAATTTGCAGACCAGATTCTGTATTCGCTAACACAAGAGAAAGGTTGAAGTTTTCCCAGCTATCGATCTGATCGCGTCCAACGTTCCAGATGCGTGAAAAGCTGTCTGCCTGATAGTAGTAATCTCCTCGCACCGTCAATTTCCAGTCGCTGTTTCCTAGTGCGGACCAAGTATATTCTGCGGCCAAGTTTAATGTGGTATCAGGTGCGCCAGGAAGATTGTTACCACGCAAATCTTTGTTGACGCCGTCAAAGGGCGTGAGAGCACCGACCGCACGGGTCGCCCCATCCCCGTCCATGTAGGATACATTACCTAGACCAAACGCGGCTTCCTGGCCTGCAAAGTTCCCAAGACAAAGACCTGCAGTACTGCCGGGTGCGAGTTGACCGGCCGCGATCGCGCCTAGCACGGTCGCATAACCTTGGGCTGATACAACACAGTTTGAGTAGTTGGCTGCGTTTTTGATAACAACGAAGTCTGGGTTGCTCGCTGTGCGGTCCAGAACGTCAATCGCGAATACATCTACAAGCTCTGTCTCCAGCAAGCCTAAGTTGGCGGTCAGAAGCCAGTTGTCTGCAGGGCTCCAGAGATATTCAACCTCCAAGCCATACAGTTCAGCATCCACGTTAAAGTTGACGGACGCCCGGTTGATTACCTGAGTAATCTGATAGTCGGTATAGTCATAGTAAAAGCCGGTTAGATTGAGTTGCTGCGTGCCTTCGGCGAACAGATTCTTGGTTCCCACCTCGTAAGCATTGATAAATTCAGGTTCGAAGGTGTTCGGAAACGCATTGGCGTTTTCCGCGGGCTGTGGCGGATTAATCCCACCGCCCTTATACCCCCTGGAATAAAACCCATAAAGCAGAGTATCATCTGTAAATGAGAAATTTGGCGACCAATCAACGCCGGCGCGACCAGTCACTTCCTCAAATTCTACTTCGAAGATTCCATCGACGGTTCCATCGAGTTCCGCTTCTGTTGCCGGGCTCGGAACGGGTGCCGTCGGATCCGGCCGCACCGCATCTGGTGTAAACAGATAAGTCGGAATGTTCTTTTGTGATTTCTCGTCTTTGGTATAACGCAATCCCAGTGTGAACGTTAGATCATCGGTGAGGTCGTAATACGTTTCGCCAAACAGAGCCGTAGACTGCAACTCATACGGAGAGACTGTTCTGAAATAATTCCGGCCTAGCCCGTTAAGCGAGTTCAGAATGTTCGTATCACCATCCACGTTCGACGTATCCAAACTTGCTGGAAAGGGTACGCCAGGGATCGCAGGAGGACCACCTTGGGCCAAGGATGCGTTGTGCAGTTGCAAAAGTCCGGTCAGCGCGTTGCTTACGAAGTAGTAACCGTCGATTACATCGCTGTTTCCTGCTTCGTAATCCATATAAATTGCCCCAACATTAAAGTTGAAGGGGCCGTCGAAATCAGATTGCAAGCGCAGTTCTTGCGTAAACGCTTCGCTTGTCGCGCCGGACGGGTCAGCCACAGTATATAGATTGCTTGGACCAATTTGTGGATCATTGACTACGCCGCCAGGGAAAAGTGCATTGTAAAGATCGATAGAGGGGTTGATGCCTGGTGGGATGCTGGAAAAGTCATTGAATGTAATTGTGGGCTCGACTTTGGAAACATCTTCGACGGAAATCACAGATGTTTCGTTCCGACTCGTTAGCGATGTAAACTCAAGTGTGTCGGTGACGTCCCAGCTGAGATTGAGTGTCCAGAGATCCTGTTCGGCCTGGTAGAATGGATCGAACCCAGCCGCGATGGTCCTAAGGTCCTGGATAGCAGGTGCGGTGAACGCATCACCATTTAGCAGTCCAGCCCTTACAGCCAAGCCACCTGCAAGTGTTGCTACCGAATTCACTGTATCGCGAGACTCCGAGAAAGGAGCGCTGAGGCAGCCCTGGGAGGTATATATCTGATCCTCAAATGCGATTGGTATGCCCGCAAAATTAGTGTCTAGCGGGTCTTTCTTGCACAGTTGCTTACCGGACCGCAGGCGAGCATCTTCCTCTTCAAAATGCTCGTAAAGGAGCCAACCCCTAAATGATTCGGTCGGTTCGAATCCTAGTGTCGCGCGCACTGACCAAAGATCCCGGTCATCCACATCATTCCCCGTGACCAAATTTTCAACATATCCATCACGCTGTGTGAGCGATCCGGCAACACGTAGCGCAACCNCGGCGTCCGCCTGGTATTCGCCAAAGACTGGTTTTGCAGTTATGAGGTTGAAAACCCCACCGGTTGCGTTGCGGCCATACAATGTACCCTGCGGCCCACGCAGAACTTCCACACGTTCTGTGTCAAAGAACTCTGACTCAAAGAGCCGATTGGACTGAAGCGGCACGTCGTTCTGGTGAATACCGACACCAGCGTCGCCAGACGTGGCTACCACATCTACGCCAATGCCTCGAATTTTTAAGTTGAAACCGGTGAATTGACCCTTGGTGAAGGATACGTTGGGGACCGCTTTAGTTAAATCGGGGCCTCCAGTGAGCTGAAGTCTCTCGATCGCCTCGTCATCGAACGCTGAAACTGCAATTGGAACGTCCTGAACGGATTCCTGAGCCTTCTGTGTGGTCACAACCACCGATTGCAGCGTTCTGACGCTGTCGCTGTCTTGGGCTTGGGCAGAAAGTCCAGCCCCCAAGCTTGAAATTGAGACGCTACCAAGCAGGCAAACTGTCAACACTTTTCTGGATAAATTCAAAATGTCCTCCCTCGTTTCGTCCGTCTTATGCGGACTTTATCAGACAAGAACACTTTCCTATTTTATGCAAGCATAACGTTATTATTAGGTAGGGAATGGGCTAATAGCCCCGTCTTCTCTAAGCCAAAGCGCACACTTTTTGTATTGACACCGATTGTAAGCCGCCATACTGTATCTAGATCAATGATTGAGTGCGTTGCTTGATCCTTGATTTGTAAAGAGCGATAGTTAGCCTTGTCCGCTAGACGTTAATTGAAACGGCAAATGGACAGACAGGCCTCTTCTGCACTTTGCGTTTCCCAATACACCTGCTGGCTAAAGTCATTTAGCCAGCCCTTTTTGGTGCGCATGCGATTTAGCGATTGAACCGGAACAACCACTCAGCCATTCTCTGAAAACAAGAAAATGAAGTGGTTGGAATGAATATAAAAAAATCATCGACGATAATGGATATACGTTTTGCTGCTAATGAGCGTGTGGAACTGACCTTTCTTATCGGTCGCGTTTCGCGCGAGCTTCGACGCCGGTTCGACATCGACATGGCTTCTCTCAAGCTTACGCGCGCCCAGTGGAGGGCGATGCTTTATGTATTTAGGCTAAAACAGCCCACTCAAACCGAACTGGCTGAGGTTCTAGAATTAGGACGAGCCTCAGTCGGAAGCTTAATCGATCAACTAGAGCGGCGCGGCTATGTCGCGAGAATTGTTGATGAAAAGGATCGACGCGTCTGGCGAGTCGTACCGACAAGTTTAGCATCCGTCAAATGGGCGGAAATCGATGAGGCGGGCTCCCATGTGGCCACAGAAGTGTTTGCAGGATTTACCGAGGAAGATTTGCTGAATGTCAAAAGCTATATGGAAAAAGTCATTTTGAATCTCAATCGCGCAAACGAAATGAGCGCTCACGCTTCAAATAAGGGCATTGCGAACGACACCGACTGACGGATTGATCGGACGGCATGGCGACTGAACAAGGCTCACACCTAAATTATCTTGGCATCAGAAATCCAAATTCACAGATAGTCACGGCGGATACCGCCATGACTATCGCGAATATTTCCAATATCAGTAACCTGAGCCCCTCGGCTCCCTCAGTTACTTGAAGAGCAGAGCATTAATGTCTAAGATACTGAGATTAGAACCGCAGACGGGCGGTTGCACCGAAGGTAAGGGGCGGTGCCAGGAAAGCACCAACAGCGGTACCCGGTGACGTTTGGGTAGCCGCGGTACCCTGGAGGGGCGTATCAAAGGCTAGCTCATAATAGTCTTCATCGAACAGGTTCTGCGCCCAAATCTCCAGCTCAAACGGTGAGTTGTCGCTATAAAACCCCATTCTCGCGTTGACCACGACCAAGTCGTCAACTTCCTTGAGCGGATCGAGGTTCGAGCCTGTATTATACCGTGAAGTGTACCGGCTCGAGACATTGAATCTCGTATCCCAGTCGCGGACAAAAGAGGTCTCATATGTAACTGCCAACGTACCTGACCAGCGGGGCGCAAATGAAATCGTGCTTCCTGGCAAACGCGGCGGCGCAAAAAAGTCCACTGCTTCAAAATCGTCGTACTGCGTTTCAGCATAAACGAGCCCCCCCTGAAGTGTCAGCCCTTCAAGCTTTTCAGGCAGATATCGGAAATCGAACTCTGCACCCTTTGAAATCACGGCGGGAACGGATGTCACGATAAAGCTCGTTCCGGTGAAGGTGTTTAACTGAAAATCATTATATTCCTGATAGAAAATGGCACCGTTGAAGAACAAACTATTTGCAGCGTTATTGCTCTTGAAGCCGACCTCGTAGGCATCCACGGTTTCAGGATCAAAGCCGGTGTCAAGGTTAGGCTGGAAGGGCGCGGGATCTGCGGGTCCGAACTGACTGCGATCCAAATTGAAGCCCCCGGCCTTGTAACCACGGGAGTAAGATGCGTAGGACATCAGATTTTCACTGAAGCGGTATGAGCCCTTTACTGTACCGGAAAGATCCTCGTCTGAACGATCTTGAGTGGAACTAACACCGACGAAGTTGTCGTTTACCCAAGGCAGACAAAGAGTTGGGGTTAAACCATTTGCCGCTCCAAAAACAGCCAGGGCGGTGGAGCAACTGCCTTCATTTCCATCGAAATCAGAGTTCAACGTCTTCTCATCGATCGTATAACGAAGACCAACGGTAAGATCGAACTGGTCAGTGAAGCTAAACGTATTGTTGGTAAAAATGGCATACGTATCAGCTTCCTGCTTAAAAATATCCTCTGTCGCTTTGGTCTCACCTGTGTAGATGGAGCCGGGTAGCGCAGCGAGGTTAAACGCCCCACCGCTCGCACCGAGCAGCAATTGCTGAAAGTAGAAGAAATAATCATTGCCGAAATTGATGAAATCGGTGCGGTCAAGCGTTTCGTTAGCGTAGTAGGCCCCAACTAGCCAGTCCAGTTTGTCCGTCGCGCCTGCGAGACGGATTTCCTGGCTGAACGTAGCAAAAGCATCAGTGGTTTCGTCAGAATCGCGGAACCAGATGTCAGCGGCGCTGAAGTCCATGTCTTGTCCGGAACCATTGTCCCAGTCGCGATATGATGTGATCGAGGTTAGTTCACCGACATCGCTTTGCCACGAAATGTCGGCCGACACGCCCCAATCTTCGGTCGTCTGCGTGGCGTCACGATTTGCAAAGGCAACTCGATCATACGGATCGACAGGGAAGGCGGATGCACCGTCGCCGCCTGCCAGCAGGGTGATTAGCGGACCACGCGCTGGGTCCACCGCTATATAGTCCCCCATGCAACAGTCCTCTTCCCGGTCGGTATAGTCGGCCGAAAGAAGGATTTCGAGGTCACTGGAAGGTTCGAAAAGAAGCTGCCCCCTGAAGGAGTAGAAGTCATATTGACTTGTTTCATCTGCGGTGCGCGGACCATTGCCCGTTTTCACATCAAGAAGCCCGTCGCGCTCCTCGTAGACCCCGTAAAGACGACCGCTCACTGCATCAGACAAAGGACCCGTAACTTCTCCGGACGTGCGGAGAAAGCCTTCATTGCCGATTCCAACTTCCCAGATGGATCCAAACTCATTGGAGGGCTTCTTTGTAACAACGTTGATAACGCCCGCAGAGGTCGATTTACCAAACAAGGTTCCTTGCGGTCCTTTAAGGACTTCGATGCGCTCGATTTCTCCAAGATCCCCAAAGGAAACACCATTCCTGGCACGTGGAACACCGTCGACAACAACGCCCACAGAGCTCTCTAGACCTGGATTGTCACCAACCGTACCAATGCCACGGATCCGAGCGGTGGTATTGGCCTGCTTCGACGAAGACGTCACGAGAAGACCAGGAGTCACTACCGTCAAATCCTTAATGTCCTGAACACCGGCATCATTCAGTAGTTCGCCGGACAAAGCCGTCACGACGATCGGCACATCTTGTAGGCTTTGCTCGCGCTTTTGCGCTGTGACAGTTACAGCACCAAGGCGACGAATGGTCGGTTCGCTGTTTGCTGAGACCGCAACGTTCTGCTCGTTCACTTCCGCTTGGGCATGCGCACCTGCGGCCAGCAGCAATACTGCCCCGGATACAGACGCGGTGACCTTCGACAGTCGATTAAGATATGGCAATTATCTCTCTCCCTTTTGTTTGCGCCATACTATATGCCTTCGTACTTACTTTTGTATTTTCGTTGGGCCCAATGGTCGCAGGTCAAAAAAAAAATTGGGCGCGCGACCAGTAGTTGTGCCGGTGACCCCGACTCCGATTGGTGCCGCATTTGATTTAGAAGTCTGTCGATATGGAGCGAGACAGTGCGCAAGAGCAGAATCGCGGAATAACAAATGACGGCGAACTTAGCCGAACACGAGTGTGGCATGGCAGCTTGTGCGCGCCCCTTAGACGCCGCATTCGACATTTGACAACTCAGAACTGAACACAGTCATAGCTCGGCGATAAGTTCCGATAAAAGATGTTCGAGTGGAACCGTTTAATTGGCTCTCATCGAATTCAGTCGGGCAGAAAAATGCTTCAAACCCTAAACTCAGAGTACGAAGACAAAGATGAGACACTCCCAAGCTTGAGACGTTGCCCTTTATCAGAATTTGCCTACGGCTCGTCTCCCAAACAGTCTGCTTATCATTCAGAATGCTATCAAGGGTCGGCGCGATGGCGAATTCGCCAGCCTCGTCATGGACTTCAAGATAAGGAATTCCATATGCCGAAAGAGCCGACATAATCAGTCCGTCTTCATATACAGCGTCAACAAATATTACTTGAATGTCCCTACGCCGCATTACGCCTGGCACGGCAGCTTTCTCAAACTCGGTCAGTTTAGACATTCGAGAGCCTCTACAATATTGTATGCCTCCATACATTATGTATGCGGTTGTCGGCAACGCCAAAAGGGGCTCTCGGAAAGCGTCCTCTAGAGGGCCACTTTAATGCGGTGGTCTTGAGTGGTTTGAACCCATAAGCACCAGCGCAGATTTCGGACATCTCATCGGTCGATAGAGGCGTCTATTTTCTCAAGGGGATTGGCGCCGGACGCTAAAAGAAAAATAAGGGCGCGGATGGCGCATCCTTACTCACGATGGCGCCCTAAGCATGCGATAAGCACCCCTGCCGCTCGACAGCAAAGCACCTGTGCTGTTAAAAACACTGGCCTCCGCCACGGACAAAGTGGTGCCAAGTCGAATCACTTTCCCGACAATTGTAAGCGCGCCGGGCGTTGCAATTTTATGATAATCAACACGCAGGTCTGCCGTTGCCACAGGCATGTTTCCAGTCGCAAGCAACGCATAAAATCCCGTCAGGTCGATCAGCGCGGCGAGCACGCCTCCATGTGCGGACTGCACCTTCGGGTTCGACACAAGTTCGTCTCGCCAGGGCATTAACAGTTTAATTTCATCTGCGCCCGTTTCGGTCACACTGAGTCCGAGCCAGCGGTGAAACGGTGCTGCTTCTAATGCCTCCTGAACAAAGGCGCGATCAGGCAAGGTCGCGTTCATGCGTCAATCCCTTCTGAATGCTTCCGTAGAAAATCACTGACAGCCGCGGTGAACACATCATTCTTGTCGCCAGCTACCATGTGCCGCGCATCAGCGACGTCCGTAAAGTGGGCGTCGGGTGCCAAGGCTTTAAAAGCTTCGACCGAGGCATCAGAGACGAGTTCACTCATGCGGCCTCGCACCAAATGAATTGGGGCTTTTATGTTTCGAACCGATTGCTCGAGGTCGCCGACCCGCTCAACCGCAGATCGCCTCACAACGTCTTGAATGAAAGCTGGATCCCAGTGCCAACGCCAGCGGCCGTCCTGGCCTAGCCGAAGGTTTTTCCGCAAGCCTTCAAGGTCTTTAGGCCGGCGTCGATGTGGCAAGTATTTAGCGATGACATCTGCAGCCTCATTGAGCGATGAAAAACCATCTTTGCTGTGCTCGCCCATAAAGCCGACAATCTTTGTGACACCGCTTTCTTCCAAATTAGGGGTGATATCGACTAGAGTCACCGAGGAAAAAACTCCGGGTTTCAAGGTTCCAGCCGCAATGACCGCGCCGAGCCCACCGAGCGACGCACCGACAATGTGCGGCGCACAGCGCTCACATTCGAATTCTGCGGCCACTGCAATCAGGTCGCTACCGAAAGCCTTAAGGAATAGTCGCCATCCAAAGCCCAATCGCTATCGCCATGTCCGCGGAGGTCTAGAGCGACAGAATGATAGCCTTGCTCACCGAGCGACTTGGCTGCATCTTTCCAAGCATGTCGAGTCTGGCCACCCCCGTGAGCGAAGATTACGACCGGCGCTACTTCTTGACCATACACCGAGCAAGCTAATGTCAGACCGTTTCCTGAGATTCTTCGATCAGAAGCATCATAGTTTTTCATGCCGTACTCTTACTTATATATTATAAGATAGCCGATTATATGCATTCTTACGATCAAGTAAACCGTGATGGACCTTTGAAGTATCACTCGCAGGCTAAATCAACCTTTAGCGAAGAGTGGCAAGCGCAAGCACATCATCACCGCAAGCTAGATGATTTCTGGTGATATCTCGCAGTAGCGAAAAGACGAGTTGGTCATTCAACCTAGAAATCAAACACCGGTAAAGCGCCGGTTCCTCTAACAATGCCCTGCAACATGCTCGTTCAGGTTACCGATTATTCGTTGTTCTGTGAATCAGCAATGCCTCATTCGTCCACTTTTCATCATCAACAGATAAACCTCAAAGCATTGGCTTTTCAGTTGATCCGGTCAAAATGCAAGAGAAAATGGGGCACAGGTCGATAGCCCAAAGGAATAGGATCGGCTCTTCAAACTATTAAGTTTCATTGTTCGCCTGGGACGCATGACTGAAAACCCATAAACGTAGTACGTTTATTTCCCCCAAACGGAAAGAATACTCCTGAGTGCCGTTAGAAAAGCTAATGGCTGGTCGAGCATCAAATGGTGGCGAGCTTCGGGTACGGGTATTCGCCCGAGTCCTGGGTAAATAGTTGGCTTTTAGCACCGTGTACAATGGCTTTGCGGCCCGGCGCTTTCACCAGTCTCTCGCCCATTTTCAGCCACTCATCTGGCTTATTGCTCTGCCGGAATACCTCGGGTGAAAACTTCCATGTCCAGTCTTCCCCGTCGCGCCGCAGGGAATGATACGCCATGTAGTCCGCGAGGAAGGGCTCGCCAACCGGCTGGGGCGGGGAAAGGATGTATCTTTTGCGCGCGGCTTCATAACTGGGATAGCGTTTGTTGGGCTTGTCTGGATTACCCGATCCAGGGCTTGCGCGTCGACGATTCCAGTATTGCTCCATCAGCTCAGGCCGCATGATCATCAGATCGCAAATTACAGCGCCGGAGAATGCATCGGGCGACTGGGTGACGGCCGTCAGTGCCGCGCCGGAACCAAAACTGTGCGCGATCAGGGTGGGTTTGTGCCCATCCACGAACATATCGAGCGCCTCCGCGATTTCACTGAACTCACGTCCTCTGGCCGTCGGATCGACCTCCCCGCGCATCTCGCTGTCGCCCATTCCTGCAAGATCGAACGCCACCACATCGTGGTCCTCCGCAAGAAACGGAGCTATGAAGGCAAAGCAGCGGGCGTGTGCGAGGAAACCATGCGTCATAAGCAGTTTCGGTTTGCGCCTGTCGCCCCAACGGAAGTAATGCGCTCTGGCACCGTTGATCTCAACATAGCCCTCTTCGCGTGGCACCTTCAGGGCCGACACAAACCATTTCGGCAGATGAGATCCGTCGCCTGCCCAGACGGGATCGATGTCCCCGGAAAGATCTTCGATGTTGGTCAGTACGTTCATTCAGTTGTCGTCTCCTTGGTTGAGATATTTTCAACAGCGAGACCGTGATAGCCTTTCTCTGCGACATCGTCGCAAAGCGCGGCGTAAATCGACAGGCTCGGAAAGTTAATAAGTTGACGCTTGTTGTCTGGAATGTTCGCACTCATGTACCAAGAGTCCGCTTCGGGAAACAATGTCATCTCGCCGGCCTGAGCAACTATTTCTGTCCATCCTGCTTCAGCGGCCGGATCGGCTTCGAAAAGGTCCTGTTCGTTGTTCCGCATCCAGACCAGGAAGTCTGCGCTTGAAGGGCCATTTGAAAAACCCGACGGGCTAAGGGGGCCATAAGAAAACAGCATGTTGGGAAATCCCGACACGGCCATGCCCAAATACGCGCGCAACCCGTCTTTCCATGCTTGCGAAAGGGATAATCCGTTCGCTCCGGTGATATTCATGTCGCTCAGCCCTCCACGCCCGGCATCGAAGCCGGTAGCGAAGACTATGAGGTCGCATTCCATCTCGCCGTCCACAGTCTCGATCGCATGCGGCTTGACCCGGAGGATCGGCGTTGATCTCAGATCGATCAACGCAACGTTATCCTGCGCGAAAATTTCATAGTATCCCTGCTCAAGCGAAGGTCTCTTCGTGCCGAACGGATGGGGCGGATNNGCCAGAAATTGTAGGCGTGGCGGTTTGCTTCACGGTTGGAAAGCAGGTCGGCAAAATTGTGATACCAGAACCTCAGGCCGCCACGCTGCCATAAATATTCGAAGTGCGCATCGCGCTCTTTTTTGTCTACTTCAAGGGCTGAAACCTCTAGCGATTGGCATTCAAACCCACCGCTCGTCTGCCGGCGTTTTTCGAAGATCGCGGAATAGCCCTGTTTTTCCCTTTCCTGATTTATCTTGGACAGCTTTTCTTGCCTCATCGGCAGAGCCAGAATTGGGGTTCTTTGATACAGAGTCAGTTTCTTCGCTGACTTGGCCGCTTCTTGCGCGACCTGTACGCCACTTGCACCGGTGCCGATCAAGGCAACCCTACGGTCGGCGA
>LWDU01039763.1_pt1 | contig 12441 bp, 10 predicted proteins | sample 727161 | NCBI WGS metagenome assembly LWDU01 (sample SAMN04566230, study PRJNA314399) | hydrothermal vent metagenome | isolation source: deep sea hydrothermal plume seawater | place: Mexico: Gulf of California, Guaymas Basin | collected 2004-07-11 | reverse complement strand
GTCAACGGTGGCCTCCGGTGATGTCAACGGCGATGGTTTCGCCGATGTGGTCATCGGTGCGGCGGCGCTCGGCACTCTGCGCAACGCCTATGACCACGCCGGTGGGGCAGGTGATGGGCCGAATAACGAAAGGCATAATGTAGGGGAGGTCTACGTGGTTTTTGGCAGGCGCGATTTGCCGCGGGATATCGATTTGAACGCGAATCCTCCACAAGACCTGCTCGTCGTTTACGGCGCCGATGGCGGCAGTGATTCGCCCGACCGCCTGGGCGAGGAGATCGTCACCGCCGATATCAACGGCGACGGGCTGGCGGATATGCTGTTGGGGGCTTATCGTGCCGATGGGCCAGACAATAGCCGGCCCGACGCGGGCGATGTCTGCATCGTCTACGGGGCGGTGGACCTGCCGGGCCGGGTGATTGACCTGGCTGAGTTGCCCGCGGGCACTATGTTCATTTATGGCGCCAGCGATCAGGCCATCGCCGGTGACGCGATTGCCGCCGGCGATATCCACGGCGATGGTTACGACGACCTGTTTATCGGCGTGCCCGGCGACAATGGCCCGCTCAACCGGCGTTTTTCTGGTGGCATTGTCGTGATCGCCGGCGGTCCGCAATTGCCGGCGGTGATCGACCTGGCTTCGCCGAGTGTGCCGCTGGTCTGGATCCAGGCACCTGACAACTTTGATTTCTCCGCCTACTGGGCGGCCAGCGGTGATTTTGACGGCGATGGCTCCGTCGATATTATGCCCAATGGGATGGCGGGTGACGGTCCCGATAATCGGCGTAACAACGCCGGTGAAGCCCATGTGGTGAGCGGTCGAATGGTGGCAGAGATGTTGGGAGGGGCGGTGCAGCCGACAGCGGTGGCCGAAGAGGCGTCGATCGCCGTGCCGGCGCAAGCGTCGCTGGAGCAGAATTATCCGAACCCGTTTAATAGCAGCACTGCGATTGGCTTTTCGTTGGCCGAGGATGTCGCGCTGGATCTGGGCGTCTACGATGTGACTGGTCGGCGGATCAGGACCTTGTTGGCGGGTTGGCGCAGCGCTGGTGTGCATTCTGTCGTTTGGGATGGGCGCGATGCGGTGGGTAAGCGGGTGGCCAGCGGTGTGTATTTGTACCGATTGTTGGCCGGCGACGAGACTGAGGCGAGACGGTTGTTGTTGTTGAAATAGCCGGTCTTGGCGAATATTAAGGCTATGCCCTTCTCGTATCACATAGCGAATGGTCGGCGGGTGTTGGCCGTTCTGGCGTGTGTCCTTTGCACTTCTCAGACGCTGCCCGGAGATCTGGGCGCGACGACTGCGCCGGTGGATAGCAGCGAGGTCGTGGGAGACCGGTTGTTGGCGGAAGGGCGCTATCGCGCGGCGGTGCGGGCTTTGCAACTCTCAGTGCGCCGACAGCCCGATTCGGCGCAACGGCATCGCAAGTTGGGCGCGGCAATGGCCAAGGACGAGCAGTTGCCGCAGGCCGTCGCCGCATATGAACGGGCAATCGCGCTGCGCGAAGACTATGCCAAAGCTCGCACCGAACTAGCCATTTTATTGACCCGGTTGGATCGCCACGACGAGGCGGTCCAGACGTTAGAGCGAGCCGTCGAACTCAGTCCCGACTACGCATGGGCGCATATGTCGCTGGGTTTACTGCATTTCAGCAAGGGGCGCTACGACAAGGCATTGCTCGCGTACGAACAAGCGATAGACGCCGAGACTGACTATGGCGAGGCGTGGTTCAATGTCGGCGAGGTACACCTCAAGCAAAATGACTACCCTGCTGCGGAAAAGGCTTACCGCCGAGCGATCGGCGTCGATTCGACTGTGGCTAAATATCGCAACGGGCTGGCTGCTAGCCATTATCGCCGCCGCGACTACGCCGCCGCCGTTTCTGAACTGAAACGCGCCGTGTCATTCGATTCGCTCTACGCGCGGGCCCGTTTCAACTTGGGCAATGCTCTATTGCGCACCGGCCAACGGGAAGAAGGGCGGCGACAGTTGGACCTCTACCGGCGGCTCGAAGAGGAAGAACGCGAGATCTCCTCGATGAAAAACACCTTGCTCACAACGCCGGATAAAGCTGAGATCTATCACGATATGGGCATGGTCTATTCTCGGCGCGGCCAATATGATCAAGCCCGGATCCACTATTTGCAGGCCATCGCTCGGGATTCCCTATTTGCGCCTTCCTATCACAACCTAGGTAATATTCAATTGCGACAGGGCCGGATCGAAGAAGCCATCGCATTGTTTCGCCGTGCGATTGGCACGGATTCGACCTACGTGCTGTCCTATTTGGCTTTGGGCAATACGCAAATGCGGGTCCGGCAAGTGCCGCAAGCGCTGGCGAGTTATCTGCGCGGTTTGGAAATAGCCCCTGACAATGCCCGCCTCAAACGCAATGCCGAGATGGCGCGGCAGATCCTTGCTGCGACCAAGAAGCAGCGATAGCATGCGGACAATGACAGTGCCCTGCAAACGCCCTGTGTATCTGACACTGCTGTGGCTGCTATTCGCCCTTGCAATGCCGGCGTATGCCGCTTTGCCAAAATTTGCCGAAGTAACAAAAGAAGCGGGTATCGATTTTCGCTATATAAACGGCGCGAGCGGTGCCAAATACATGCCGGAGGCCGTCGGGTCTGGGGCGGCATTTTTCGACGGTGACGGCGACGGATTGCTCGTGCCGGGTTATGCGGGGCCGACCGGGCGCAATGCCTATTATCGCAACTTGGGCGATGGCACATTCGTCGACCAGACGGATAAATCGGGTACGGGTGACGAAGCTTTCGGAATGGGGGCGACCGTCGGCGATGTCGATGCCGACGGCGATCCGGATCTCTACGTGAGCAATTATGGCGCGAACCGGCTGTACCTGAATGGCGGTGGTGCGATCTTTGCCGATGTGGCCCCGGCCGCCGGCGTGGCGGATACGGCCTGGGGCACGCACGCGGCTTTTGCCGATTACGACATCGATGGCGATCTCGACCTCTACGTGGCCAATTATATGGACTTCGATCCGGCGAAGAATGTAGAGTGCTCTGCCGGGCAAGCGCGCTCGTATTGCGGTCCGACCACCTATCCCGGGCAGGCCGGTGTACTCTACCGCAACGACGGCGGCCTAGCTTTTGCCGAGGTGACCAAGCAGGCCGGTCTCGATGATGATACGGGGCGGCAGTTGGCGGCGGTGTTCGGGGACATCGACATCGACGGCGATCCCGATCTGTTTATCGCCAACGACAAAAAGCCGAATTTCCTCTTCGTCAATAATGGCGACGGGACATTTGTTGAAAATGGCGCGGTGGCGGGTGTTGCCTATAACGAGGAAGGCCTGGCCGAGTCGGCGATGGGGGCCGATCTGGGCGATTACGATAACGACGGGCGGCTCGACATCATCGTTGCCACCTTCCAATGGCTGGCCAATACGCTCTATCACAACGACGGCGATGGTTTTTTCACCGACCTGACTTTTGCCGCCCAACTCGGCGTGCAGAGCATGCCCTATTTGGGCATGACTTCGGCCTTTGTCGACTACGATAACGACGGCTGGTTGGATGTCTTTGTCGCTAATGGACATCTCGATGCCAATGTCAAAGAGTATGATCCCTCCACGACCTACGCCCAACAGAATCAGTTGTTTCGCAACGCGGGCGACGGCACATTCGTCGAAGTTAGCGGCGAGAGCGGGGCGGGCATGCGGGTCGCGCGGGTCAGCCACGGCGCCGTTTTTGGCGATTACGACAACGACGGTGATGTCGATATTTTTGTTTCCGATTCCGCTACGCCGCATTGTACTTTGTTGCGCAACGACGGCGGCAACGCCAATCACTACCTACGGGTTCGCGCCGAGGGGAAAAAGAGCAATCGCGAAGGTATCGGCGCGCGGGTCCGCGCGGTGTCCGGTGATTTGGTACAGGTGCGGGAGATCCGCGCCAATTATGGTTATATGGGCAGCAACGACGTGCGGCTGACGCTGGGGCTGGGCCAGCGCGCGATGGTCGATACGCTGCAGGTTTTCTGGCCGAGTGGTGCGGTGCAGACCATGGCGGGTGTCGCTGTCGATCGGGAAATCATCATTGTGGAAGAAATAGGCGAATGAGATACGGGTCGATCTGCTTTATCGTCTGGGCGGCTGTGGCTCCAGCCGTCGCACAAAGGGATGTACCGGCTTTACCCCAAAGCTCGCAGGCTATGGCGACCTACCTCGCTGGAATCGCCCGCACCGCCGATCCGGTCGAAAATGTCTATATGAACCGCGCCCGGGCGCGCGGCATTAGCTCCTTGTTAGAGCGCAAACTGACGCCGCAGCAGGAAATGCAATTGCGCGTCAAGATTGCGACGGAACTTTTACAGGGGGGAATGGCACAAGAGGCGATTGCGCACCTCGAGTATGTCTATGCCGAGATTAAAAGGCAAAAAGTACCGGTCAAAGAGAGCTATTTTCGCAATCTGCGCGACCTGCTCGGCATTGCCTATTTGCGCGTCGGTGGCGAAAGTAGCGGAGTGCCGCCGCATGATTGGGTTTTCCCTATGGGGCCGGGCGAGGCGACCTCGTTACCGGCTGGGCCACGCAAGGCCATTGAGCTTTATGAGTCGAATCTTAAAGGGGCATCGGACGAACTAGCCACGCGCTGGTTGCTCAATATAGCCTATATGGCGCTGGGGGAATATCCCGATAAAGTGCCCGCGGCCTGGCGGATCCCGCCGACGGCTTTTGCTTCCGAATACGCGCTCGGCCGTTTTGTCGATGTCGCGGCCGCAGCCGGTGTCGATGCGGTTGGTCACGCCGGCGGCAGCGTCGTCGATGATTTTGATGGCGACGGTCTGCTCGATATCGTCGCTTCGTCGCGCGGGCTGATCGATCCGCTGCGCTTTTTTCGCAATGAGGGCGACGGAACCTTCGACGAATGGACCCAACGCGCGGGTTTGCGCGGGCAGTTGGGCGGGCTAAACCTAGCGCATGCCGACTACGACAACGATGGCGATCGCGATCTGTTGGTATTGCGCGGGGCCTGGATGGGCGAGGCGGGGCGCCACCCCAATTCGCTATTGCAGAATCAGGGCGGAGGGGCTTTTGTCGATGCCACTCGCGAAGCCGGTGTATTCTCGTTGCATCCGACGCATTCCGCCGCTTGGGGCGATTACGATAACGACGGCTGGCTGGATCTCTATGTCGGCAATGAGTCCAGCCCGGCGCCGAGGCCGCCGCATCCCTGCGAATTGTTCCGCAATAATGGTGACGGCACGTTCAGCGATGTTGCTGCCGCGGTCGGCGTCGCCGATGTTGGCTTTGTCAAAGGCCTGGTCTGGGGCGATTACGACAACGACGGGATGTTGGACCTCTATCTTTCGCATCTCAATGGCGACAACGTGCTTTACCACAACGAGGGCGGTCATTTTAGCGAGGTCGCCGAGGCGGCGGGGGTGAGCGAACCCTATGTCAGTTTTCCGACCTGGTTCTGGGATTACGACAACGATGGCTGGCAGGATATTATGGTGGCCGGTTTTGATATGGAAAATCTCGATGATATGGCGGCGGTTTACCTCGACCGGCCTTTTGGCGCCGAGCACCCGCGTCTCTACCATAACCGGGGCGACGGCACCTTTGCCGATCTGGCGACTGAGACGGGCCTCGACCGGGTCATTTTGCCGATGGGAGCGAATTTCGGCGATCTCGACAACGATGGTTGGCTCGATGCTTATTTTGGCACCGGCATGCCGGATCTGCGCGCGATTTTGCCCAATCGCATGTTTCGCAATGCCGGCGGTCAGCGTTTCCAGGACGTGACGACCGCTGGCGGTTTTGGGACCTTGCAAAAGGGGCACGGGATCTCCTTTGCCGATTTCGACCACGATGGCGACCAGGATATCTACCAGGTATTGGGTGCCGCCTTCGAGGGCGATGTCTATCGCAATGCGCTTTTGGAAAATCCCGGACACGGGCATCATTGGTTGACGCTCTTTGTGCAGGGGACCCGTGCCAACCGCGACGGCATCGGCGCGCGTATACGGGTCCGAGTGGAGACTGCTGCGGGAGACGCGCGCGATATCTACGCCACGGTGGGTAGCGGCGGCAGTTTCGGCTCTTCGCCGCTGCGGCAGGAATTGGGGCTGGGCGATGCTAGGGCGATCGAGTTTGTGGAGGTCGTCTGGCCGGGCGATGGCGGCAAACAACGCTTTGCTGGGCTGGCGATGGATCGCGCGTATCGCCTGATTGAAGGGGAGCAGGCGTCGCAGTGGGTGGTGTTACGGCGCTTTGATCTTTCCCCCGGAGATTAATCGCTATTGCAAAATACAGTCGCGCGACGGCCTGTTGATGCGAAGTCCGCACGAAAAAACGGCAGGTCCCAAGCGCGATTAATTCAGCCGCGTCACGCCCGATGTTTTTTGCGATCGCCTTAAATACTGTTTCAGTTGTCCGCGGCGCGTCGCGCCATAAAACGCTGGGTAGCGTCCGGGTAGATGCCGATCAGGTGTTCGGGCATCACCGGAAAATCCATCCCGCGGGCGCTTTGTACACCCGTTTTTTTGTCCTGTCGCTCCGGCATGTGGCAGTCGATGCAATTGTCGACGATTGCGTGGCCCAGCACCGGTTGCATACCGCAGGCCTCGGCGCTGTGGCAGTCGAGACAGCGACTGGAAAAGAGCGTTCTGTCGCCGCGTTCGGGCGCGTGGGGGTTGTGGCAACTGGCGCAGGTCAGGTCGTCGCTCTGTTGGAAGCAGGCCGAAAGGCTGAGACGGGCGACCTGGTTGTTGCTATGTACGCCGATTCGATTCTGGGTGTCGTGTGGCTCGGGTTCGATATATTCCGCGAGCGGCAGGCCAGGGCGATAGGTGAAGGGGCGGCCGTGTTTGATGCCGGCGCCCGAATGGCATTGCGCGCAGATCTCTATTGAGCGTTGGCGGGACAAGTCGCCTGGATGGGTGATATGCGGCGCACCCGCGCCGTCGGGCGCGTCGACTTGAAACTGTGCGTGTTGGGCACCGGGACCGTGGCAGCGTTCGCAGGAGATACCGAGTATAAACTCTTCCTGGCCATAGACATTGCGTTCGTAGGATTCGGTCTCGAAATAGGTGGCGTGGCATTCCATGCAGCGGGGGCCGACGGGGCGGTCGAAGACGGCTTGGCCGTCGGGGAATCCGGGGCTGTTGATCCACTTGCCGCTGGCGGCCCAATACGAGATCGGCAGTTGATAGAGCCGGTTGCCCTTCCAGTACAAATAGGTCTGGCCGATTTTGCCCGAGCCGGTGACGATTTCCATTCGCTCGCTGTGCTCGTGCAGCTTGTTGTCCTTGCCCATGATATTGGCCGTTTGGTAAAAACCGTCGGCGCGGGCACTCATTTCGAACCACAGATCGTCGTTGCGGGTCCACATGAATGCGGCCTGTGCGGCAAAGTCGCCGGCGATGGAGTGCGCGTCGGCCAGGCGCGAAGTAATATGGTGAGCGGTCTGTATAAAACCTGCGTATTTGTCCGGATGGCAGCCCTGGCAGGCGGCGGGGCCGATATAGGAGTCGCCAACAGATATTTGCTCTTTGGTTTGTGGGCTCTGTCCGTTTTTCGCCGCTGCTGATATTTGCGGCAGGCCGATCAGCAAGGTGCAGAGCAAAGCGCAAAATCGGGCTGAGAACGGCGCCTCAGAGACGGATGTATTCTTGACAAATGATAGCTCCGCAATAGCTTTCAATGCAGTAATCTGCAAAATCCAACCCTTCGGTTGCGGGGATAAGACAACGAATTATAGAGGAGAGTATTAAATTGAGTTATGCTGTCATTGTCAAGAAAGTGAGTGTGAAGGCAACGTGGGGCCTCCTCGTCTGTTGGTTGGCGGTGGTCAGCATTGCTAGTGCCGACTCCCCAGCTGAATACGTAGTGCGGGTGGGTAAGGAGAAGCTCTCAGTTGCCGAGTTTGAGCGACGTGCGCAGCAGATGATGAAAACGGGTTTCCGCCACATCGATATCGCTGATCCCAACGCCAAAAAGATATTTCTCGACGGCATTATCGCCCATGAGTTATTGGCGGTTGAAGGGATACGGCGCGGGCTCGACCGCGATACCACCATCGCCGAGGAGGTGCAGCGCACGCACGAACAGGCGCTGCGGAAGAAGCTCTATGAGGTCGGGGCGCTTACGGGGGACTATTCCTCGACAGAGGAGGAATTGCGGGAATTCTTCGTCGAGCGGCAATTCGACACCGAGATTTTCAGCCAGCATATCGTCTGTGCCACCGAGCAGGAGGCGTGGGAGGTATTGGACCGGCTAGGCAAGGGCGAGACATTCGCAGACCTGTTCCCCTTATACGCGGTGCCACATATCCAGAAGCGTTTCGCGCCGGAGGGTTGGGTCAGTTGGGTTAAGACCGGGGGAGTACTGGGGCCGTTGATCAAGCCATTTAATGGTATGGGGCCGGGCGATCTTTATCCGCAGCCAGTCGAGACGAGTTCAGGCTATCACGTCTTCAAGCTCAAGGCGCGCCGGCCGGTCGACTTCGACGAGACCCGCGATTGGCTGACGCGGCGATTGCGCGAGGTTAAGCGGGGCGCGGATATGGAGGTCTATGTCAAGGAACTGCGCCGTCGCTATGGGTTAAAACGCGACGAAAAGGGCATGCGACAACTGCGGGCCCTTGCGCCGGACGAAAAGGAATGGCCGGGGGATGACCCGCAATTGTTCGCATGGCAGGGCGGGCAGTTGACCTTGCGCGATTATCTGTTCCACCATCGGTTGGGCCGGGTCAAGCATCCGGCCGCCCTCGATAGCGCCGGGTTGCACAAAGCTGCTGACGGGCTGGCGGGCAGGGAGATCATGCTGATAGAGGCGCGCAAATTGCAACTCGACAGCGATCCGGAGGTCGCGATCAAGACGAAGACCCGCCGCGACGAGTTACTGATCCAATGGCTCTATCGCCAAGAGGGCCGGACAGCTGCGCTGGAGCAGGGTGTGACGGAGGAAGAAATTCACGGTTTCTATGACGCGAATCAGGATATGTTTGCTCTAGAGGACGGCGGCGTGGCGAGTTTCGACCTGGTGCACGATAGCATCAAGGCGGCTTTGTTCACCCATATAGAAAATAGCGCGATGGATAATTTAATCGCTCGTTTGCTGAAGGAGTATAAGGGAGAGGTGGAGGTCTATCCGGCCGGGCTTACTCAGGTCGTGCTAACGCGGCGGATGCCGCCGAAAATGCCCGGGAAGGAAACGCGGGAGACCGGTTCTAGTGCGCAATAGAGACTCCGACCCTGTAAATAAACATTTAATATTAGCTTCTCTTATCGGCTTTGTTGCACGAAAGCCTTCTTGAAATAAGACAGACTCCTGGTTAGGTTGGAAACAGATTTCGCCACGAAGTCCGTATCCACGCCCATCCAGGAGCCTGAAATGCCTAAAGTATCGAATCGGTCCACCGCCAGCAAGGCCCGCCGTAGTAAGTCGTCGTCGCGTATTTATCGTGTGCGCAATTGGGCGGCCTATGACCAGGCGCTGAAACAACGCGGTCGTGTGACGCTCTGGTTTTCTATGGAGGCGGTGCAGGCCTGGGGCTATCAGGGGCGGCGGCGATTGAAACGGCGTTGACGCTGCGCTTGATCTACCATCTGGCGTTGCGGCAAACGGAAGGTTTTGTCGAATCGGTGTTGGAGTTGATGGGGTTGGATCTGTCGGCACCGGATCATTCGACGCTGTCGCGGCGGCAACGCGGTCTGTCGATCGAATTGCCGACCCGAGTGACGAACGAGCCGATCCACATGGTGGTCGATAGCACGGGCTTGAAAGTCTATGGTGAAGGCGAGTGGAAGGTGCGGCAACATGGTTGGTCGGTGCGCCGCACCTGGCGCAAGCTGCACCTGGGGGGCAACGAAGCCACCGGCGAGATCGTCGCCGAGACCTTGACCGAAAATAGCGTCGATGATGCGTCGCAGGTGGCGCCCCTGCTGGCGCAGATCGACGACAAGGTGGAGACGCTCAGCGGCGATGGCGGCTACGACAAACACAAAGTCTTTGAGGCCTTGGCCGATCCACCGCAAGAGGACCCTATCCAAGGGCTGATTGCGCTGCGCAAAGAGGCCAAGATTCAACAGCACGGCAATCGCAAAACGCCGCCGTTGGCTCGTGATGAGATCCTGCGATCCATTCGAAAAAAGGGCCGAAACGGTTGGAAACAACAAAGTGGATATCATCGACGCTCGTTGGCCGAAACGCTGATGTTTCGCTATAAGCAGATCATCGGAGATAAACTGAGAGCGCGGGGATGGGCTAACCAGCAGGTCGAAAGTCGGCTGGGCTGTGCGATCTTGAATCGGATGACGCATTTAGGAAGACCCGAATCCTATAAAGTAGAAAAAGTCAACTGAGATCCAGGGCATAACAGGGCGCTGACCTCAAGTTTTTTCATGCAACAAAGCCTCTCTTATCTATAGATAGGAGGTAGATAGAGTTACATATGTTTCTTTTATAAGTGTATTGTGTACATAAGTGTAGACTTATTCCAGGCAAGTTAATTTTGCATTTGGTCTCTCGCTGTAACTGTATTACATTACAGGCCAAACATGTAGTTGTAAGATCAATACACGTATCAAATAAACTCCCAAAGAAAGGGGAAATTGCAGATGCGTAAACTTATTATGACGGGTGTATGCAGTCTGGCTTTAGTCAGTCTGGCAAGCGCTCAGTTCAACGATCCGCCCGCGCTTGAAAATCGCAACGGTAGCCAGGGTTTCCAGTGGTATATGCTCGAAGTGCCTGATGACGCCGACATGGTCATGGATGGCAGCGCCGCCGACTGGGACTGGTGGGATCCCGAGTTCACGATCGTCACCGAAGAGTTCCGCGACGAGGCCGATCGCCCGTCTCCTGCCCGTGACGATATGAGCTTCACCCTGCAGATGGGGTGGAAGGGCGGCGATGTCAACCGCTGGTTCGTATTCTTGGAGATCGTTGACGATACCTTGCATCATCACGGCACCAGCATTGAGCGCTGGGAAGGTGAGATGATCGAGTTCGCCCTGGATCCCCAGGACCATGGTCGCGAGTTGCCCTCCGGTTATAATATGGAGTGGCTCGGCGCGCCTGGTGATCTGAGCCCGCCGGCTAATATTCGCTACCGCTACTTGGAGCAAGAAGGCTGGCAGCAGTACACCGATCCGGAATACAGCGATTTCTCCGTGACCGTTGATCCGCCCGAAGCCTGGGCCGCTGAGATCTGGCCCACTGGTGGTACTACAGTCTACGAGTGGAACTACTTGGTCTTGTGGTTCCTCGAAGATGCCGGTCCTTCCGTCAGCGAAGTCCATCAGTTGGATTCGGTTGCCGGTGAAGAAGGCGCTGGTTTGCCCTTCGCCTTCTGGATTGAGGACGGCGATTCCGAAGCTCCCGACAACGACTTTACCTCGCGTGGTGCCGAAGCTTCGGCCCGCCAGTATTACTCGCACGCACTATTGTTGCGCACGGGTGAGTTTGTCGACGGCCGTGGCAGCAACACGGCGGTAGAGGGTTCGACCTGGGGCGCGATCAAGAACGCCTACAAGTAGGCTCGTCCAGGTATCTGCATGACCGGGGGATTCGTCCCTCTTCGCGTTGCCCCGACTCGCTTGCATGGCCCGAGAGGGCCCAGATCGAATTAATTTATTCAAGGACCTACGCAATATGCGCGGATTGTTGTTGGTCGGGATCTTGTTCGTGACGGTTTTGGGAGGTTGTGGGCGTTATTTCCCCCAGAATCTGCAGCCCGTGGTCCAGCAGGCGGAAGGTATGGCCGTCAACGATGACGGTTCGATCACGTATAACCTCGATCGCTTGGCGATCAACCTCAAACCGATGACCGACGCCGAGCTCAATCGGCAATTTCCGGCCGCTTCCACTGGCGGTGCGGCATCGGTCAACCCCTATACTTTCGGCGATTGGAAGGTCCCTGGCGAAGACTGGACCGAGCCACGCTTTACCGTACTGCAGCTTAAAGTCAGCAACTACCAGTACCCCAAAGTAGTTATCGACCCCGTCAAGGCGACGATTCATTCGACCAACAATAGGGTCTATAGGTCGCTGACTTACTCTCATCTTTACGACTATTTTCGTACATTCTGGCAGGGGCGCACTGGTCAGGGGCGGGTCGATTTCAAGAGTCGCACCAGTATCCTGAGGCAATCCATGTACACCGAAGCGACTACCGTCTTTAGTGGCAGCGAGCAGGAGGGCTATCTGGTCTTTCCCGCCCTAGACGATGATGTGACCAAGATTCAGCTCGACCTTGAGGATATCGCCGTTCGTTTTGACTTTAGCGGCGCGGCGGTCGAAACGATTGATCTTAGCTTCTCGTTCGAACGCGATGTGCTCCGGGGGTACAACCTTTCAGACGCGGTACAGGTGGATGCGGCTACATATCCATAGCGACCAAGCCCGTCGGCCTTTAAGGCGAAAATCGATAGCCTTGTGGTTCGGGGCTGTGAGTTTGTCGTTT
>LWDU01033793.1_pt1 | contig 12443 bp, 17 predicted proteins | sample 727161 | NCBI WGS metagenome assembly LWDU01 (sample SAMN04566230, study PRJNA314399) | hydrothermal vent metagenome | isolation source: deep sea hydrothermal plume seawater | place: Mexico: Gulf of California, Guaymas Basin | collected 2004-07-11 | reverse complement strand
TATTCTAAATTTGATAAAGATTTTAAGGCTGTATTAATAATTTCCTTATCGTCATTTTTTTCATCTTTTGAGCCAATGATTTCAAATCCTATTTGATCTCTAATAATTGAATCTTTCTTATTAAGAGATTTTCTATAAGCCTGTCCGCTATAAAATATTTTTTCTTTACCTTTAAGATTATTTTCAAGATATCTAAGGCATGATGCAATCGTTAGATCAGGTCTTAAACAAAGTTCATTTCCATTTTGATCTATAAATGAGAATATAAATTTTCTAAAATTTTCTCCTGATCTTTGTACAATATGATTAGCTTCAATAACTGAAGGTAAATCTATGTACTTAAACCCTTTAGATTTAACCGATCTAAGAATTTTTTCAGATAAATTTTTTGATTTCATTAATTAAATTGTCTCTTGAAACTGTAGATTGATTATTTTCACCTTTAACTCCTAAAAGGTTTTTTAAAGTAACGGTATTATCCTTAAATTCATTTTCACCACAAATAACAGCAACAGGACACCGTCTTTTGTTAGCATAAGTCAATTGTTTTCCGAGGTTTTTTTTACTGTCTAAAAATATTTCAGAGTTAATGTTGTTGTCTCTTAAAACTTTTAAGATTTCATAATAATTTTTTAAATATTTTTCATCCATTACACAAACGATTGCTGGTTTTTTTTCATCAACTTTAATTTGATCCAATTTCAACATTACAAATAATAATCGGTCAACACCAATACTCATTCCCGTACCTGGAATATCAACTCCTTTAAATCTTGAGATTAATTTATTGTATTGTCCTCCTGAACAAATACTTCCAATATCAACTTCTTTGCCTTTGTTATTCGTTGCTTTGAAGTTCAAATTTGTTTCAACACAAAACCCATCATAATAAGCAAGGCCTCTAACAATAGTGAAATTAGTTTTAATTTGATCTAGATAATCACCATAACTTGCAACCTCTAATATATTTTCCAATTCTTTAATACCCTCTTGAGATAGTGGATTTTTTAAATTGTTTTTTAATTCTTTTAAGTTTTTAACTTTTAAAAAGTTAATAATTTGTGATGCTTCATCATCACTTAAATCTGCGCCTTTTATGATTGCTCCACTGGCATCCACTCTTTCTTTTTTTAATAAATCTTCAACTCCTTTTAATCCAAAGCCAGGCTTATCTAGTTTATCAATAGCCCGCATAACTTTAATTTGTTTATCTTCTGATATTTTAAGTTCTTCAATTAAACCTTGAACAATTTTTCTATTGCTAATGTTAACAACAAACTGATCTTTTTTTAAACCACACGCTAATAGAGTGCTTGCAATTAAATTACAAAGTTCAGTATTTGCTTGTGCAGAATTAACATTTCCTACAATATCACAATCTGCTTGAGTGAACTCTCTATAACGAGCATTACCTGCTTTTTCATTTCTAAACACATTTTGAATTGCATACCTCTTATAAGGTAGAGCTAATTCTTGATTATTCTGCGCAACAAATCTAGCTAACGGACTTGATAAATCATATCTAAGCGTTATGTTTTTTTCACCATCTTTAAATGAGAATACATCAGACATAGGATTATTGTCATCATCTGCAAGAAATGATCCTATATTTTCACTAATTTCAAAAGATGGAGTTTCAAGTGGTTCGAAACCAAATTTTATAAAATTATTCTCAATAATATTAATTAACTTTTTCTTGAGAATTAATTTCTTATCCCATCTGTCTTCAAAACCTGAGGGTAACCCAGGGATTAATTTATTTTCTTTATTCATTTTTTGGTACTCGAGCTGAGAATCGAACTCAAACTTAAAGTTCCACAAACTTTCGTGCTGACCGTTACACCACTCGAGCGACTTTCTTATGTTTATATTATTTTTGTGTGGATTTAAAATTATATTATAAATAAATAGCCTACAGGCTATGGAAATCGGCTCTATGCTTGCTTCTGTTTATAATATTTTTATTAATCATTGAAGGTGTTTTAACTGGTAAATATTTATATGCAAGTTTAAATTTGAATAACTTTAAAATTAAATATTAAGTTAAACTGTCAACATAAAATAAATTAGTTGGACTAATCTATTTTTTTTAAATTTACAGCTGATGGACCTTTTGGACCATCTTCAAGATCAAATTCTAATTTATCACCTTCATTTAAAAAACGCATCCCTGCAGCTTTTATTGCTGGTGCATGCACAAATGCATCTTTTTCTTTGTCGGCTCTTTCAATGAAACCAAAGCCCTTTTTAGCATTAAACCATTTTACTGTACCTTTAAGTGTGCTCATTTTTTACTTGTTTCTTTATTATTTATATAAAAAAATTATTTTATTTTTTTATACTTTACAATACTAAATAAAGACTGTTTTTATTGGGGTGTGGTGCCTCGAGCATGATTCGCACATGCGACACAAGCCTTTTCAGGGCTCTGCTCTACTCCTGAGCTACCGAGGCATAAATTACCCTCTAAAAGTTATTCTACCTTTAGTAAGATCATACGGTGTCATTTCAACTGTTACACTATCACCTTGTAATACACGAATACGGTTTTTTCTTAACTTACCAGCAGCGTGTGCAGTTACAATGTGACTATTTTCTAATTGTACTCTAAACATTGCGTTCGGCAATAAATCTAAAACTTTTCCTTTAAACGACAATAAATCTTGTTTTGACAAACTTATTTTCTCCTGATTCTTTTTTCTACCGATTTAGCATGTCCAGCTAAACCTTCGTAGTTTGCAAGTGTTATAGCTGATGGACCAAGGGTTTCAATCCCTTTTTTTGATAGTTTTATGTATGAAATTCTTTTATAAAATTCATTAACATTAATGCCGCTTGAATACCTAGCGGAAGAATTAGTTGGTAATACATGATTAGATCCAACATTATAATCGGTCATAGCCATTACCGCATATTTACCTAAGCAAATTGATCCTGAATTTTTAATTTTGTTAACTATCTTTTTATAATTTTTAATATTTAACTCTAAGTGTTCAGGTGCAATTTTATTTACTACTTCAATAATTTTATGATCTAAAGCAATATAAATTAAAATACCATTTGTTAAAATACTATTTTTAGCAATGGCTGCTCTTGGCAATTCTTTTAATTGTTTATCAATTTCATTGTTAACCTTTTTAATAATATTTTTATTTTTTGAAATTAAAATACATTGTGCAAGATTGTCATGTTCTGCTTGAGCAATAAGATCGCTTGCAATCCATTCAGGATTTGAAAACTTATCACAAACAATTGTAACTTCAGAGGGTCCAGCAATCATGCCTTCGATACCTACTTCACCAAAAACTTCTTTTTTAGCAGCAGCAACATATGAATTTCCAGGTCCAATAATTTTATCAACTTTTTTTATTTTTTTAGTTCCAAAAGCAACTCCAGCAATCGCAGATGGTCCACCTATTGAATAGACTTCTTTAATTTTACATTTTTTAGCAGCATAAAGTACAGCTTGATTCAACTTTCCTTTTTGAGCAGGATTAATCATTACTATTCTTTTAACTCCAGCAACCAATGCGGGAATAGCATTCATTAAAACGCTAGATGGGTATGATACCGTAGAACCTGGAACATAGATTGCAACAGATTCTATTGGAATATATTTATACTCTAATTTGTTTTGTAAATTATCTATATAAGAAATATTCTTAAATTTTTGTAATGAATGAAATTTATAAATTCTATTGTAAGCAATATCGATTGCCTTTTTTACCGATTTATCAAGAGAAGCTATGGATTTACTTATTTGTTTAGAACTTGGGATAATAATATTATTTTTGTTAAATTTTCTTTCGTATTTTAAAATAGCTTTGTCTCCATTTTTTTTTACATCGTTAATAATTCTAGTTACTGAAATTGAGTTAAGTTTTATTTTTTTTTTTCGTTGTAACAACAATTTATCTAAACCTGCATCAAAAAATTTTGATTTACTGTCTAATACTTTAATCATCTAATTAATTTCAATTTGATCTTCTAAAGTTACTTCAATTATTTCTATTGATAAGGTTATATATGTATTATTAGTAAAAATTAAACTTATCTCGTGATTTTCATTATTTTTTAAAAAATTCATCGCGATAAGTTCAAGTGCTAATTCTGTATTTCCTTGCTTTATATTTTTAGACTTAACACTGTCTACAAATTCAAATCTACAAATACTATTAACTTTTTTTTCTTTACTTTCTGTTTCTATCTTGGTTCGTTTTAAAAACAGTAAAAAAACCTTGTTTTTTTTAAGGTATTTAATATCCGCAATTTTTACTTCTGCTCCACCACAATAAGCTGAAATCACTTTATCCATTAATTAAATCTTTTAATTTTAACACCAATTTTTTTTAATTTTTTTTCTATATCTTCATAGCCTCTATCAAGATGGTATATTCTATTAATTACAGATTTTCCTTTAGAGACTAAGGCTGCAAGAATTAAGGAAACCGATGCTCTCAAATCAGTCGCCATTAACTCCGCCGCTTTAAATTCTATATTTCCTTCTATTGTCGCTTTATTACCAACAACAGAAATTTTAGCTCCCATACGATTTAATTCTGCAACATGCATAAATCTATTTTCAAATATTTCTTCTCTAATGTAAGATTTTTTATTTGCTTTACACAACAATACCATCATCTGAGCTTGTAAATCTGTGGGAAAACCTGGATATGGAGACGTTCTTATATTTATATTTTTAATTTTTTTACTCCCCCAAATACTAATTTCATTTTTCTTTTGAATTATTTTTGCACCAATTTTTTTTAAAACATTAATCTCTGTATTTATAATCTTTGGATCAATTCCTATAATTTTTAGGTTTCCTTCTGTAAGTGCAGCAGCAATCAAGTATGTGCCTGCTTCAATTCTATCAGGCATAACTTGATAATTTGACTGACTAACTTTAGTTACTCCTTCAATTTTAACTTTTCTTTTTGAAATCCATTTTACGTTACATCCTATCTTATTTAAAAAGTTAACTAAGTCTTTAATTTCGGGCTCGATTGCACAATTTGATAAAATAGTTTTTCCTTTAGCTAGTGATGCTGCAATAATCAAATTTTCTGTTGCACCAACAGAAATTTTGGGAAACCTAATATTTGCTCCAATTAATCCTTTTGGGGCATTAGCATGAACATAGCCTTGTATAATTTTATATTTTACACCAAGCTTAGATAATGCTTTTAAATGAATGTCTACAGGTCTTGTTCCAATTGCACATCCACCTGGTAAAGATACCTTTGCTTTACCAAATTTTGCAAGCAATGGTCCTAAAACTAATATTCCAGCTCTCATAGTTTTAACCAAGCTATATGACGCAAAGCTTTTTACCTGTTTGTTATTTTTAATAGTAGTTACTTTTTTATTATCTTCAATAATTGACCCAAGTGATTTTAACAATAACAACATTGTTTCAATATCTTTTACTCTTGGTAAATTAGTTAAAAATATTTTTTTATTGGATAATAAAGTTGCCGCTAAAATAGGCAATGATGCATTCTTAGAACCTGAAATTTTAATTTGTCCTTTGAGCTTAGCAACTCCAAAGACTTCCAGTTTTTTCATGATTATACTTTGGGTAAGGTTACTCCTGTTTGACCCATGTATTTTCCATTACGATCCGCATAAGTCACTTCAGGTGTTTCATTGCCTTTTAAAAATATAAATTGTGCAACACCTTCATTTGCGTAAATTTTTGCTGGTAGTGGTGTTGTGTTTGAAAATTCAAGTGTTACATGGCCTTCCCAACCTGGTTCTAAAGGTGTTACGTTAACAATAATTCCACATCTTGCATAAGTTGATTTTCCTAAACAAATAACCAAAATATCTTTTGGAATTTTAAAATGTTCAACTGTTCTTGCTAATGCAAAAGAGTTAGGTGGAATAACACATACTGGGACATTTTTTGTTACAAAGTTTGTTGGTTTAAAATTTTTTGGATCAACTATTTCTGAATTAACATTTGTAAAAATTTTAAACTCTTCAGAAACTCTAGCATCATAACCAAATGAACTAAGCCCATAAGAAATTTTACCACCTCTTACCTGTTTATCTTCGAATGGAGAAATCATATCTTTTTCGATTGCAAGCTTTCTTATAAACTTATCAGAAAGTACTGACATTATTTACTTTTCTTCTTAGATTTTTTTTGAAAGATTTTTCTTTTTTTGAGATTCTGCTTAAGCGCTAAACCAAGTTTTTCGTTTTTTTTTTTATCGTTCATTCTTTATCTGGGTTGGTTAAAAAATCTAAAGTAATAGGTCTTGAGGCATCTAAAACTTTTTCTGCTTCAACTTCTTTTTTTGGACCTTCCTTAGCTTCACGTTTTGCTTTTTTTTCAGCAAGCTTTTTTTCTCTCTTAGCTTGTTTCTCCATAAGCTTACTTGATTTAGTATTTTTATAACTGTAGTGAATCCCCATAAAATTTTCCTGCTGTAAATATAAATCATTATATGAAAAAAATTAAGGCAATATTTTGAAAAAAATGGTTTATTATATAAATACTTCAAAAATTGTGAAGTATGCCTCTATAGTTAAATGGTATAACGTGTCCATGGTAAGGATAAATTTCAAGTTCGATTCTTGGTGGGGGCACCAAATCAATCTTTATAAAATATTTTTCTAGCAAAAATTGTTAAAATAACCAATACAATAAAAGCCAAAATTGGAACATATATTTCAGCTGAAAATAATAAATCACTAATTTTTGGAACTTCAAGATTTTGAGTAATAATTTTTTCAATTCCACTTCCTAAAGAAACAATTAAAAATAACTGGGGCATCATTCCAAACAATGTTGCAAAAAAAAAGTTTGTAACTTTTACATTAAAAATGCAAGGTAGCACATTAGATAAAGCAAAAGGAATTCCTCCAATAAATCTATATAATAAAAGATAAATAAATTCAGATTTTTTAAATTTTATCTCTAAATTTTTAAATTTTATTAAAAATTTATTTTTTATAAAATCTTTTAAAAAAAAATTTCCAAAAATATATAATAAGGTTGCACCAATACTCAGGCTTAAAATAGCAATTATAAATCCAAATTTTTGACCAAAAATAAATCCTGCAAGTAAAGCAACTGGAGATCCAAAGCCTGCCATTATTACCCATAAAATAGTTGAAACTAAAAATATAGATGATAACAAAATTAAATTAGATTTTTTTAAATTAAAAAAATATTCACTATTATTTTTAATAAATTCGTAACTAGTTAGCTCCTCAAGGGTAAAATTTTTAAAAAAAAAATACAAAAATGACGAAACAACAATAAGATAAAAGAAACCTACTATTATTTTAAGTTTTTTTGATTTTTCCATAATTTAATGTGGATATTATAAAATCTTCTATTTGCTATTTATATGTATAATTACTATAAAAGTCGAAATTTAATAAAATTTAAACCTAATTTATGAAAAGAACATATCAACCATCAAATATTAAAAGAGCAAGAAAACACGGCTTTAGATCAAAAATGAAAACTAAAGGTGGTATTAAACTCTTAGCTAGAAGAAGAGCTAAAGGAAGAAAGTCTTTAACAGTATCAGTTTAATTAAATGAAAAGCAAAATTGTTGCTCTTTCTAAAAATGAAGATTTCAAAAATTTACTGAAAAAGAAAAAACTTTCAAATAAATATATCACTATATTTTTTGGTCTACTCGAAAATAAAAATAATGAAAAGCTAAATATTAGCTTTGTGGTTAAAAAAAAACAAATTGGTAATTCAGTTAAAAGAAATAAAATCAAACGAAGATTAAGAAATATTGTGAATGAAGGTGTAAAAAAAATATCAATAAACTACCATTATTCATATCTTGTTATTGCTAAAATAACTATGCTAAACAATGAATATGCGATAATAAAGGAAACTTTATTTCAAGATTTTAAAAGGATTAAATAATGAAAATTATTTCAAGTATATTAATTAGTGTAATTAAAGTTTATAAAATGTTTATTAGTCCTTATCTAGCTCCATCGTGTAGATATCTTCCAACATGTTCTGAATATGCTATTGACTGTCTAAAAACTTATGGACTAATTAAAGGCGTTACAAAAGCCACAAAAAGAATTTTGTCTTGTCATCCTATTAAATCTTTAGGTGGGAGCGAAGGTTTTGATCCAGTTGTTAAAGAATCAAAGGTTAAAAAATAATGGATAGTAAAAACGTAATAGCGGCAATATCACTATCAGCAGCAGTTATAATATTATATTCTTTATTTTTTCAACCTAACCCTAAAATAGTAAAGCAAAATTTAGAAGAACAAAAAAAAATTCAAACAAATACGGATACTCCTAGTTTAGATCAAGCTGAAAACTTTGCTGAAATAACTAGAGATGAAGCTTTAACACAAAATGAAAGAATTAAATTTGAAAATAATAATATTATTGGTTCTATTTCTCTTAAAGGCGCAACAATAGACGATCTTACTTTTAAAGAATATAATGTTAAATTAAATAACAATGAGAAAGTTACTCTATTAAATCCAAGAAATGTTACTAATGGCTACTTAATAGAAAGTGGCTTTGTTACTGCTAATAAAAATATTGACATACCTGATGCTTCTACTGTTTGGAAAGTTGAAGGTAATAAAAAACTTACTAATAGTAGTCCAATTAAACTTTTTTGGAATAATGCTCAAGGAGTTACTTTTGAAAAGCATATCAGTTTAGATAATCAATTTTTATTTACTGTTAAACAAAAAATAATAAATTCTTCCAATAAAACATATAGCTTTTATTCATATGGACAAATTATAAGAAATAAAGTTCCAGATATATCTAATTTTTATATACTTCATGAGGGTCTGATTGCGACTTTAGATGATGAATTGATTGAAGAAGATTATGATGACATACAGGAAAAAAAATTCAGTAGGACAGCTCAAAAAGGATGGCTAGGTATAGGGGATAAATTCTGGATTAGCTCAATTATTCCACCTAGAGGAAAAGAGTTTAAAACAACTTTTGATTATAAAAACAAATTCAGAGCTAATTTTATCTCAACAGAAGGAATTGAAGTAAATCCAAAAGGCACAATACAAGAAACAATTCAAATTATAGTTGCGGCTAAAAGGGTTAATGTTATTGATGGTTATGCTGAAAGTTTAAAAATCGATAAATTCGATTTAGTAATCGACTGGGGTTTTATGTATTTTATTACAAAGCCTTTATTCTTTGGAATAGATTACTTCTTTAAATTACTAGGTAATTATGGTTTGGCTATAATAGCAATTACTTTTTGTATTAGATTAACTTTTTTTCCACTTGCAAACTTTTCTTTTAGAAGCATGGCCAAAATGAAAATTCTCCAACCAGAAATGACGAGACTAAAAGAGCTTCATAAAGATGATAAAATGAAATTGCAGCAAGAAACGATGGCTCTTTATAAAAGAGAAAAAGTTAACCCTATGAGTGGTTGCTTACCAATACTCGTCCAGATTCCAGTATTCTTTGCTTTATATAAAGTTTTATTTGTAACAATTGAGATGAGACAAATGCCTTTTTATGGATGGATTCATGATTTATCTGAAAGAGACCCAACTTCAGTATTTAATCTTTTTGGTTTAATACCTTGGGACCCACCTTCATTTTTAATGATTGGTGTTTGGCCTATATTGATGGGGATAAGTATGTTTGTTCAACAAAAACTAAATCCTACTCCACCAGATCCAATTCAAGCAAAAATATTTATGTTTTTCCCAATTTTTTTAACTGTTATTCTTGCACCTTTTCCTGCGGGACTTGTAATCTATTGGACAGTTAATAACATTTTAACAATGGCTCAACAAATTTTTATAATGAAAAGAACGACTGTTAAAACAGCCTAAAATGCTTTCTGTAAAAGAAGAAGAATTAATAAAAATTTTGCCTAAAGATGGTCCCTCTGCGAAAGAAGTAAAAAAATATTTAGATAAATATAATGATGAATTTATAGTTATCAAGTGTGGAGGTAGTGTACTAATAGATTCAAATTTATTTAATATTTTTATTCAAGATATCGCAGTTTTAAATAAACTTGGATTTAACCCAGTAATAGTTCATGGAGGTGGAAAAAGAATTAACCGCAAGCTTAGTGAATTTAATATTAAAAGTAATTTTATTAAAGGATTAAGAATTACTGACAAAGATACAATTAAGATAGTTGAAGATGTCTTAATTTATTTCAACAAAGAAATAGTTGATGCTCTAAAAAATCTATCCTGTAATGCAAAAAAAATTACAACTAAGGAAAATAACGTAATATCAGTTAGACAAGAAAATAAATATTTAGGTTTTGTTGGAACTCCTACTAAAATTAATAAAGACATAATAAACAAAACAATTCAATCTAATGAGGTTCCAGTTATCGCCCCATTAGGTTTGGATAAAAATAACCAAACTTTTAATATCAACGCAGATACAGCTGCTGGCGCAATAGCAAAGGACCTTAAGGCTAGAAGACTAATGATTATAAGTGACGTGGAGGGTTTATTAGATAATGATAAAAAACTAATCCCAGAAATCAATTCAACTCAGGCTAAAGATTTAATTGATCAGAAAGTTATATCTGGTGGAATGATACCAAAAATTAACAACTGTCTAGATGTTGCACGTAATGGTGTTAAAGGAGTGGTAATAATCGATGGTAGAAAAAATCACTCAATTCTTTTTGAACTATTATCCGACAAGGGCTCGGGAACCTTAATAAGAGAATGAAAAATTTAGTTGATATAAAATACTGGATATTTGACCTTGATAATACGCTTTACAGTGGTCAAACAAAAGTTTTTTCTGAAGTTGATAAAAAAATGTCAGCTTTTATTTCAAAAAAATTTAATATTAGTTTAATTAAAGCAAAAGAAATCCAAAAGAAATATTTTTACGAATATGGAACAACTTTATCAGGATTAATGAAACATGATAAAATAGATCCTCATGAGTTCCTTGAATTTGTTCATGATATAGATATTAGTTGGTTACCTAAAGATTTAAAATTAAGAGAAGAGTTAATTAAGATTAAAGAAAAAAAATATATCTTTACCAATGGATCTCACGCACATGTTGAAAATGTAACAAAACAGTTGGATATTGATGGCCTGTTTGATGGTGCTTTTGATATTATAGATGCTAATTTTATACCAAAACCTCAAATTGATCCTTACAAAAAAATAATACAAAAATTTAACCTTGATCCAAAAAAATCAATATTAATTGAGGATATTGCTCATAATTTAGAACAAGCTAAAAATTTAGGAATGATAACATGTTGGCTTGAAAATGATGAAAGTTTTGCAAAAAAAGATGCAAACAAGCCTTATATTGATTACAAGATTAAGAACTTGCCTTCTTTTCTTCAAGAAATTAATATATTAAAAGCAGCATAAAATTTATGAAAGAATTCGAAAAAATTATAAATAAAGCGTGGGATAATAAAGAAACGATTAATGCTCAATCTGATCAATCAATATTAAATGCCATCAAAGAAACTATTGAATTAGTTGACAAAGGTACTCTAAGGGTTGCTGAAAAAAAAGGGAATGAATGGAAAGTTCATCAGTGGATTAAAAAAGCAATACTTTTAAGTTTTAAAACAAATGAAATGCAAACTCTTACAGGTCCTTATGCAACATGGTGGGATAAAGTTAGAGGAAAAACTGCTGGTTGGGGAAGAGAAGAACATAAAAAAGCAGGATTTAGGATGGTTCCAAATGGAGTTGTTAGACATGGATCTTATATTGCAAAAAATGTTGTGCTAATGCCATCATTTGTAAATGTTGGTGCATATGTTGATGAAGGTACTATGGTTGATACTTGGGCATCAGTTGGGTCGTGCGCACAAATAGGAAAAAATTGTCATATCTCAGGGGGAGCAGGAATTGGAGGCGTATTAGAACCAATGCAAGCAAACCCTACAATTATTGAAGACAATTGTTTTATTGGAGCTCGTTCAGAAATAGTTGAAGGAGTTATAGTTGGAGAAGGATCAGTTTTGTCAATGGGTGTTTTTATTGGTCAATCAACTAAAATTGTAGATAGAGAAACTGGAGAAGTTATTTTTGGTAAAATTCCTCCTTATTCTGTAATAGTGCCAGGAAGTTTGCCAAACAAAGATGGGAAAGGACCCTCGTTATATTGTGCAGTTATTATTAAAAAAGTTGATGAAAAAACTAGATCTAAAACTTCACTTAATGATCTATTAAGAGACTAAAATGCCAGTTTATAATGAAGTTAAATTAGCAAAAGAGCTAATTAAGTTTCCAAGTATTACTCCTATTGATGCAGGTGTAATGAAGTTTCTAGCTAAAAAATTAACGGAGATTGGTTTCAAATGTAAATTATTAGAGTTTAAAGATAAAAACTCTAAACCCGTTAAAAATTTATATGCAAGACTAGGAAATTCTCAGCCAAATTTTATGTTTGCTGGACATTTAGATGTAGTACCTCCAGGAAATTTAAAAGA
>LWDU01037776.1_pt1 | contig 12444 bp, 9 predicted proteins | sample 727161 | NCBI WGS metagenome assembly LWDU01 (sample SAMN04566230, study PRJNA314399) | hydrothermal vent metagenome | isolation source: deep sea hydrothermal plume seawater | place: Mexico: Gulf of California, Guaymas Basin | collected 2004-07-11 | reverse complement strand
CAGTCGGTCGGGCAGCCGAGGGGAGCGAAAGGGTAGCGCCGTCCCGTACCGATCGCGGCCCGAATGAGGCGGGCTCGTATCGTGCGGAGGGGACGTGGCCCTGTGCGGATCCGAGCCGGGCCGCGCGCGTCCCAACCCCCTGCCCTTCGCGCCCCATCCTCTCTACGCCTGATGCCCCTCTCCATCGCCCAGCAGGTCGCTGAACTCATCGCCTCCACCCCGCCGTTCGACGCGCTCTCCGCGGAGGAACGCGACGCGCTCACCGGCAAGATGACCCTGGAGATCTACCAGCCCGATGAGGTCATCCTCCAGCAAGGCGAGGACATCCACCGCGCACTCTACTTCGTGGCCGAGGGCCTTGTGCGGCTGACGGAGTCCGAGACCGACAAGGTGGTCAACATGGTCGGCGAGGGCGCGACGTTCGGCTCGTACGGGCTGCTGCAGGGCGGCGCGCTCCCCTTCGAGGCGCGGGCCGTGGAGCGGACCACCTGCGCGCTCATCTCCGCCGAGGCGTTCAAGGCGCTCCGCAAGGAGAACGAGGCCTTCGCGCGCTTCTTCGACGAGGACCTCAAGCGCTACGTCCGCGGCCTGGACGCCGAGACCGACGCCCAGGGCGCGTTCCTCCTCTTCGACACCACGCTGGGCAGCGTCGTCCGCGCCGGCACCGTCGCGGTGGGGCCGGAGACGACCGTCCGCGAGGCCGTCCGCGCGATGTGCACCGCCGAGCGCGACGCGTTCGTCGTGGTGCAGGAGGGCTCCCCCATCGGCATCGTGACCGAGGGCGACGTGGCCGAGAAGGTCGTCGCGGGGGACGCCGATGCCGCCGGCCCCGTGATGGCGCTCGTGGAGCGGCCGCCCATCGCGCTCCGCGCCGACGCCCGCCTCTTCGACGCCATGCGCACGATGATGGCGCACCGGATCCGCCGCGTGGTGGTGACGGACCCGGACGGCGGGCTGGCGGGCCTCCTCAGCAGCGAGGACGTGGCGCACGTCCGCGGCCTGGACCCCGTCGCCACGACGGAGCGCCTGGAGCGCTCGCCCAACGTGACGGACCTCAGCGAGATCCGGAACGAGAGCCTCCGCCGGCTCGGCCGGCTGGCGGGCCAGGGCGTCCACTCCGAAGACCTCCTCGCCGTCACGACCGAGGTGGACGACCAGCTCAAGGAGCGCCTCTTCCAGCTCGTCGAGGCCGACCTCCGGGACGAGTGGCAGGAGAGCCGCCCGGACGACGTGGTGGACGGCGCGTGGGCGTGGCTCGCCTTCGGCCCCGCGGGCCGGCGCGAGAGCGCGCTCAACGTGGGCCAGGACAACGGCCTCATCTACGACGACCCCGCCTCGGAAGCCGACGCTGAGCGCGCCGCCGCCTACTACGCCGAGCTCGCGAACCGCGCCGTAGCCGCACTGGAGACCTGCGGCTACCGCCCGCCGGACGAGGGCGTCACCGCCCGTGCCGAGGCCTTCCGCCAGCCGCTCTCCGCCTGGCGCGCCGCCTACGCCCACTGGGCCAGCGCCCAGGACGCCGATGCCACCTCGCGCGCGGCGCTCTGCCTGGACCTCCGCGTGCTCCACGGCGAGGACGCCCTCGGCGACGCCCTCCGCGAGACCGTCCGCGAGCACCTTCCCAACGACCGCCTCGTCCGCGTGCTCGCCCACGAGGGCACGAGCACGAGCCTCCCGCTCAACACCTTCGGCCGGTTCGAGACCGAGGAAGGGCCGGACGGCCGCGAGGGGCTGGACCTCCGCCGCCGCGCGCTGGCACCCGTCGTGCAGATGGCCCGCGCGATGGCGATGGACGCCGGCTTCCTCCGCTCCACCAACACGTTCGACCGGCTCCGGCACGTCGCCGAGAGCGACTCGCCCGCCGCCGGGACGGCCCGCGCGCTGCTCCCCGCCTNNNCCGCCTCCACCAGAGCCAGCAGAACCTGCTCAAGGAGGCGCTCAAGACCGTCCGCGAGGCGCAGAAGCAGGTCGGCAAGCTGTACGGCGCGTAGCCGCCCCCCTCTCCCCTCCCCTCGCGCCCCGCTGGCGGCCGTTCCCGCCGAGCGCGGCCGCCAGCGCGGCCGGGCCGGGGTCAGTGGAAGCGAAGCCCGACGGTCAGCGCGGTCTGCTGAAGGCTGGGCACGCTCGCGCGAAGGTTGGGGTCGTCCTCGCTGCTCGCGTGCGCGATGGTGAAGCTGCGCGAGACCGTGAGCCCGAGGTCGAGGCGAGAGCCGAGGCGGACCAGCGCGGTCGCCTCCACAGGAGCCACGAGACCGAAAGCGAGGTCCGGGAAGTCGAAAAACGGTTGCGTCTCTTCCTCCTCGTCGCCGGCCGCGAGAGCGTACGCCACCCCCACCTGCCCCTCTACGAGGAACGGCCCCGCGACAGGCTGTACCCGCGCGATCCCGACGCCGAACTCGACGCGTCCACGGGTATAGGGCGCGTCGCGCGACGGGTTGGGGTGGTCCACCTCCCCTCCCCCGACGGTGAGCCGAACTGAGGGCGTCACCGGTCCCCGCTTCAGCCCTCCCGCGAGCCGGACCGAGGGGCCGTCCGTAGCCCGCCCGCCGCCGATCATGCCATACGACTCCTGCGCGTGCGCCGAGGCGGCAAACAGAACAGAAAGAACAACGGAAAGGATGCGCATGCGAGAACTCAAAGGATGAAGGATGCGAACATACCACATACATACCAGCGCATGCATCCCCCCGGCCGGCTGGCGGTCGCTCCCGCCGAATGCGGGCGCCAGCGCGAAGGCGGGATGAGGCCTCCCCTCGCGGCGAACCCCACGCGGGCGCGGACGTGCAACGCGGTCCTGAACCTGAGACCGCTCCATGGCTGAAGTCCCGACCGCCCCCTCCGAAACCGCCGTCCGCCTCCAGGTCGCCGGCGCCCAGAACCAGGACGTCGGCAAGGGCGTCGCCCGCATCGGCGCCGATGCGCTGGCGGCGCTCGGCCTCACGCCCGGCGCCATCGTCGCGCTCCACGGCAAGCGCACGACCGCTGCCATTGCCATCCCCCCCTACTCCGCCGACGCGGGGCTGGAGATCGTCCGCCTGGACGGCCTGCTCCGCGCCAACGCGGGCGTCGGCATCGGCGATCACGTGGAGGTTGAGGCGGCGCAGGTGAAGCCGGCCAAGCGGGTCGTCCTCGCGCCCGCCCAGCAGGGCGTCCGGCTGCAGGGCTCCGGCCGCGCCCTCCTCCGCACGCTCATGGGCCGCCCGCTCGTCGCGGGCGACGTCGTGAGCACGAGCGTCTACCGCCGCGGCGCCGGCCCGGACCCCGCCGGGATGCCCGGCATGCCGCCCGACCTCTACCGCCAGCTCTTCGGGCAGCAGCAGTCGTTCGGCCTGCAGGAGATCCGCCTCGTCGTGCAGCAGGCGAGCCCGCGCGGCATCGTGCAGGTGACCGAGGAGACGGAGATCGAGCTGCTCCCGGAGTACGCGGAGCCCGAGACCGGCGGCGGCCCCGTCGGCATCACCTACGACGACATCGGCGGCCTGGGCGACACCGTGGACCAGGTCCGCGAGATGATCGAGCTGCCGCTCAAGCACCCGGAGCTGTTCTCGCGCCTCGGCATCGATCCGCCGAAGGGCGTGCTGCTCTACGGCCCGCCCGGTACGGGCAAGACGCTCCTCGCGAAGGCCGTCGCGAACGAGACCAACGCGCACTTCCTCGTCATCAACGGCCCCGAGATCATGGGCCGCTACTACGGCGAGAGCGAGGGCCGTCTCCGCGAGGTGTTCGAGGAGGCCAGCGAGCACGCCCCCGCTATCATCTTCATCGACGAGATTGACTCCATCGCGCCCGCGCGAGACGAGACCGGCGAGACCGAGCGGCGCGTGGTGGCACAGCTGCTCACGCTCCTGGACGGGCTGGAGGCCCGCGGCAACGTCGTCGTCATCGGCGCGACGAACCGGCCGGACGCCATCGACCCCGCGCTGCGCCGGCCGGGCCGGTTCGACCGCGAGATCGTGATCGGCGTGCCGGACACGAGCGGGCGCCGCCAGATCCTGGACATCCACGCGCGCGGGATGCCCCTCGGCGACGACGTGGACCTCGACCGGCTGGCGCGCACCACCTACGGGTTCGTGGGCGCGGACCTCGGCGCGCTCGCGCGCGAGGCGGCCATCTCCGCCCTCCGCCGCATCCTCCCGGACATCGACCTGGACGAGGACGAGATCCCCGCGGACGTGCTGGACGACCTCGTCGTCCGCGATGGCGACTTCTCGGACGCGCTCAAGCGCGTGCAGCCGAGCGCCCTCCGCGAGATCCAGATCCAGGCCCCGAACGTCGGCTGGGCCGACATCGGCGGGCTCGACGAGGTCAAGCGCCAGCTGCGCGAGGGGATCGAGCTGCCGCTCCAGCGGCCGGACGCCTTCAAGCGGCTCGGCATCCGCCAGGCCAAGGGCTTCCTGCTCTTCGGGCCGCCCGGCAACGGCAAGACGCTCCTCGCCAAAGCCGTCGCGCGCGAGGCCGAGGCCAACTTCGTCGCGACCAAGTCCAGCGACCTCCTGAGCAAGTGGGTGGGCGAGAGCGAGAAGCAGGTCTCGCGCCTCTTCCAGCGCGCCCGCCAGGTGGCCCCCACGGTCATCTTCATCGACGAGATCGACGCGCTGGCGCCCGCCCGCGGCAGCGGCATCGGGGACAGCAACGTGACCGAGCGCGTGGTGAACACGCTGCTGGCGGAGATGGACGGGCTGGAAGGACATGCAGGGCGTGGTGGTCATGGCCGCCACCAACCGGCCGACCCTCCTGGACCCCGCGCTCCTCCGCCCGGGACGCTTCGACGAGATCGTCTACGTGCCCGTCCCGGATCCGGAGGGCCGCCGCACCATCCTCGGCATCCAGACGCAGACCATGCCGCTCGCGGACGACGTGGACCTCGACGCGCTGGCGGCCCAGACGGAGCGGTTCTCCGGTGCCGACCTGGAGAACCTCGTCCGCAAGGCCGGCCTCCTCGCGCTCCGCGCCAACCTGGACGTGGAGCACGTCACCGCCGCCGACTTCGAGCGCGCGCTGGAAGACACCCGCCCGAGCGTGACGCCCGAGGTGGAGAAGGAGTACGAGCGGATGAAGCGCCAGCTGAAGCAGGAGGACCCGCGCGCGGGCCGCGCCATCGGCTTCCAGATCGCCCCGCCGGAGACCGACGCGGCCTGACACGACCCCGACTCCCCTTCGGTCCGCCCCGCTGGCGCCTCTCGCCGAGAGCGACCGCCAGCGGGGCGGTGCGTTCTCCGTGAGCCCGCGAACCCGCCTCGCGCGGGGCCGTTCGCGTGATCCCACCACCCCGAACATCATGCTCCGCCGCCCCGCCGACACCCCGGACTCCACCTACGACCTCACGCCCCTCCGCGGCGAGGCCCGCGAGCGCGCCGTCGAGGCCGCCGGGCTGGACGCCGAGGAGCGCCGCATCCTCCTGGACCACGGGACCGAGCGCCCCGGCTGCGGCCTCCTCCTCCACACGAAGGAGACCGGCACCTACGCCTGCAACCTCTGCGGTCTCCCGCTCTTCGAGAGTGGGAGCAAGTTCGAGAGCGGGACGGGGTGGCCCAGCTTCTTCCAGCCCGTCCACCCGGACCACGTGGCGGAGATCGAGGACACCTCATACGGGATGCGCCGCATCGAGACGCGGTGCGCGCGGTGCGACGGGCACCTCGGGCACGTCTTCCCGGACGGCCCGCGCCCCACCGGCCTCCGCTACTGCATGAACAGCGCCGCGCTGGAGTTCTTCCCCGAGGGCGAGACGCCCGTCCAGCGCACCGCCGAGCACCCGACGGGCGCGTAGCCGCGCGCTGGCGGAGGACGCCAGCGGAGCGGAGGGCGCCGTGACGAACGGTGCTCCCATTGGCAGCGGCGCTCGCTAATCGCGGGCGCTGCCCTATCGTGAGAGGACACCAGCCCCTCGCGCGCATGGCCCCCACCGTCTCCGCGCTCCTGGCGCACAAAGGCCGCAGCCTCGTCACCATCCCCCCAGACGCCACCGTCTTCGAAGCCATCGGCCGGATGGTGGAGTCGAACGTCGGCTCCATCCTCGTCATGGACGATGAGGACGTGCGGGGCATCTTCACCGAGCGCGACTACCTCCGCCGGATCGCGCTGGAGGGCCGCACCTCGCGCGAGACCCGCGTGGAGGAGGTCATGACGCGGGACCTCGTGACGGTCACGCCAGACACCGCCGTCTCGGAATGCCTAGCCCTCATGACCGAGCGGAAGATCCGGCACCTCCCGGTCCTCCACGCCGGCCACCTCGTGGGCGTGGTCTCCATCGGCGACGCCGTCCGCCAGCTGGCAGAGGCCGCCGAGGGCGAGGCCGAGGAGCTGCGCCGGTTCGTCTCCGGCGGCTACATGGGGTAACCGCGCGAACGGTGACGGTGGGGTCGCACACGGCCACGCGCCCGGCGCGATCCTGAGCGTATGCTCGCGCTCCTCCTCGCCCTCACCGTGGCCTCCGCCGACACCCTCCTCGTCATCGCGCACCGCGGCGCGAGCGGGCACCGCCCCGAGCACACCCTCGCCGCCTACCGGCTGGCGGTGGAGATGGGCGCGGACGTGATCGAGCCGGATGTGGTGAGCACGAAGGACGGCGTCCTTATCGCGCGGCACGAGAACGAGATCTCCGGCACCACGGACGTGGCCTCCCGTCCGGAGTTCGCCAGCCGCCGCACCACCCGAGCCATTGACGGGCGCGAGATCTCCGGGTGGTTCACGGAGGACTTCACCCTCGCGGAGATTAAGATGCTCCGCGCCGTGGAGCGCCTCCCGGGGCTCCGCTCCACCGCGTTCGACGGCCAGTACGAGATCCCCACGCTGGACGAGGTGATCGCGCTCGCGAGGGAAATGGGCGAGGCGCGCGGCCGGCCCGTCGGGCTGTACCCGGAGACGAAGCACCCCGGCTACTTCCGCTCCATCGGGCTGCCGCTGGAGACGCCCCTGCTGGCGGCGCTCCACGGCGCGGGCTTCACCTCGCGCGAGGATCCCGTCTGGATCCAGTCGTTCGAGGTCGAAAACCTCCGCCTCCTGCGCGAGGCGACCGACCTCCGGCTCGTCCAGCTGGCGGCCCCCGGCGGCGGCCCCGCCGACCGCCCCGACCTCTCCTACGACGCGATGATGACGCCCGAGGGCCTCGCGGAGATCGCCTCCTACGCCGACGCGGTGGGCGTGGCCAAAACGTTCGTGCTGGACGAGACGACCGCTGCCCCGACCGGCCTCGTAGCCCGCGCACACGCCGCCGGGCTGGCGGTCCACGTCTGGACGGTCCGCGCGGAGAACGCCTTCCTCCTCCCGCCCTTCCGCACCGTGGGCGGGCCCGAGGCGCACGGCGACCTAGCCGGGGAGGTCCGCGCGCTCGTCGGTGCCGGCGTGGACGGCGTGTTCTCGGACCACCCGGAGGCCATCCTTCGGGCCGTTCGCTAGCGGGTCGCGGTCGTCTTCCGGAGCCCCTGCGCGATCAGCGCCAGCAGCACGGCCACACCCGCGATGACCGCAAAGGCCATCTGGTAGCCCGCCACGGGCACCACGGCACTCGCCGCCACCGCGCCCACGAGCGCCCCGCCCGTCAGCTGCCCGATGCTCAGCGCCAGCGTGGAGAGCCCCTGCGCCACCGCCCGCTCGTCCGCCTCGGACTCCTCGAGGAGGATGTACGCGATGCTGGAGCCCAGCAGCCCCGCCAGCCCGAACCCCACGAGCACGGTCCCCGCGGCGTGGACGCCGAGCGACGGCCCGAGCGCGATCACGCCCAGCCCCGCCGCCACCAGCACGCACCCCGCCGTCACGATGGGCCGCGCGCCCACGCGGTCTAGCAGCCGCCCCGCGAGCGGGCTCCCCACCGCCACGCCAAACACCAGCGGCAGCAGGAGATACGAGCCCTGCGCCTTCGTCACGCCAAACGCCGAGACGGCGTAGGCCGAGAGGAACACGAACGTCGCCTCCACGAGCCCCGCGCCGACTGCGAGCGCGCACGCGATCTGGACGTGCCGCCGCGACACGAGCGAGGGCCGCACGAGCGGCGCCTCGGCCCGCCGCTCCGCCCAGGCGAACGCCCCGCCGAACAGCGCCGCCAGCGCGAAGGCGCCCCACACCTCTGCCCGCGCCAGGCTGGCGGCGAGCGCCGAGGCGTCCAGCCCGCTCAACCCGGCTGCCAGCGCGACGAGCGCGAGCGCCAGGAGCGCGATGCCCCGCACGTCCACGGGCTTCGGGTCCGCCGCGCGGGTGTCCGGAAGCGTCCGCGCGCTCAGCACGAAGACCACCGCCGCGAACGGCAGCGTCAGCGCGAAGAGCCACCGCCACGAAGCCAGCGCCAGCACGATCCCGCCCACCGCCGGCCCGATCAGGAAGGCCACCCCGAACACCGCGCCGAGCAGGCCCACGGCGCGGCCTCGCGACTCCGGCGGAAACGTGTCGCCCACCACGGCCGTCGCCACGGGGAAGATGCCGCTCGCGCCCAACCCCTGGAGCACGCGCCCCACCAGGAGCACCGCGAACGACGGCGCCGAGGCGACCACGACCGTCCCCATCGCGAAGAGCGCCACGTCCGCGAGGTAGACCGCCCGGCGACCGGCGCGGTCCGCCAGCGCGGCCATCACGGGGAGGCCCGCGAGGTTGGCGAGCACGAACGCCGTGAACACCCACGAGACCGCCCGCTCGTCCACGCCGAACGCCTCGCGGAGCGCCGGGAGCGCCGGCCCTACCAGCGCGATATCCAGCGCGGCGAGGAGCGTCCCCAGAAAGAGGACGCCGAGGAGACGGCGGGGGGGAACGGACGGCGGCATCGCGGCGCGAGTCTAGGCCCGACCTAGCCGGCGAACCGGGGCACGGTTCCGTCTCTCGCCCTCTTCACGAACCCAGCTTTACCCAGGTTGTACCCTCGGTCCACACATTGAACCTCGGCAGTGCCCGACCCCAATCTCCTCACCGTCCGACAGGCCGCTGATCTCCTCGGCGTCCACGTCGATACGATCCGCCGGTGGACGGACGAGGGACGGTTGCCGGAGACGCGCACGCCTGGCGGCCACCGCCGCATCCCACGAGAGGCCGCCGAGGCCCTTCGCGAGGCCGAGCGCAAAGGGGCCTCCCCCTCACCGCTCTCCGCCACTCTCCCGCAGAGCGAGAACCCCGCGGATCAAGCCTGGGCGCAGCACGCCGTTGTCCACACGCGGTACGAGCTGAGCTCGCGCCCGTCGGAGTGGTCCGGCGCGCTCACCGAGGCGGACCGCCAGCAGAGCCGGGAGAACGGGCAGCGCCTCATGGGCCTCCTCCTCCAGTACGTCTCCGGCAAAGCGGACGAAGGCTCGCTCTGGCCGGAGGTCGGGCGCCTGACGCGCAACTACGCGCGCAAGCTCAAGTCCCGCGGCGTCCCCTACAGTGACGCCCTCCGCGCTACGCTGTTCTTCCGCGACGTGCTCTCGGAGAGCACCGCGTACTACCCGCACCTCCACGAGCAGCCCGTCACGGACCAGGTCGCGCTCGTGCGGAAGGTGAACCGGTTCACGAACGAGGTCCAGCTCGCCATCGCGGACGCGTACGACCGGACGCCGGAGTAGCCCCCACCCCTCTGCCCGGTAGAGAGGCTCCACCCTCCTATCTAGACACAGTCCACATCGTGATAGCCCGCCACTGCCTCCCGCTCCTCGCGCTTCTCGCGGCGGCCGCCTCCGCGCAGACCGTGGAAGGCACCATCGCCTCCGAGGGCGCCCCGGTTCCCTTCGCCACCGTCCGGCTGGCAGAGACCGAGCGCGGCACCGCCGCCGACGCCGAGGGCACGTTCCGCCTCGCGCTGCCCGAGCTCGGCCCGTTCGCGCTGATCGTGAGCGCCGTGGGCTACGAGCCGCTCCGCATCGAGGGCGCCGCGGCCGAGGGCGAGACCGTCCGGCTGGCGGTCGCGCTGGACGCCGTGACGGTCGAGACGGACGACGTGGTGGTGACGGCCACGCGGACGGTCAAGGCGCTCGAAGACGTGGCGGTGCCCATCACGGTCGTCTCCGCCGACGACCTCCGCCAGCAGGGCGCGGTCCGCCTGAGCGACGCGCTCGAGTCCCTGCCCGGCCTCTTCCTCTCAGACGACCACGGGACCGGCCTCCAGGTGCAGGGCTTCGCCTCGGACTACACGCTCATCCTCCTGGACGGCGAGCCCATCGTGGGGCGCACCGCCGGCACGCTGGACCTGGACCGCCTCACCGTCGCCGGCCTGGAGCGCGTCGAGATCGTGGAGGGGCCGTCCTCCTCGCTCTACGGCTCCGAGGCGCTGGCGGGCGTGGTCAACCTCGTGACCTCGCTGCCCGCCGCCGGCCGCGAGCACGCCGGGGCCCGCGTCCGCGCCGGCTCCTACGGCACGACGGACGCCACCGCCGAGGCCTCCATCGGGCGCGAGAACTGGTCCGCCCGCGCCTTCGTCAACCGCTTCGCCTCGGACGGCTACGACCTCACGCCGGAGTCCTTCGGCGCGACGGTCCCCACCTACACAGACTGGACCGGCGACGTGCGCCTCCAGGCCCGCCTCGGGGCCGCGACGCTCCGCCTCGGCGGCCGCGCGACGACGCAGGACCAGCAGGGCGGCTTCTCCCTCGGTAGCGGCGAGCTCGAGACCCGGTACGACGACACCGGCAAGCGGACGGACTGGAGCCTCCACCCGGAGCTCACCGTCCCGCTCAACGAGACGGTCCGCGTCACGACCTCGCTCTACGGCGCGCGCTACACGACCGAGACGCGCTACGTCAACCAGACCGACGGCTCGCTCTACTACTCCGACGACTTCGACCAGCGCTACGCGAAGGCGGAGGTCCAGGCGGACGCGCTCTGGAACGCCCGGAACCTCACCGTGGTCGGTGGCGGCGTCATCGACGAGCGGCTGGCGGGCGACCGCTACAGCCCGGACGCTTCGGGCGCGGCGCCCAGCGCGCAGCAGGTTTTCGCCTTCGCGAGCGCACGCTTCGACGCGCACTCGGACTACGCCGCTCGCCTCACGCCCAAGCTCTCGCTGCTCGTCCGCCCGAGCGAAGCGCTCCGCTTCCGCGCGAGCGTGGGCAGCGGGTTCAAGGCGCCCGCCTTCCGCCAGCTCTACCTCTCGTTCACCAACGCCGCCGCCGGCTACAGCGTGTTCGGCGCGACGCGGCTGGAAGAGGGCCTCGCGGAGTTGGAGGCACAGGGCCAGATCGCCCAGCGCTACATCGACGTCGCGGAGCTGGACGCGATCCAGGCCGAGAACTCCGTCGCCTTCAACCTGGGCGCCAGCGCGGACGTCCTGCCGGGCCTGACCGTGGAGGTGGGCGGCTTCTGGAACGAGGTCCGCGATCTCATCGAGACGCAGCCCGTGGCGCAGAAGACGAACGGGCAGCAGGTCTTCGCCTACTTCAACCTCGCCGAGATCTACACCCGCGGCCTGGACGCCTCCGTGACGGCCCGCCCGCTGGCGGACCTCGAACTCAGCGCCAGCTACCAGTTTCTCCAGGCGCGCGACCGCGAGATCGTGGACGCGTTGAACGAGGGGACCGTCTCCGGGCGCGACCCGGACAACCGCGAGTACCGGCTCTCCCTCAGCGACTACGGCGGCCTCTTCGGGCGGTCCCCGCACTCCGCCACGCTCCGCGCCAGCTACACGCTCGCCGAGACCACGGCCTCCCTCCGCGGCCGCTGGCGGAGCCGCTACGGCTACGCCGACTTCGACGGCAACGGCATCGCCAACCGCGACGACGAGTTCGTGGCCGCGACGCCCATCGTGGACCTCACGATCACGCGCGAGTTCGCGCTCCCCACCGGCCGGCTGGCGGCGCAGGTCGGCGCGGACAACCTCTTCGACACCACGCGCGGCACGCTCGTGCCGTCGCTGCCGGGCCGGACGGTCTTCGCCTCGCTCGGCTTCTCGCTCTAACCCTCACCCCCATCACCCCCACGCGCTTCCTGAGCGCGTATCCCCACCACCATGAACCGCATCGCACTCGTCGCCCTCGTGGGCGCGCTCGCCCTCACCGCCTGCGACTCCGGCGGCCCGGACACGGAGATCGTCAACCTCGAAGCCACCGTCGTCACGGACCTCCCGGCCGACCCCACCTCCGGCCGCGACCCCGAGACGGGCGTTCCGTTCAGCAACAACCTCTTCACCCTGTACGATCTCGACGCCGGCGAGGTCGTGCTCTCCTCGGACGACACCGACGACCGCAGCGACTCCCTCGGTACGGCCTGGGACATCGGCTTCCAGGGCACGACGATCATCTTCAACAGCGGCACGAGCGGCCCCGGTACCGTTCAGGCCCAGCTTCTGGAGAACACTCTCTTCGCGGAGCTGACCACGGCTCCCGCCGATGGCTACCTCCAGGATGGGGAGAACACCTGCCCCGGCGCCGCCTTCCCAGGTGGCACGTCGGCCGGCTCGCCCTACGTGATCTGCACGGGCGGCGGCAACGGCTGGTACAACTACGACTCCTCCCAGAACCCCATCACGCCGCTCTCGGGCCGGACCGTGGTGCTGCA
>LWDU01039804.1_pt1 | contig 12448 bp, 13 predicted proteins | sample 727161 | NCBI WGS metagenome assembly LWDU01 (sample SAMN04566230, study PRJNA314399) | hydrothermal vent metagenome | isolation source: deep sea hydrothermal plume seawater | place: Mexico: Gulf of California, Guaymas Basin | collected 2004-07-11 | reverse complement strand
GACGACGGCACCCTCGACGCCTTCGTCAAAGACCGCTACGCCTCCTACCGCCGCGGCATCGGCAAAAAAATCATCAGCGGCAAAACCAGTTTCGCCGAGTTGGAGCGCTACGTGCACCAAAACGGCGAGCCGGAAAAGACGAGCGGCCGCGAGGAAATGCTGGAAAATATCATCAATAGCTATATTTAAAACAGGCGAGTTCAGTGGCACGCCCCGGCCACTGCGACCGGGGCGTGCCACTTAGATGAAAACGCGTAAATCCACGTAAATTCTACAGCATGCCGATATACAAAAAGAGCGGTTTGCCCGACTTCTCTTTTGCAACTTGACAGTGCCCACCCCCCATCTTAGAATATTTTTTAGCGCGGCGGTTACCGAGGCGGAACCTAGGCGCACACTGCAACAATTTTACCTCGACGATTTTTTTACAGAATTGGATACGGCTCAGTACGACCAAGCTAATGATGCTGTTGCGCATCATACAGCAGATCCACCAAATTGGAGGAGCAGGGACAAGTTCGTCTAAACGCTACCCAACCATATATAACTCAAGGGCGGTCGGGGGGTACCTAACCGCCCTTGCGCTTTGCCCTAAGGAGCCCCGCCCATGCTAGTCACTCGCGTTGAAACCGTCCGCTCGCCCTGCCGCAGCTTCTGCTGGATCCTCGTGCATACCGACACCGGTCTGGTCGGTATCGGTGAAACCTATGGCCGCGCCGACGCGGCCGAGCCGGTGATCCACGAATTCGCCCGCAATCGCCTGCTCGGGCAAGACCCCCGTGATATCGAAAAAATCTGGTGGACCATGTATCACCGAGCCTCCTTCCACGGCCTGATGGGCGCCGAATTACGCGCGATGAGCGGCATCGACCTAGCCCTGTGGGATCTCTTCGCCAAATCTCTGGAGCAACCGCTATATCGGGTCTTGGGTGGCCGCACCCGCGACCAGGTGCCCGTTTATTTCAGCGGCATCTACGACGCGGTCGAAACGACCAAACAAGCCTTTCAGGACCGCTCGAAGGAATGCGTCGACAAGGGCTGGAAAGCCTGCAAGACCGCCCGCTTCTTCGGAGATTTCTACCCCGACAGGGGCCAAACCGAGTTCGGTCGGGCCACCGGCTATATCAGCGCGACGGATGTCGACGAAGGCCGCCGGCGTTTCGAATGGGTGCGCGAAGCCGTCGGCGACCAGCTCGAAGTGGGCCTGGACCTGCACGCCGCCTTCGACGTGCCCTCGGCCATTCGCATCGGCGAGGCCGTGCGCGACCTCAACCCCTACTTTATTGAAGAGCCCATCCAACCGCACAACTTCGCCGCACTCAAAGAGGTGCGCGAGGGCGCCGGCGTGCCCATCGCCGCCGGTGAACGCATCTTCTCGCGCTGGGGTTTCAAAGAAATCCTCGAACTCAACGCCGCCGATATCCTCAACCCCGACCTGGCCTGGACCGGCGGCCTGTCCGAGGTCAAAAAAATAGCCGCCTACGCCGAAACACACTACCTGCCCGTCGCCCCGCACAACTACGGCCCGCTCACCTGCATGGCACTGACGCATCTGATGGCCGTGTTGCCAAACACTCGCCACCTCGAATTCACCGACGACCATTACCCGAAGTGGAACCACTATATCGACGAGCCCATCGCCGCCGTCGAGGGCATGCTCGATGTGCCGGAACGCCCGGGTTTGGGCCGCGAGCTGAGTTCGGCGATGCTGGCATTAGAACGCTTGGAAGTCGAGGCGGAGTAGCGAACACCCATTGGCGCCTACATTGGCCCTTCGCACCCCATAGGCCAATGTAGACGCTTGAAAAATATTGACAGGGTCGCATCCCTTTTTGGTTCTACGCCAAGCGCCTCGTCGCGGCCCATGTCGATCTGCTACAACCAGATGGCCCTTTTTCAACTCAGCGAGAATCTCGACCCCGACGGCATCCGCTAGATGCTGGACCACGGCGTCAACCCCGATTTCCGCAACGCGACAGAGAACAATGGCTCATGGACCCCGCTCGACAACGCCATCCACACCTACCCGCGCAGCCGAAAAAACGCCAGGAAACGATCCGTACCCTGATCACAGCCAGTGCCTATCTCGGCGACCCGCTGGTGAGCAAGGACGTTTTTGACGCGATCGAAATGGCCAATAATTACGATCTGGGCGTAAGCTTGTACACCAATGGCGCCCTGCTCGACGAAGAGAGAGGCAACAAGCTACTGGACGTCCTGAAAAACGGGCGCATCGTACTCAGCATGCAGGATATTATTCCGGACACCTTTCACGAAAGGTTGAACGGCTACAGAATTTCATGCTACTGGCCAAGATGAGAGAGGATGCCGTGCCGATCCAGGTGCACTGCATATTCGACATGATGGGCATGGGCTGGAATGTCATGCGGATCCTGCGCGAAGAGAAAAAATCCAGCCCAAGCAATGTCAGGTGTGTCAGGGCACATTAGTCGATAAAAAGAGTAAAAAGCCCCTGCGCACCCACATCAGACCGTCGGATTTTTATATTTTCAGCGAGCACACCGGCTGCTACGGCCTGGCGAGCTCGCTGCGCAAAATCGCCGCCAGATTTCAGTAAAAGCACAGGCCCACATTAAATCGCAAAAGAAAAACCGCTAGAATACTCTAGCGGTTTTTTTTACCCTCTTTTCACAAACCCGCATATTTCGGGACGAGTTTGTGAAAAAAACCTAGTGCGGCCGGCAGCGAACGGCTAATATCAGGGCGACCAAACAGGTTCAACATCTTCGGCATCGTTACCGGTGAGTTGAACGACATGGCTGCCATCCGCATTCATCACATAAATATCAAAGCCGTTGACCTGTCGAGAAGACAGCAAAAACAATGTGGGTTCCATCCGCAGACCAAGCCAGTCCACCGCAGTAAGCAGCCGACGCTTCTTTGATTCCACATTTTTGTACGCAAGCAGCCGAGGCAAAGCAGCCGAGGCCTCTAAACGAGGAGCGACGGGCCGGAGTCTAAAAAACCGCAGCGCCATCCCGCAACGCCGCAGACCACCACAGGCCTAATCGTCGCGCGGCACCGCCATCATCCGTTCCAGCGCCTTGCGCGCCCCCGCAATCACCTCATCGTCCAACTTAATCTCATAGCGCTCATCGCACAGCGAAAAATAAACGTCCTGCAGCGCCGTAATCTTCATATAGGGACAGTGCAACCGACAACCAATGCACCCGTCGGCTGCCACAAACTCCTGATGCGGGAAACCGGTAGCGATGATAAAGACCTTGGCATCCGGATATTTCTCGACCGCTTTGAGCATGCCCGTAGGCGAGCAAACCTCGTGCGCGGCTTCCACCACGTCCTGGCGGCACTCGGGGTGCGCGATAATCACTGCCTCAGGATAATCGTCGCGCGTGCGCTTGACGCTGGCGGCGCGCAATACATCGTGCGTCGGACAAACCCCGTCGTAGATGACAATGTCTTTTTCGGGCACCTGCTCGGCAACCCAGCGGCCCAAATTGCGATCGGGGGTGAAGAGCACCTTGTCATTGTCCAAACTGCGCACCACCGACACCGCATTGGCCGAAGTGCAGCAAATATTGGATTCGGCTTTGACCTCGGCGGTAGAATTAACATAGGTCACCACCGTGTGGTCGGGATAGTCCTGCTTCCAGTCGTCGAGGCTCTCGGGCGTAATCGAATCGGCCAACGAACAACCCGCACCAAGATGCGGCAACAGCACTTTCTTGGTCGGGCTCATAATCTTGGCCGATTCGGCCATAAAATGCACCCCGCAAAAAACAATGATATCGGCTTCGCTCTTAGAGGCCTCGACCGACAGGCCGAGCGAATCGCCGGTAAAATCGGCCAAGTCCTGGATCTCGGGAATCTGGTAGTTGTGCGCGAGCACGACCGCGTTCTTCTGTTGTTTCAAGCGATCAATTTGTGCGATAAGCTCCTCGGCGGGCAGATCCGTCTGGTGATACTGTCCGGCCGTCTGAGGAGGCGTCTGGGTCTGGCTCATGACTTGACTTGTGCTCCGTCGTCGGGGGTGACAGTCTCGGTACCGTTGGGGAAAATACGCCAAAACTCCTTGCGGATGAGACCAGTGATCATAGCACTTTTACTGCTGCCGTGATAGCGGGCAATGGCATCGAGCATCTCGTGATCCCGGTCGGGAGCAGAGAATGTGCGCACCTTCGCTCGTTTACTATCATCTTTGGGCTGCGACATTATATAACTCTTATATAAAATTTAATTAATAGATGCCCATAATCTAATTGAGCATTTTTCACGCGTCAATATTTATTTCACAGAATTTTAACAGAATCGCCGCAATGGTGTCGTCGCAGACCACAAAACGGCGTAAAATGCGGAATTCTTAGGTGATCAGAGTGCCGACTCGATGCAAACGCAAAAGATTGGTCATGCCCTGTTGCGTCAGAGGCATACCGGCGAGAATTACCAAGTTGTCGCCGGCTTTAACTTTCCCTTCAGCACAGAGCATCACGTCTATTTTCTCAACCATCTCGTCGGTATCGGCGACAAAGTCGGTACGGCGGGGATAGATGCCCCAGTTGAGGCAGAGCCGGCTCAGCACGCGATCTTGTGCAGTAAAGGCGAAGACTGGGTGGGCCGGCCGATATTTGGAGATCAATTGCGCCATAAAACCCGATTGCGTGAAAGCGACAATAGCCGCCGCCTGTATATCGTCTGCCACGCGGCCGGCCGCATCGGCAATCGCATCGGGGAAATCCAACGGCAATTCGTCGGGCTGCCGCCGCCGGCGATGATCTGGAGAAAATTCTAGTTCGCTTTCGGCTTCGCGCACGATGCGGTCCATCATCTCCACCACCGCGACCGGATACTCACCCATCGCCGTCTCGCCGGAGAGCATCACCGCATCGCTACCGTCAAATACGGCATTGGCCACATCGGATGCTTCGGCGCGCGTCGGCCGCGGATGCTCAATCATCGACTCCAGCATCTGGGTGGCGGTAATCACCGGCTTGCCGGCCTGCACAGCAGCGCGGATAATGCGTTTCTGCACCGCAGGCACGCGTTCCGGCGAAAGCTCGACGCCCAGATCCCCGCGCGCTACCATCACTACATCAGTCGCAGCGACAATCGCGTCGAGATCTTCGATCGCCTGCGGTTTTTCAAGCTTGGCTACCGCTCCGATCGGCACATCGGCCCTTTGCAAAAGCTCCTTCAGCTCGACGATATCCGCCGCCTTGCGCACAAAGGACAACGCGACAAAGTCCACCTTGTGCGCAATGCCAAACTCCAGATCCTCGCGGTCCTTCTCCGTCATCGAGGGCACGCTCAAATCCGCGCCGGGCAAATTAATACCCGCCCTTTCGCGCAAGCTCCCCCCGTCGAGGACTTCGCACTCGACCTCCGTGCCCTCTATCCGCCGCACCACCAGCCGCAACAGCCCGTCCGCAAGCAAGATCTCGTCGCCTACCTCGACATCCCTAGGCAATGGCTCGTACGTAGTCGAAACTCGGCTTGCGTCGCCAATGATCTCCTCGGTGGTAATCGTAAACGACTGCCCCGCCTGCAAAGCCACCGGCCCGTCCGCCAGGCGCCCGGTGCGGATCTTCGGTCCCTGCAAATCCTGCAGGATCGCCACCGGCCGATTCATTTCTTTTGAGAGACGGCGAATATCGGCAACGACTTCCGCGTGCTCAGCGTGCGCGCCGTGGGAAAAGTTGAGGCGGGCCACATCCATGCCTGCCTCGATAAGCTCGCGCAGACGCTGCCTGCTCGCCGGACCGATGGTGCAAACGATTTTGGCACGCCGTTCCATCATAAAGACACCTTTTTTCGCTTATACCAACTCACTGACTTGTGGACTGCCAGCGGATGAAAACAGTTTCACGACCTACAAAAATAGGGCACGGTGTCTTGAGCCACTCATCGTCAACTTGCTACCAATTCGGTGAGACATTGAAGAGTAGCAAAGGTCGACTTCTCTGTTCGAGCCCTCCGCAAAGCCACAGACTCAAGTGGCTTATCCCTCAGCGCAGCAAAAGCAGTTTTCGCGTCATTAGCTTAGGACCAACCGAAAGCTTGACCAGATATACTCCACTCGCAGCATTGGCACCGGATTCTATTTTGCCATCCCAGCCGATCTCATAGGTTGCCGCAGTCTGATGCTCCGATACCAGTGCGCGAATTCGTTGACCAACAAGGTTGTAAATATCGAGACGAACTCGACCATCCTGCGCCAAGGCGTAGCGAATATTGCTCGAGCTATTAAAAGGGTTGGGCCAAGTCGGATACAATGCAAAGATTGGCGAACGCCCCAACTCAATAGCCACCGCTGTATCCTGGGCTTGGTCTTCACCGAGGCTTAGATCCAATGCGCCGGCGCCGCTCAGTTCAAATGCTGCCGCCGTAGGAGACTCTTCTATTTTGATGCCTGAATGCCGCAATTGTTCTACGGTTTGGCCAAGTTTCATCGACAAAAAATATCCGCTGTCGCTACCGCGCACATAGCCGGAAGCAGCCCGGCCTTCTATCGCCAAGCTCAGTTCAATCTCGGCGTCCGCCTCGACCAACACTTTGCCATTTAGCTTTATATAGCTGCCGCCGTGCAATGCCAGCGCCCGCAGCCGCCCCTTAACGAACCGGGCAAAGCCCATTCGAGCATCGCTGACAATCACCCCCGACTCCGCCTCGATTGCGATCTGGTCGGCTAACCGCTCTCGTATCCAGACCTGATCGCGCCAGAGTTTTGTAGCAACCTCAACGGCCTGCCCGCCACTACTAGCCAGTGTTTGTAACAAAGGCTCTGGCTCGTTTAATCCCCGCGGAAAAAGAATCGTCAGGAAATCAGCCGTTTTCGCTATCGTCTCAACGCGAAAAACCGTATGGGTCAGTTCCTGTGCGTATGCAAACGAATGCACGGTATCACGCTCGGAAAAATTGCGGTCCGCTACTTCAGCCTGATAAGCTAACAACTCACCCCGATCGCGCGTCCACCGGGCTAGAGCCCCCTGACGCTTATAACTACCACCGCTGGTCCCGCCACCGTTGCCGTGTAGACGCCATTCGTAGAGGTTTTCCTCCTCTGATGACAGCATATCGGCCACCGCGAAATATTGTTTGCCGGCAAATAGCACCCGCCGCTGTATATCGGTATTGCCATAGCGGGCCGTTACGGTGCCGCTGTCCATGAATTTAGTCGAATAAAAATTCTCTAAAAAAGCATCATTCCCTCCACCGAGCGCTATATCGCCAACCATAAACAGAGGGGGTCCTTCACCATTGATAAGTACTAAATTGTGATTTCTGCCCGAATTAACCTTGTGATGATTTGGATAATTGATATAACCTGCATCCAATGCCAGCATCTCTCCCTTGGCGTATAGAATAAAACTGGTCTCGTCTGGATGCTCATGGCCTGCGCCTCGAGCTCTAGCACGTCCATGTTCACCGCGCATCAGCATGTAGGTGGCCTGTTCCGACCAGTCGCTGCGAAATACGGCATCGCCGGCTGCTGGCATAAAGACGGTCGGTGGCCAGTCAGGTGGTCTTGCGCTTACCCGATCATCGAAATAGGCAATCGCATCCATTTCGGAATACTTGCTGACATAGAGCCCCTTTTCGTTGTGCTCCCAATCCCATCTGTGCACGCCCCCTATGGGGTCGACAGCCGCAAGGTAGTGTCCGTAGAAATCTTCTATATGACCGTCCTCTATATTGGGTCGGCGGCCATTCGGCAGGCGCAGATTGAGTTGCCATAGGTGCATCTTGCGCAATTTTGCATCCGCAAAAAGATTGATACCCGTTTTTTCTTTTAAGGTCAGCAGATAGGGCATATACAGATCGGCTGCATAACGCGCATAAAACGGGCCTTCGGCAAAGCTGCCGTCCTCCGGCTCAATCTGAAAATCAAGCGCCCTAGTAACAACATCGATTGCTCTCCCCGCCCAGTCCTCTGGACCGCTGCCCCCGTAGCCTTCATGTTCCGCGAGTGCCCACGCTGCAAGCCCAAGGGCGCCATATACCCGCAGATGCCAGTTATCGAGGTGATCGGTAGCGTGTAGGCGATACTTCAAAGCACCGACCCCCACCTTAAGCCCCTCAAACAGCCGACCCGCTTCCTCTGCCAGACTGCCCCGTATCGCCGTCATCGCCTGCTCATCGCCAACGAGAAAAGGGTGCAGCATGTCATAGGCGGTAGCATATAACGCCACAACATCACCCTCTAGATGAGGTTCACCCATATCGCCACCACGGGGCGGGAACACAATCTCCTGCAACAACCGCACGCCCTCCGCGGCATAGTCCTCATTCCCTGTCATTGCAAAGGCAAAGCCAAGGCTCTTAGCTTGTCGGGCTTTCGCTCGGTCATTGTCATATACAGACGGTGCGGCATCAACCCGCGCCGAAATGGTACGCCACCAAGTGGCATACGGTTCGCGTTTGATGCGCTCCTGTAAAAGCGGAATATCACTGGCGTTAAAGAGCAATCCAGGATGCTGCTCCTGCGACAGCAGTTGTGCCGTGGCATTGCTTCCAAACGGCACAGCGACGAGCACCAGCACACGAAAAAGCATGCGCATCTTAATAACGAACACCTCTTTTGCCACGAGCATTCCGCAACGGAGACGGAAGCTGCTGCTGATCGTCCTCGGCCAAACACTCGTACAAACTGTTCTGGTAGACATACATCGAGTGATTGTCGAAATCCTTGAGTTCGAAAATATTGGCGTCTATGTTCTCAAGGTGATCGGGATTGATCTCGTAGCCCCCATCGCGATATAAGTAGACCAGCGAACCGATCGCGGCATATGGACTCAGCGTATCCGTGACCAACGTTCGGCTGAACACATAGGGGGGCTTGAGACGCGGAACAATATCGCCACTATGCACCACTCGGTATACCGGGCTACCATCTTTATTCAGGTTCAGCACCTCTTTTAAGTGTTGAGAAAAAATGGCATTGCCCACCTTTGGTTGTCCGAAAGTAAAGATACCAGATACTCGCGCGACTTCTTCGACGGCGAGTCTATAGCCCGTCAATAAAGCCAGCGAACCTCCGATACCGTGTCCCGCCAGCCAAACCTCTTTGCCATTTCCCAACCGGCCCAAATGCTTCGTCAAATCATCCCAAACGGCGTCGATCGCGGAGGCACATTCACTGTGTACTTTGACGTCCTCACCACCCCATCGGGACACATCTTCGAGCCCCATTTGCATGTATTTCCAAAGCGTATTGACTGCTGAGAATCGTCTCATTCGCCGCCATCAATAGGGTCGGATCGCCATTTTCATTTTCGATCTCGACGACCTGGTCGAAGTCATTCTCTGCCAATAGATCTTTCCCCGCGCCCATGGAAACTGCCATGGTGGCAACCGCACTCAAATAGGCGGCGCGCATATTGAAGTGGTCTGCTTTTCTATCGAATACCGAGAAATGACTCGGTTTCTTGGAATCATTGTCGGCATCGGTAACCCGAGAATCTCGGGCCCACACAGATGTTACCGACACTGCAATCACCCACAGCCCCACACACAGCTCAAATCTATTCATATTATGTCTCGATTCGTCGTTGAATAACGAGTATTACGACGCCAATATAATATCTGTACCCGCATAAATGATCGCGCGAATGCTTTCGACGTGGTGTAGTATCGCCGGAAATGCGTTGGCTACCAACCAGGACGAGTCAGACCATCCACCGTACAATTCGGCCAGCAAAATTGCAGCCACGCTCGCCTTAGCTCAGGCGATGTGCCTTCTTGTATACAGCACCGCCGCCACCATATCGCTCTCGGTCGTGAAGTCATTTAGATCGAGTATACCAGAGCCATCGTAATCGCGGCTGGTACTGGCGCCATTTAAGAGCAATGGAACCGGCGACCAATTGGTATATTGGCGGCTATCCAATTAGAGCCTGCTGATCCGTTCCATCGCCTCGTTGATCTTGTCGCGATGATTAAAGGCGGAGAGGCGGAAATACCCCTCGCCCGCCGCGCCAAAACCCGCCCCCGGCGTACCGACGACATGGGCCTCGTTGAGCAAGTAATCGAAGAAACCCCAACTATCGTGGCCCTCGGGTGTCTCCAGCCATAGATAGGGTGCGTGCTCACCGCCATAAATTGTAATACCGATCGCCCTCAACTTCTCGCGCATAATCGCCGCGTTTTCAAGGTAGAAGGCGATGATTTCCTGGATGGCTTGCCTGCCCGCCGGCGAGAAGGCCGCCGCCGCGCCGCGCTGCACCGGATAGGCGACGCCGTTAAACCTGGTCGAATGACGCCGGGCCCAGAGCCGGTGTAAGTCAACCTCTTCGCCCGAGGCCGCACGGCCCTTCAGCTCTTTGGGAACCACCGTATAACCGCAACGAATGCCGGTGAAACCGGCGTTCTTGGAAAAGCTGCGAAACTCGATGGCCACCTCGCGCGCGCCTTCGACCTCGTAGATCGAATGCGGAATCGACTCGTCGGTGATATAACCCTCGTAAGCCGCATCGAATAGAATAACGGCCTGTTCCTTCTTCGCGTAGGCGATCCACTCGGCCATCGCCTCGCGCGTCATCACCGTACCGGTTGGATTATTCGGCGAGCAGAGATAAATGATATCGACATGGCCTGTGGGGATCTTCGGCGTGAAGTTATTCGCGGCAGTGCAGGGCATATAGACCAGGCCCGCATACGAACCGTCTTCGTCGGCCTCACCCGTGCGCCCAGCCATCACGTTGGAATCGCAGTAGACCGGGTAAACCGGGTCGGTCAGCGCCACGACGCAGTCCTCGGCAAAGATCTCCTGCAAGTTGCCCGAATCGCACTTGGCCCCATCGGAGACGAAGATCTCGTCAATGCCGATATTGACCCCGCGTGCGGCGAAATCGTGCTCGGCGATGGCTTCGCGCAAAAACTCCTGCCCCTGATCCGGCGGGTAGCCCTGGAAGCTCTCGTCATGCGCCATTTCTTCGGTCGCCTCGATCATCGCGTCGACGATCGGCCGTGGGATGCCCTTGACCACGTCGCCGATCCCCAGGCGGATTACGTCGGCGGAAACGTTGGCCTCGACGAAGGCATTGACCCGACGAGAAATTTCGGGAAAGAGATAGCCGGCTTTGAGCTTTAGGTAATTGTCGTTGATGTGTGCCATGATATTTACTTTCTTCCTTGTCATTCAATGGATATGTGAGCGAAAGAATCTACTATAGTGCATACATAATTTCAAGCGGAGGGGAACGCACGATGGATATCAGCTTTATGACCAACGCCGGCGGCGACAACAATTGGAGCTTAGATGAATGCGCCCGTTGGGCCAAAGAACACGACTTCGATTGCATGCGCTTGGGCGATACGGGCGGCGCGATCGACTCGGACAAGATCCTGACGGAAGGCCCCGAAGAGGCGCTTGAAACGCTCAAAAAATATGATCTCTATCTCTCCTGTATCACCGCGCACCACAACCTGCTTGACGACGACAAGGAAAAAGCCCATAACGAGCAGGAGAAGCTGATCAAGGCCATCGAATCGGCCAGCGCGCTCTCCTGTCCGCTCATCATCACTAGCAGTGGTTCACCCGTGCGCAACGGCCAATTCTACGGCATGTTCTCCTCCGAACCGGGCAACCCCTCCGACCGCTCCGACGAATTGGTTGAGCGCTTCCAGGTAATGTTCGAGCCGGTCATCAAAGTCGCCGAGGACAAGGATATCAAGGTCACGCTTGACGTTGCGGTGCGCATGGGCCAGATCGGCTGCAATCCCGAAATGTGGGAAAAGATCCTCGACGCCGTGCCCTCCGACCACTTGGGGCTTTCTTGCGATCCCTCGCACTGGCTGTGGATGGGCATACTGCCGGCCGAAGACGTCATCCGTGACTTTGCCGGCAAATGGTATTTCGCCGATGTCAAGGACTGCGAGATCAGCGAGCGCATGTTGTACCGCCAAGGCATCATCGGCAACTGGTGGTGGCAATACCGGGTCCCCGGCCGCGGCCAACTCAATTGGAGCACCATCATCGGTGCGTTGTGGGAATCGGGCTACGATTATGTGTTATGCGTCGAAAACGAAGACCGCGGCTTCCCGGGTCTGGAGGGCTTCGCCTATGGCGGCAAACATCTGCGCGGGCTGCTACCGCCGAAGGATTCAGGCTTCAAACGCGAAGGCAAACACTGGAAGACCAGCGGCTGGGAGCGCAATAAATCCTGATCGTTCGCTCGCACTAGTCGGCTTGCCATTGCGCGCATTGCTACCTATTCTTAAAACACGGCGCAGCTAAAACGCCACAGCCGCAAAACGACCTTATACAAAAAAATTCTATGAATGCTCTATACCAACAGCAGCGACAGCGCAGCTACGATAATGCGCGGCGGAGATTTCTGCATTGGTAAATTGAGCAGAAAAAATCGACTTACACCCCGCTGCGAACACACTTCGTAGCGGGGTTTTTTATCGTTATAGTTTAAGCGACACAAGCGCTATCCGCGCCAAATGAGGAAACAATGAGCAACGA
>LWDU01039692.1_pt1 | contig 12449 bp, 11 predicted proteins | sample 727161 | NCBI WGS metagenome assembly LWDU01 (sample SAMN04566230, study PRJNA314399) | hydrothermal vent metagenome | isolation source: deep sea hydrothermal plume seawater | place: Mexico: Gulf of California, Guaymas Basin | collected 2004-07-11 | reverse complement strand
TATCAAACACAACCCCCCGGCTAAATAGGCGCCTAGCCCCTCGCGCTCCTGGCTGCGGCTGAAGATATAGGCCAGAGCGTAGCCGCCGATAAAACCGCCGCCGTGCGCCCAGTTGTCGACACCGGGGAATACGAAACCCATAATGAAGAGCATAGCGGCCCACTGCAGCAACTGCCGGGTGAAGAGTTGCGCGCCGGAGCGGCGGCCGTAGGCGATGGCAGCGGCTAAGAGGCCGAATATCGAGCCAGAAGCGCCTAGGGTGAGCGCGTGGCCGCTCATGGTCGAGGCCAAGAAACCGGTAATGCCGGCGACGGTGAAGATGGCGAAAAGGCGGAAAGGGCCGAAAATCTCCTCGACTATCGGGCCGAGCTGGCGCACCCACATCATATTGAAAAAGATGTGTAACAGACCGCCGTGCAGGTAGATCGCGGTGATCGGGGTCCACCAGAGGCCAAACTGGTAGATGGGAGCGGTGCCCGTCGCCCCCATCTGGATGCTGGCGCGATTGCTCGGCGAGAGGATGCGCATAAAATCGCTGGTTTGGAAGATCGCTGACAGATCCAATGCCAGGGAGAGCAGGTAGAGCCCGGCGCAAAATAGCGTGATCAGATGCGGGAAATTGAGCTCTAGGCCCAGCTTGCGCATAGTGGCGGTCGCGCCCCAGAGTCCGGGTTTGCGCTGGCCGCAGTGTACGCAGGTCTCGGCGTCGGCGCTGACCAGTTTATGGCAACTGGGGCAGAGAATGGCGGCCATTGATTATAGTCCTAGGTGTTCGTTGATTTCGGCTTGGTAGGCGTTAACTTGGTCGTCGCAGACCTCGTCGACTAGGAGGGCGCGACCGGCGACTTGCGATTCCATCAGGCTATAGGACAGGCCGACGGCGCGGGCGCCTTCATGTGCGCTTACTTCGGGTTGACGCCCATGCTCGATGCAGGTTCCGAGCTCGTGGTATTCGACGCCGATCAGTTTGCGGTCGGTCTCGGGGAACGGAAAGTTGTATTCGAAGAGGCGATCGCCGCCGAAGAGGGCGGCAGTAGCTTCATTGAGGCGGTGTTCGGGCACTAGGTCGAGCAGGGCTTGGTCGTCGATGGGGTCTTGGCCGTCGCGGTGCAGGGTCAGGCGCTGGCCCGAGCGGTCGCCGGGTAGATCGAGCGAGCCTAGATGGCCGTGGATCGAGCGCTTCCACAGGTGCTCGCCGTGCGCGGCGTGGTCTTCGACGTATTGGGCAACGGCGCCGCTTTTGAAGAGGATGGTGGCGTAGGCGGCGTCATCGGCGGTGGCTGCGAATTCGGCGGGCATGTCTTTTTGCCAGCGCCCGTAGATGCCGGCCGGAGAATTGCCGCCGGTGCCGTCCGTGCCGGCGACCGGGTTTTTGCGGGTCTTTTCGTGCAAGCGGGTTTGCGCGTAGGCGGTTTCTGCTTCGCCGAGATAATACTCCATGATATCCGCGAAGTGCGTGCCGACGTCGAGCAGCACGCCGCTGGCGTTTTTCTGGTGGCGCCACACAGAGATAAGCATGCCGTCGCCGCCGCCCATTGTAACGTGTTGCATCAGGCGCGGTTTGCCGATGGCGCCGGCGTCGAGCAGGGCCTTGGCTAGGCGGTTAATCGGGTCGCGGCGATAGTTTTCGGCCACGGACAAAACGCGCCCAGTCTCTTGTGCCTTGGCGATCATCAGCTTGCAGGCGCGGGCGGTCAGCCCCATCGGTTTTTCGCACATCATGTGCCAACCGCGTTCCATCGCCTCGATGGCCACGGTGTGGTGGTGGGCCGGCAGGGTGGTGATGTCGACGGCCTGTATTGCGCCGACGGCGGCCAATGCTTCGAGATCTTTGACCGGTTGTGGCCGGGTGCCGAGCCGCTCTTGTGCCTGGTCAGCGAGCGAGTTGGCGTTGTCGAGGTTGGGGTCGCAGGCGCCGACCAGCTCGAAGGGCGAGAGCCCGGCGTTTTGCAATTCAGCGAGGCCGTAGAGGTGGCGGTGGCCCATGCCGCCGCAGCCGATGATAGCCAGGGGGATTTTTTCCGTCATAGTAGGTTCCTTAGAGATCCGATGGGGTCAGTTCCATGCCCGAGTGGGCTTTGATGCCGTCGCTATTCCACTTGACGCCTAAACCCGGCTCCTCGGAGATAGTGAGCAGGCCATCTGCATCGAGTGTGAAGGGTTCGGCGACGATGTCTTCGACATAGGGTGCGGGCGTGATGTATTCGACCCAGCGCGCGGTGGGCACGGCGGCGACTAGTTGTAAGTCGGCGGCCAGACCGACGGCGGTGTTCCAACCGTGCGGCACGAAGAGGATTGAATGGTCGTAGGCGTGCATCGCGATGCGGTATTCCTCGGAGAGCCCGCCGACCTTGGTGACATCGGGTTGGATATAGTCGACGGCGCGTTGCTCGATCCAGGGCAGAAAGGATTGGCGGCGGGTCAGCACCTCGCAGGAGGTGATCGGCAGCGGTGCATTTTCTGTCAATTTGATATAACCTTGCAGGTCGTCGGGGCGCAGCGCCTCCTCAAACCACACCACGTCGTATTGCTTGAGCATCTTCGCCGTTTCTAACGCCCATTTATAGCCGTGCGGCCAGTAGCGGTCTGAGCCGCCAGCGTCGACCATGAGTTCGACATCGGGGCCGATGGTTTCGCGCGCAGTTTTGACGATGGCCTCGTCCATCTTGTCGGAGACGCGGCCAAAGGGCCCCCAGCCCATTTTGATGGCCTGGAAACCGCGTTTGACGGCTGCTTCTAGGCGTGCCGGGAAAATATTCGGCTCTTGCATGATTAGCGAACCGTAGGGTTTGATCTTGTCGCGGTAGCGGCCGCCGAGCAGGCGGCTGATGGGTTGTTTGGTGACTTTGCCGAAGATGTCCCAGAGCGCGATGTCGATGCCGGAAATAAAATGTGTAATCGAGCCGCCCCGGCCCTGCCAAAAGGTCGTCTGGTGCAGTTTTTCACAGACGCGCACTGGTTCGATGGCGCTCTCGCCAATCAACATTGGGCGTAAGACGCCGAGCGCGCCTTCGGATAGTTTGGCCGAGGTGAAGATACTGCCGAGGCCGACGACGCCTTCGTCGGTGATGACCTCTACGAGCGTGTGCAGGTTGCCGTCTTCTCCGTCGCCTTCCTGCCAGCCGCCGTCGGGCGTCGCGCCGACGAGGGGGATCAGGCGGATGTCTTTGATCTTCATGGGTTTCTCCTGTGGCTTGGGAAAGGAGAATCTAGGGGGCGGGTAGACCTTGTCAACTTGGTGGGTGGAGGTCCGTTCGCAGGGCGCGTCTCCGGGCGTTTTTAGGCCCCCGGGCCGTTGCCCGCGGGGTCGCCGTCGCGACCACTCCCCCGCACAGCCCAACCAGGGCCTTTTACCCTACAACTACCCCCATCCCCGTGCCCCGCGTAAGCGATTCAATACAGTGCTGTGACGAGCCTACTATTAAGACACGGATATTGAGAAAACGTGACAACAATAATTTCTTTGGCAACAACTGCAAATTGGCGCATAAGTTGCCCTGTCACTGATCTCTGAGAGGCGTTATATTTTCCGTAACCAAACCAGAGGAGCTAGTCTTTGCGCCCCATTATAATCGGTGCCGGCCGCGGCAGTAGGCTCAAAGCCCTGACCGACGAGCAGCCAAAATGTTACGCGCCCATCGGCGGGCGGCGCATTCTCGACTGGATGCTTGAAGCGCTGGCCGAGGCCGGGTTGGAAACGCCGATTTTTATCGGCGGTTACCGTATTGAGCAGATCAAGACCGATTATCCGCAACTCGTATATTGCCATAACGCCGACTGGCCGAACAACAATATTCTCGCGTCACTCTTTTGCGCCGAGGAATATATGGCCGACGGCTTTGTCTGTTCCTACGCGGATATTCTCTACCGTCCGGCGGTAGTCGAACGGGCATTGCAGCACGAGGGGGATATTGCACTCTGCGTCGATACCGACTGGCGCGCGCGCTATGTTGATCGCAGCCAGCACCCCGAAGACGATGCCGAAAAAGTCGTAGCCCAAGGTGATCGGGTGTTGCAGGTCAATCGTGCGATTGCCTCGTCGGAGGCGAGCGGAGAGTATATCGGCGTAGCGCGGTTTAGCGCGGAGGGTGCGAGGTCTTTACAAGAAATTTATCATCGAATGAAAGTCGAGTACGATGGCAAGATTTGGAAGGACGACACGCCCTTCGCGAAGGCTTATTTGATCCATCTCTATCAGGAAATGTTGGCTGCGGGTTCGCCTTTTCACATGGTGGCCACCGACGGCGAGTATATGGAAATTGACACCGAAGAGGATTTCGAGTTGGCCAATGAGCGTTGGCCGGGAGAATACGGAGTTTAATATGTCGACACGTGAACACTATGGTACGCTTTTTCCTGCGGCGGTGGTTGGCTCTTTGCCGCGGCCGGACTTTGTGCGCGAGGCGGTGATGGGCGAGCGGCCAATGAGCGTTGAACGATTAGGGCAGGTGATGGACGCGGCCGTGTCCTACGCGGTGGCCTTGCAGGAGGAAGCGGGGCTGGATGTGGTGACCGACGGTGAGTGGCGGCGCGCCTCGTATATCGGGGTGATCGCCGAATTGGCGCATGGCTTCGAGGTGGGACGTAACCCCGCTGACGGTAGGCCATGGACAATTGTCACGGGTGAGTTGGCGCCGAAGGATGCGGGCTTTATCGCGCGGGAAATCGAATTCCTCAAGAGGATCACGTCGCGTAAAATCAAGGCCACATTGCCGGCCCCGGCGCTGTTGGGCGAGCGGATGTGGGACGCGGAACAGTCGCGGGCGGCCTATGCGACCCGCAATGCATTCGTTGAGGCCTGCGTGCCAATTTTGCGCCGCGAGCTGCAGTTGTTGTGCGAGGCCGGCGTCGATATCGTGCAGATCGATGACCCGCATCTGTGCCTGCTTGTCGACGACGAGGTGCGCGCCGGCTATGACGATCCTGAGGCGGAAGCGGCTTTTGCGGCGGAGATGACCAACGCGGTGGTTGAGGGAGCTACGGGCGTGCGCTTGGCCGTGCATTTGTGCCGTCGGGCGGGCGCACGGGTCAGGGGCGAAGCCTGCCACACTGGTGGCTATGACCCGATTATCGACTATCTCAATCGTCTCAAAGTGCACCATCTGACGATGGAATTTACCAGCCCGGGCGCGGGTGATGCAGAGGTCTTTAAGGCATTGCGCGAAGATTTCGAGATTGGTTTGGGCTGCGTGGGGGTGCATCCGGGCGAGGTTGATGCACCGGAGACGATTGTCGCTAGAGTAGAGCAGGCCTTGCAGTATTTGGCGCCGGAGCGGGTGGTGCTCAACCCCGATTGCGGTTTTGCCCCCGGCTCGGCGGCGAAAGTGGATATCGACGAGGTATACGCCAAGCTCAAAAACGAGGTGGAGGCGGCGCGGCGGTTGCGGGATAAATATGGGTAGGGATTAGGCGGCGAAATGTTGTAAGGCTATGGTTTTACCCGAGAGTGCGGACGTCCGCACTTTTGACCCGGGACATTGTTTAATATTGTACTGCTCGGCTGCCGCCGGGCAGTTTTATTTTGCCCCGTCTATTTTGAAATACCCTTTTACCCCCACAATCGCCCCGAAAAATGCCCTGTGTCGCACCCCGCGAACAGAGCTTGAAAACTTGAGTGGTTCGTGTTAACTATGATCTCAATCGGGCCTTGGGAATCTTAGCGGATTCTATTGAGGTATGTAATTAAGGAGTATGGTCGGCGCGGCGGATCCATACGTCAACCTTGGCTTGGGACGGTAGTGGTTCTCCGGGTTTTGCGTTGGCCATTTTTTTGAGTATTTGCACCGGTGAATGGGTGGCCAATTCGCTCAGGGATATAATGTCGCTCTGGATCAGCCAATTGCCGTAATCGACGCCGATGCCTTGGTGTAAATAAAGCGCGGCGATGCGTTGTAAATCGGCGTATTGCTGTGCTTTTAATTCTTTTTGCAACATCGGCCAAAGGGTGTGCGCTTGCCAGCCTTCAAGTTGTGTGAGGTGGTGAATGTCGTGTCGGTGCAGCAGCGCTAAGGTTTCTTTGTCCAAGAATTCGATGCGTTCGACGCGTGGCGTGACCGAAGTGATGGTCCACCGCTCCATATAGTAGTCGACGCCCAGAGCTGAGAGCAGGGCTGCGATAATTAGCGCAGCACGGATGTTCGTCGAGGCGGGCTGCGGTTTTTGTTTTCGATAAGCGCCAAAAGCCGGCGCTAATCGGTGCCAGACTAATAGCCGGTATACGCTGGCGCATTCGACGGCGAAGGGCGGGAAACCCAAAAAACCGGCCACCGGCATTTCGAAGAGTTTGAGTTCGTCGCAGAAGGGTACGGTGTAGATCCATTTGGCCCGCGCCCAGAAGTTGAAAAATTCCCAACATAGCCCAGTGATAAGGCCGGCTAAGAGCAGGCGCAGGGTCTGTCCGTAGTCGCCGCGTTCGAGCTGGCGTAGGTAGCCGTCGAGGCCGTAGCGGTAGTTTATGGGGGCGATGAGCAGGATTAGCGCCCCCCAGATCAACGGGAAGAAATAATGCGGCCAGATTAGGGGCAGGGCCAGCGAGAGCACGCCGAGTAATTGCAGTAGGTAGAGACCGCGCGATGAGAAGCGCAGTGGGCGCCAACGGGCATCGGTGCAGATGCCGCGCAAGTGCAGGTAATGCTCGATCCAGAAGATGCCGGGGAAGACGGTGGCGAAGGCGAGGAAGGTGCCGAGCAGGCGCAGGGCGGGTTGGTCGGTGACAAAGACATAATACCAGTTATCGAGGCGAAAGTTAATCAGCTCGAAGAAGAACCAGCAGACGGCCGACCAGAATAACAACAAGGCGCTGCCGCCCATTTGGCAATGGGCTATGAGTGAATGGCCTGCGTGTGCGCGGATGAGCTGGTCGAAAGTGAAGATTAGCCCGAACCAAGCGAAGAGATAAAAGAACGTGGCGAAGGGCTCGACTTGCAGGCGCATCAAGGCGAAGCTGAGGGCGATGGAGAGCGGGCCGATAAGGCGCATGATTTTAGGGCCGCAGCGGGCCGCGGTTTTCGTCGTGCAGCGGCACCGGTGCGGATAGTGAGATAAGATCCGACAAATCGAATTCGGCGAGCAGGCCAAAGCAAAACAGTGACGGTGCGCTGGCATAGGGCAGGGGCCAGTCTACGAGGCGGCTGAGCGTGTCGAGCAGGGTGTTGCTCGTCAGTGAGGCGACGCTTTTGGGTTTTAACGCCGCGGCAAATAGGGCGATGATTGAGACGACCTGGCCTTGTGCTGCTATGTGCGGAGCGCCGTGTCTTTCGCTGAGCGCTTCGAGTAGGGCCAGCACCTGGCCGACTTGCACGCCCAAGGGCCGTTGGCCGGCAGTGGCGATAAGCATGTGGTGACGCGGGTCGGCGCGCAGCTCGCCGGTGCCGAAGATGTCGGCGGCGAAGACTCGGCGTTTTTGCGCCAGTGCGGCGTTGATCTTGGCACTGGTCGAGGCTCGGCCGTTGTCGGCGATGAGCAATTCGCAGTCTTTTGCGCGCGGTGGCGAGAATTCGGTTAGGGGTAAGGTCCACGTGTCGTCAAGGCTAAGTAGGTAGTGTTGCACGGTGCAGTCGCGGCGTTTTTGTGCGGCACCGATTTTTTGCAGCTTCGTCTTTGTCTGCAGGGGGAGTTTGATCAACTTGGATAACTCTTTACGCGCTGCTACGGGGGGGCGTGTTTTTTGTTTGCGCGTCCTGATGTTGCGCAATGCTTCTTGCGCAATAGAATGCAAGGTCGCGTTGTCCGGCGGCAGTCCGACGTTGAGTTGCTCTTCGCTCAGTAATTCGTCGCGCCAGGGCAGGTCATCGTCGGATGTATCGAGGCCGAATTGTTGCTCGAGAAATTTGTAGAGCTGGCGGCGGTTGTCGCATTCGTAATTATGGGTGCCGGGGTCGGTGTTGTCGTAGAAAGCGAGCTTATCGCTGGCGCCGAGTAGGTCGAAGACGGGATGGATCGGCTCGTAAATAGACTTACGCGTGCGTTTGGTCTGGAAGCAACAGGTGTCGTTGCGGTTGTAGATAAGCAGGGTCGGGCGCGGGGCGAAGAGCGCAGAAAGCTCGTCGTAATCGGCTATGGTACACAGATCGCTCGGGCATTGTTCCTGGTCGCCGATGTCTTCGATACAGCCGCTGCGTTGCCAGACGGGTGAATGACCGGCGACGGGGACGACGACTTTGACGCGTTCGTCCAATGCCGAGAGCAGGGCCGTCTGCCAGCCGCCGCCGGAAAGGCCCGTCATGGCGGTGCGCTCGGGGTCGGCTTTGGGGTGGGCAAGCAAGACGTCGAGGCCGCGTTTCATCAGTAGATAGAACACGCCGATGCCGGCGACACCGCAGAGATCTAAGTGCGCAATGCGATTGTGTTCGGCGTCGGCACGCAATTCCCCCATGCCGATAAACTCAGTGCTCAGTGCCAGCATGCCGCGTTTGGCGAGGTTGATGCAGCGGGCCTGTTTGTAGTCCATGGCTTTGCCGCCGGCGTGGTGGCCGTTGGGATTGAGCACGACGGGGGCCGGGCTTCTCAGGTCGCTGGGTTCGTAGAGCAGGGCGGGGACCCAGAGGCCGGGATAGCCTTCGTAGCGCAGTTTGCGGATGATATAACCTTGGTCGGTCTGGATGCGATCGCCCCAGTGGACTTGCGTTTTTTCGGTGAGTAGGCCTGTGGGATGGCCACGGAAGAATAGGGCGAGCATTTCGCCGCGCAGAGTTGGGGCTTTTTTGCGCCAGGCGGCGGTGGAGACGGGAGTTTTGAAGTGCGGGAGGTGGTTGCCGAGGAAGGCGAGCAGTTCGCGTTGGGCTTGCGGGCCGATGAGCTTTTTTTGCAGGGCGCGTTGCATGGTATGCTTCTCTGGGCCTAGGGGAGTATTTATTGCTTGTTGGTAGTATAGGGTCTCGGGGGCAAGGTATCCAGAAGTGGGGCTCACGCTGCGGGCCGGGGGCTACCTTCGGGCAAAGCCAAGGCGGCCTTATAAGCTTGCGGAGGTACGCAGCGGCGGCGTGGCGGAGCCGCCTTGGCTAGCCTCGGGAGTGGGGCGATATAGTTCAACCGGTGACCTTGGGGAGAGATTTGCTCTGCGGCAGTTCCCCGGCCCTCCGCTATGCTTGGATAGGAGTGGGGGCCTGTTCTATTCGTGCTCTGTTTTTGCAGGTCGTGTTATGCTCGGAGAACTATGACCTGTGATTGAGACCGGCGAGATAAGCGCTTATGTCGAAAGCGGAGAATCGATTTTTATAAGCCAATCTGGATGGGTGGCGGGGATGGCCTTTTACGGTTGTGGGGCCGGATTGTATCCAACGAGGAGCGAGTCGAGCGAGCGCGGTGTGTAGGTGATTCAAGCTCTCGGCGAGATAGGACCGCTTGTCGATTGGATCGCCCCATGCGGCCCAGATTTCGGGTTTTTTAATTTTCTGTGCCAAGTTTAAGATGTGGTCGGTATTTTGACGGATCAGGTTGGGATCTGCTTTCTTCGGCAGGTCGTCGGGGTCGGTGGCGAGGGTCTGGTCGCGGGTGTATTGATTCGCGGTGCTGGGGTTGAGACCGATGATGAGCAGGGGGCGGTTGCTGCCGCGACCGAGGGCGTAGCGCAGGGTGTTGTTGGCGGCGGTGAGGTAGATATCGTAGAGCAGGGGTGCGGTCTCTGACATGGTTTGCTGCAGAAGGGCATTGGGCTATGTTTTATGGCTATGGATACAGGCGATAGTAGCGAGCGGGCGGGGAATGGGCAAACCGGCGGGCCGGATATACTGCTCGGCGCAGCGGATCCCAATGGGACGCGGTTGTTTTTTACGACCAACCCGGGCTTGGAGAGCGTGGTTGAGAGCGAATTGGCTCAGCGGTTGCCCTTCGGGTTTGGCGGGCAGGTGTTGGCGGAATGCGAGGGGCATTTGCCATCGCTGGAAGCGATCGTGCTGCAGATGCGCTCGGTGCATCACGTGCAGATTCCGCTGCACGGATTTGCATTGTTGTATGGAGAGCACGACTTGCGGCAGATTGAGCGCGAGTTGGAAGCCTTAACCGTTGGAGCTATGGTGGAGGCGAAAAAGTTTCGCGTGACCACCAAGCGCACAGGGCATCATCTTTTTACCAGTATGGATGTACAGCGAGCGGCAGGCACGGTGTTGCAGCGAAAATACGGGTGCGCGGTGGATCTAGAAAACTACGACGTCAATATTCGCGTCGACGTTTACGACCGCATTTGTTTAGTCGGTTTGCAATTGAGCAAAAAGGCCTTGAGCAATCGGTATCGGCGGCGTAGCTCACCGCGCGCCGCGCTCAAGGCTCCGGTGGCTTACGCGCTGCTGCAATGGGCGCAGTTGCGGCCGGACGCCAAAGGTGCCCTGCTCGACCCGTTCTGTGGTTCGGGCACGATCCTTATCGAGGCGGCGCAGCTCTACCCGCACCTGGAACTGCACGGCTGCGATATCGACGCGCGTGCGGTCGAGGGGACGCGTGTGAACGCCGTGGCAGAGGGGATTGAAGATCGTTTGCATCTTTCGCAGGGCGATGCGCGCAAATTGAGCGCGGCGTATCCGGCGGGGCGCTTCGGTGCGATCGTCACCAATCCGCCCTATGGGATCCGGTTCGGCCAACATCTGAATTTTTACCGTTTCTACCGACGAATCTTACAGGAATGTTGGAATTTGTTGGGCGAAGACGGGATACTGGTTATCGTAGTATTCAAGCGCACGGAGTTTTATCGCGGCCTAGTCCAGTTGGGTCTATTCAAGACGATAGAGGAGCGGGTGGTGGAGACCGGCGGCGTTTTCCCGGCGGTCTACGTGTTGCAGAAGGTTGCCGCAGCGGATCAGCCCGCGATAGAATAGACGAAAAACTGTTCTCCTTGGCTGTCGACACGGCAAACCCATTCGCCGGTGGGGGAGACGACGCCCGAGGGGGCGGAGCAGGGCCATTTCTTTGGCAGGCAATTGTCGACGGTGACGATCCACAGCTTGCCCGCCCGGGCTCGCATCCGCAAGTTGGTTTCGTGATACTGGAAGCCGACTTGCGACCATTCGTCGCCTTTGCGACCGCCGTTGACGGCGTGGAAGATGACTCGCGCGCCCATGTCGGAGAGTTGCTGGGTCAGATGGGGGTCGGGTTGCGGCGTACAGCCGGGATTGGCCCAGAGGTCGTTGCAGATCAGACCGCCGATCGGGGTGTCGGGCCAGTCATAAAGGCGCAGTGGGGCGACGGCATAGTGTTCGATTTCTCCGCGCGGCGGGTCGGTTAGGCTGCCGCAGGTCAGGGTTTTTGAGTGAAAACCCAAATACGCGCCGTCTGGGGCATAGAAGCGGATTTGGTTATAACAGCGGTCGTCGTCTTCGACGAAACAGGTCCCCAGCGCTAAACCCACATTCGCGCGGGCGGCGGCGGCGGTGACTTTCGCCAATGCTCGTTTAACGGCGGCTGTATCGAATTCGGGTGTGTAGCCGCTGAGCGAGCCTTCGGGGGTCAGCAGAATGTCCGCTTGTTCGGTGCCGGCGAAATCGATTGCCCGCATAATGGTTTCGACATTTGCCTCGATATCGGTGCACACGGGTATTTGTGCGCCGGCGATGCGCAGTAGGTTGCTATCCATGATGATCTCCTTTAGGAGAAAGATATGCTCGACTCGACAAGCGACAAAACATCAGTAACCCTCTACTTGGTCCGTCACGGTGAAGTTCACAATCCAGAGGGCGTGATCTACGGCCATCTGCCCGGCTTCGGGCTGAGCGAGCGCGGGCGCGGGCAGATCGCGGGCGCGGCGGAGGTCCTGGCGACGCATGGCCCGTTTAGCGCGCTTTATGCCTCGCCATTGCAGCGGGCGCAGGAATCGGCGGGGTTGTTGGCCGAACCGTTGGGCTTGCTGCCGGTGACTGAGCAAGAAATCATCGAGACGGGCATCGGCAGTTTTCAGGGGCGGCGTTTTGAAGAGTTGCCGCGTCCTTATATAACTGAGGAGGGGGCGCACCCGGAACTCGAATCGGCGGCCTCGATACGCACGAGATTCCTGCAATGGGCTGACCGGGTTCGGATGCGGCATGCGGGAGGGAAAGTCATTGCGGTGTCACACCGAGATCCGATTATTGTCGCGTTGCTGCATTGGACAGGCGTTGGCCTAGCGGCGTTGCCGGATTTCCCGTTGGAGACCGGGGCGGTTTATGCGGTGTGCCTGGGCGGCGAAACCCGCGTCAGCGCGTTGACTTAATTAATGCTCGCGATTGCGCTGATCGGGTTGGCCGCGTTCGCGCTGAAGGTGTGGGCGTTGGACTTTGGCCTGCCGAGTTGGCTGCATCCCGATGAATTTAGCTTTGTTTTTTTCCGCTTAGTTTCTTTGGTGGTGATCTCAATCCACATTTTTTCACCTATCCGACCTTCCATTATTATCTGCTATCCCTGGTTTACCTAACCTATTTCGCGTGGCAGAATACTTTCGGCGTGGGTTATTCGTTCGAACAGTTCCTGGTATTCCATTATTTATG
>LWDU01044421.1_pt1 | contig 12453 bp, 10 predicted proteins | sample 727161 | NCBI WGS metagenome assembly LWDU01 (sample SAMN04566230, study PRJNA314399) | hydrothermal vent metagenome | isolation source: deep sea hydrothermal plume seawater | place: Mexico: Gulf of California, Guaymas Basin | collected 2004-07-11 | reverse complement strand
ACCTCTGAGATTTTTAGCAGATTAATAAAAATTTCTTCTGATAGCATTTCATAGGTTTTTAAAAATGAGACTTCTTGTTCAATCAGACTGTTAACCAAAGCTATAAGATTTGTGTCTTTATTAATCTCCACGGAAAGCTCGGGATATCCTGGTTCTGTACCCTTATAGACACTTGGTGTTCCATCAAGTAACGGTCCTGAATAAAACAACCTTGGCGTTATTAAAGGGTTTTTCTTAGCAAAGGCTATGGCCGGTTTCAGCTTCTTAAGTATTGCTCCTGTATCACTAAGCAGTTTCATAATCAAGCTCAGGGATGAAGGTTAAATGTACATGAGCATCCCATAGACCTGGGATAAGGAATTTATCCGTACCATCAATAAAGGTATCTTCTTTCTGAACAAGTATTTTATCGGATCCTGATTTTTCTATAGCAATAAACACGCCATCCTCTATTACAACGGTCATATCAGTTCTTACTGGATTATCGGCATCTATGATTGTTACGTTTTCTATAACTACTAACGGAGAGGAATGTATTTGAAAACTTACAACGAATAATAATAATGGTAATAAAATTGTTAGGTGTTTCATTTAATTAAATGCAGACCCCATTAGCTCTTCAAAATTTGCCCTGAAGAAGTTATCTTTCTTAGATTCATTAAATTCAGATGTGGCTTTTTCAAATCTTCCCATAGGGTTCCTCCCTCCTTCTACGTGGGGGTAATCAGACGAAAACATAAATATATTTGGGCCAGCTTGTTCTATAACCCATTCAGTTGGTTCTGTTGGATAAGGGGTCACCCTAACTTGCCTTTCTATGTATTCACTGGGTTTTAACGATAAATTCTGAAGCCTTTCTTCATGCCTACCAAAAGCTTCAAATGCGGAGTCTAGTTGTTTCATAAATCCAGGAACCCATACTGAGCCTAGTTCTATTACTCCTACCATCAATGAAGGAAATCTATCCAAAACCCCGTCCAAGATTAATAATGAAAGGGCCTGCATGGGTCCTTGAGAGATAGCCATATAAGAGATAGATCTAAAATTTTCTTCTCCTCCATGAAAATCTTGAATAGCGGGCAACCCATTAATAGAGTGAGATTTAGGTAAAACGAAATCAGCAGTTCCAACATGAAACAAGACAGGAATATTAGCTTCAACAGCTTGAGACCATACGCTATCTAAGCCTATGTGGCTTGTTGCATGATTTTTTGGACAAGCCCAAGGAATCAATAAAGCTTTAGATCCAAGTTTAATAGCTTCTGTGGCAGCAGAAGATGCCTTTTTAATATCAGCCAGTGGAATATATGTAACTGGGAATAAACGTTCATCATCCGAGCAAAAATCAGTTTGTGCTCTATTGGTTGCACTTGCCACTTCATAAAGTAAATCAACTTTATTTGAATGCTCTAGGCTTTCAAGCCAAACATTAGGTGAAGTTGGGAAAACAAGTTGAGTTTTAACTCCCAAAAGATCTAATGCTTCTGACCTATCAATTTTATTAAATGATCCTAAGGCTTCAAAATTTTTCCTGGACATTAATTTTTTTTCGTTCTGTTCTCTATAACTAGAAGTTTTATGCATTTCTTCTAGGCCTGTGTACCAATCTTTTTCTAAATTTAAGCCTTTAGCTTTAGCAAAACGATCTAGAAACGCCTTTTGAACTTTTTTAGATCCGAATTCTTTATACCAAGTAGGTAACTCCATAGTATGTGAATCTGCATCGTGTACTATTCTATTTTCTATATAAGACATCTCTACCTCCAATAACAATAGAAACTATACTATTCAAATAGATGTTTTAACACCAACAGATGAAGGGCAGGTGATTAGATAGAAGGGTTTGGAGTGGTGGGCGATACAAGACTCGAACTTGTAACTTCCACCGTGTAAAGGTGGCACTCTACCAATTGAGTTAATCGCCCAAAAAGAAAAAAGATTATACAGACTGATAAAACTATAAGGAACAGCTCTATTTAAATATGTTACTTAATTACTTTTATCAAACACGAAACCTTGATAATCATTATTAACCACTTCAGTTATCTGTTCCGTATAAGTTGGCACACCTATGTAAGGCAAGAAATCTTTAGATTTTTCTTTAATATTTGAACCGTTGTACCAAGACTCCACTTGCTTATAAACAGTAAGATCTGCTATTTCATTAACCTGACCCATCCACTCTTCTTCTGCAGAATGTGTGGATTCGATAACCGACTTTTTATTTTCTGCCATCCAGACCATACAATCAGTAATCCAATTCACATGTTGTTCTATAGAAGGAACCATATTGGACAGAACGGAGGGACTGCCTGGCCCAGTAACTGTGAACAGATTTGGAAAATTTGAAATACCAAGACCGAGATAAGACTTAGCTCCTGACTCCCACTGGTCTTTCAAGGAAACTCCTCGTCTGCCTTTGATATCTATGTTGGTAATAGCACCAGTTATAGCATCGAAACCAGTTGCTAAAATTAAAATATCTATCTCATAGGTATCAGCTTCAACGCTGATTGATAATGATTGAATTTCTTTAATAGGGTCTTCCTTTAAGTTGATTAAATGAACGTTAGGTTGGTTGAAAGTTTTAAAATAACCTGTATCAACACATAATCTCTTACCGCCTATACAATGCTGTGGAGAAAGAAGTTCTGCAGTTTCTGGATCTTCAACCAGACCTTTTATTTTTTCTCTAACAAAATTGGCTGCCAGCTTATTTGATTCTTTATCAAACATAAGATCACTATAAGCACCTAAAAAACCAAGCCCTTCGGATTCCCATCTTTTTTCAAACTTAGCTTGCCTATCCTCCTCAGTAGCTTCTACTGCTAAGGCCTCTTCTTCTAGTCCTGCAATTCCAAATCCATTTAAGTAATTCTCTTTTCTAAATTCTTGGTATCTTGATTTAACTAAACTTTCTTCTTCTTTATCCATAGGGCCATTATTGGATGGTATAGAATAATTTGCAGTCCTTTGAAATACGTAAAGCTCTTCTGCCTGATTTGCTATTACAGGAATAGATTGAATAGACGATGAGCCCGTGCCAACAATAGCCACCTTCTTGTCCGTAAAGTCCACTGGTTCAACTGGCCAACTACCGGTATGCAACAGCTCTCCTTCAAAATCCTCTAGTCCAGGTAAGTTGGGTTTATTTGGAACTGATAAACAACCGGTTGCCATGATACAGAATCTAGATTCATAAACTTCAGCGTTAGTTACTGTCTTCCAAACTAAATTATCTTCATCAAAATCACAGGAAATCACTTCTGTATTGAAAAGAATATCTTTTCTAAGATCAAACCTGTCTGCGACGTGGTTAAGGTAGTCTAAAATTTCGGGTTGAGCAGAATATTTCTCGCCCCAACTCCATTCTTGTTGAAGATCTTCATCAAATTGATAGGAGTATTGCAAAGAAGGTATATCACATCTAGCTCCTGGATATCTATTCCAGTGCCAGGTTCCACCCACTTGGTCAGCCTTTTCAAGCACAACCGCTGAAAACCCTGCTTTTCTAAGTTTGTGCATCATATAGAGTCCAGAAAAACCAGCACCAACTATTATTGCATCATATTTAATATCTTTGCCAACCATCAGAAACTCTCCAATTTTTCTTACTCCAATTATGTATTGGTTTAGGGAACTATGCAATTGGTCCGAATTACAATAAATTCATAATTAATAAATGAAAGTTAGAAAAAATTAGGTAGTGTAGGAGGTAGATTCAAACTAAGTTTTCCTTAAAAAACCATCTTCTTCTGCAACCATCTCTGCTCTCAACTTAATATACTTAGCAAGTATCAGGCTATCAATTCCTGCACTCTGTTCTATGGCCTTATCCCATAAATCAGAAATTACCTTATCTTCCTGAAGTTCAGCAACCACTCTCCCAACATGAATTCTATTAGCTTTAATCAAAATCTAAATATATAAAAGTTTTAGTTCTATGCAAAAATTTCCAAAGTGGTAATATTTATACTAAAATATTACCGTTAAAAAAAACAAGACAATTTAAGTACTTATTAAGACCTTCATTATAAAACAAGTCATGAAAAATCCCCTACTATCTTCCCCTTTAGAATCAAATATCGATAATAAATCAGAAGAGTTTGCTGACTATAAAGCAGCGATGCTGGAGAAGCTAGATGGCATAGAAGACCTTTTAGATTACGTTGAACTTGGTGGAGGTATGCACCACCACGAAAGACTTGCTGCTAGAAACAAAATGCCAGTCAGAGAAAGAATTGCTAATTTTTTAGATCCGGATACGCCTTTTCTAGAAATTAGCTCTTTGGCTGCTTACGCATCAGATTACCCTGTGGGCGGTGGTTGTGTAGCAGGAATTGGCATTGTTGCAGGAACTGAAGTGGTTATATTTGCTAATGACCCTACGGTTTTAGCAGGTGCCATGCACGCTTACTCTGGCAAGAAATGGACTAGAGCTATGGAAATATCACGAGTTAATAAAATACCTTACGTTCAATTTGTTGAATCAGCTGGTGGCGATCTAAGAATGGGTGGAGGAAAAGGAAAAAGTAAAACAAGAGGAACTATTCTTGGAGCCGGCCATTTCGCTGAATCTGGCAGAACCTTCTACGATGTTACGGAACTCTCTAAGTTAAGAATTCCAACCATATCACTGGTATTTGGTTCCTCAACAGCCGGAGGTGCTTATCAGCCGGGAATGTCTGACTACAATATATTTATTAAAAAACAGTCCAAAGTATTTTTAGGAGGCCCTCCTCTTGTAAAAATGGCAACGGGTGAAGAATCTGACGATGAAACACTTGGCGGGGGTCAAATGCATGCAGAAAAATCTGGATTAGCAGACTATTTAGCTGAAGATGAAATGGATGCTATCAGAATAGGTAGAGAAGTTGTTTCACATTTAAATTGGAGAAAAGAAGGCAATGGTCCTTCTCATGCTTCAGATGCGCCTGTTAATGAGATAGAAGATCTACTTGGATTGGTAGATCCAGACCTCAAGAGACCTTTCGATGTCAAAGAGGTAATTAGTCGGGTAGTAGATGGTTCTAGGTTTGAAGAATTTAAACCATTATTTGGACAGACTATGGTTTGTGGATTTGCTTCCATACATGGCTATACCGTAGGAATACTTGGAAATAATGGCCCTATTTTTCCAGATACCGCCTCTAAAGGAGCGCATTTTGTCCAGCTCTGTAACCAAATAGATGTTCCTATTGTTTTTTTACAAAACATAACAGGATTTGTGGTAGGTAAAGACTATGAACGTGACGGTCAAATTAAAAAAGGTGCTCAGTTCTTAAATTCAGTTTCTAATTCTACCGTTCCCCACTTAACTGTAATCTTAGGTAATTCTTACGGCGCTGGAACATATGCGATGTCAGGAAGAGCTTTTGATAACAGGTTTACGTTTCTTTGGCCCACTGCAAAAATCGCTGTAATGGGACCGCAACAAATTGCTGGCGTCATGTCGATTGTTAGAAGAGCTAGAGCTGCTAGAACAGGTGAAAAATTTGATGAAAAAGAAGATGCTCAAATGGTTGCATTTGCTGAAAGAGTGCAAGAAGAAGGTTCACTTGCATTAAGAGCAACCGGCGCTATCAGTGATGATGGCATTATTGATCCAAGAGATACAAGAACTGTACTTGGTATGTGCTTATCTGTTGTAAACGGAAAAGCTGTAGAAGGTGCACCAGGCTATGGGGTATACAGGCTATGACATTTCATAAATTACTTATTGCAAATAGAGGCGAGATAGCTTGCCGAATTATTAAGAGCGCCCATGAAATGGGAATTAGCTGTGTAGCTGTTTATGTTGAAGCAGACTCAAATTCTCCATTTGTAAAGCAGGCAGATGAAGCAATAAAACTTAATGGAAACTACCTTAATGGCCAAGAAATAATTGATGCCGCGCTTACTTCTGGTGCTCAAGCAATACACCCGGGATATGGTTTCCTCTCAGAAAATGCAAAATTCTCGAGGGACGTAATCAAAGCTGATCTAATTTGGGTAGGTCCTAGCTCAAGAGTGATAACTTCAATGGGTGACAAACTAAAAGCTAAAGAAATAGCACAAAAAGCAGGTGTACCTACTTTGCCAATGACTACAGATCCTAAAAAAGCTAAAACTATAGGATATCCTGTTCTTATTAAAGCAGCAGCAGGTGGGGGAGGCAAAGGCATGAGAATTGTTGAATCTGCAAAAGATCTTAAAGAGGCTATTGTTGGTGCAAAAAGAGAAGCTCTTACAGGATTTGCCGATGATCGTATCTTTATTGAAAGGTACGTTGGCTCATCAAGACACATAGAAATTCAAATCTTAGGAGATACACATGGCAATGTTGTTCACTTGGGTGAGAGAGAATGCTCTATCCAAAGAAGACATCAAAAAATAATTGAAGAGTCTCCCTCCCCTAGAGTTGATGCAGAAATGAGAAATACTATGGGAGCAACAGCCATTAAGTTAGCCAAGAAATTAAAATATGAATCAGCAGGTACAGTTGAATTTCTTGTTGATGATAAAACAGGTGAATTCTGGTTTTTAGAAGTTAACACCAGATTACAAGTAGAACATCCTGTAACTGAAGGTGTAACAGGAATAGACTTAGTTTATGAGCAATTACGAATAGCTAGAGGTGAAGAACTTGGCTACGAGCAAGAAGATATTTCGTGGACAGGATCTTCAATAGAAGCAAGGCTGTATGCTGAAGATCCGGCCAATGACTTCCTACCTGCTACCGGAGAATTAATAGCTTATGAGCCTGATGCCAACATAGAAGCGCGTTGGGACACAGGCGTTGAAAAAGGTTCTGTTATAGGTACTGATTTTGATCCAATGATAGCTAAAGTAATTACCACAGGAAAAACGCGAACAGATGCTGCAAATAAATTGGCATTAGCATTAGAGTCATTGCATATTGGAGGTGTTACTACCAATAGAGATTTTTTAGTAGCTTCTTTACGTACAAGCCAATTCCACAAAGGGTTAACTACTTCAGATTTTATTAAAAAAGCCAAACCAAAAAGATCTATAGTTCTTAAAGGAGAAGAACTTGAGCTAACTGCTTCGATAGCAGCTTTATGGATTCAAGGAGAGAATAGAAATAACGCAACTGTACTTAACCAAATCCCGTCAGGTTGGAGAAATTCTAGACTGCCTAAACAAAAAATATCGTTTAAATATCTAAAAGAAGAAATAACTATTTCTTATAGCTCTAAAAGGGATGGCAGCTTTAATCTTAACGAAGACTCTGTAGCCAAGATAGTTGATTGGCATAAGGATTCAATAGACATTGAAATAAATAACAAACGTTTGTTTTCTAAGATAACAAAAAAAGCTGACAAGATAGTAGTCCACATGCCTTGGGGGGACGCTCTACTAGAAACCCTGCCGCGTTTTGTGTTGCCTGGTTTAGATATAGAATCCGGCGGTTTAATTGCACCTATGCCCGGTAAAGTTATTGATTTAAAAGTTAAAGTTGGAAGTAAAGTAAAAAAAGGTGACACGCTAGTAATATTAGAAGCAATGAAAATGGAACACCAAGTAAAAGCTTCTGAAGATGGCAAAGTGTCTAAACTACTCATAAGGAAAGATGATCAACTTGATAATGGAGCTCTTCTAATGATCGTAAAACCAAAATAGATAAAACGTGTCATTTGCCTATAACCTATCTTTAAAAGATAAAGAAAAAAATAAAAGCATACAAGCTCCGAAACCTCTTTTATCAAAAAAAAGGGAAAGCTCGCTATCTGAAAGACAGAAAGAAGCACTAAATCAATTAGAACTTCTTATTCAACAAGATTTTCCTCGTCTAACAATGTCTGAAATAGCAGCAAAATTAAAGGTCTCTCTCAGGACTTTATATGCAATTGCTCCTAGTAAAGAGAAACTCCTTCTCATAGCCGTTGATAGATTACTGTTTAAAATTGGTAGAGAAGCACAAAGAGCAATAAAAAAAGAAGAGACGCCTTTAAATACTTTAAAAACCTTTTTAAAGGAGACTAACAAAGCTCTTGATCCCACAATGTTAGCTTTTACTAAAGAATTTGGAGAACTGCCAGGCGCTAAGGAACTAGTTGACTCACATGAAGTCTTCGTTATGAATATAACTGAAAGACTATTAGAGGAAGCCATAACTAACAAAGAAATAATCAATATTGATACTTCTGCAATGGCATTGATTCTTAGTGGTTTAGGACGTGAAATACACAAAAGATCTAGTGAATACCCTTTCAATAATGGCCCACTGGAAACTAATAATGCAATGATAGATGTGATAATGCTTGGTTTAGAGAATAATAATTAGAAGAAGAGAAAAAATGAATATAAATGAAGAAAAAATAATAATAGCTAATTGCAGTGGATACTATGGTGACAGACTATCTGCTGCTAAAGATATGGTTGATGGAGGTCCTATTGATGTTCTAACGGGAGATTATTTAGCTGAATTAACTATGGCGATTCTCTATAACCAAAAGATGAAGAGAGGAGATGATCAGGGATACGTGGGTACTTTCTTGAAACAATTTTCTCAAATAGCAAAAGATTGTGAAGAAAAGAATATTAAGGTTGTGACTAACGCTGGTGGCTTAAACCCCTCTTCTATGGCAGCAAAAATTGAAGAAATTGTTAAAGACTTGGGAATAAATCTTAAAGTAGCCTATATAGATGGAGATGATCTTGTACCTAGAATCGAAGATCTAAACAAAGCTGGAGAAGAATTAAAAAATATTGAAAAAGGAATAACCTTAAAAGATCATGGTAAAACAACTCTAACTGCTAATGCTTATTTAGGAGCTTGGGGCATAAAAGAAGCTCTTGATGCTGGTGCTGATGTAGTGGTTTGCCCAAGAGTTACAGATGCTGCCGTTGTGATAGGGCCTGCAGCTTGGAAATTTAATTGGTCCCGAGATAATTTTGATGCCCTTGCAGGTTCGCTTGCTGCAGGCCATATAATTGAATGTGGTGCACAAGCGACTGGTGGAAACTACTCATTCTTCCAAGAAGTACCTAGCTTCTATAATGTTGGTTACCCAATTGCAGAAATCTTTGAAGATGGGAGCTTCACAATAACCAAACACCCTGGAACAGGCGGTTTAGTTTCTGTTGGGACAGTCACCGCACAACTCTTATATGAAATTAGCTCACCGGCTTATATTAATCCTGATGTAATAGGCCACTTTGATACCCTAAAAATTGAACAAGAAAGTGAAAACAGAGTTCATGTTTCAGGATGCAGAGGAAGTAGTGCTCCTAAAACCCATAAAGTTTGTATAAATCTTTCTGGAGGTTTTAGGAATGGAACAGAAATTTTATTAACAGGTCTCGATATTGAAGAAAAGGCTAAATTAGTAACGGATCTAATCTTTAACAACGTTGGAGGGAAGGAACAATTTGATAAAGTTGATATTCAACTTATTCGTATGGATAAAGAAGACCCTAATTCTAACGAAGAAGCTCAAGCTTCTTTAAGAATCTCAGTTATGTCTTCCAATCCTGATTTAGTGGGAAGACTCTTTAGCGCTAAAATAGTTGAGTTAGGTTTGGCTTCTATTCCTGGGTATACAGGAAGATCTGGCATAGCTAGTGGCCACTACATAGAATATTGGCCGACACTAGTAGATAGTAAATTTATACAAGAAAATGTTCATTTTGATGGAAAAATAATAGAAGTAATTCCTACTAGCCAGATGGACTTTGAAGAAACCTACTATCAAAAAGAACCTTATCAGAATGTCTTGCCTTCTATAGATAGTTATAGGCGTATTCCTTTTGGAAAACTATATGGAACAAGGTCTGGAGATAAAGGCGGCTGTGCAAATTTAGGTGTTTGGGCTAAAACTGAAGATGCTTATACCTACTTATACGATTTCCTAACAGTTGAAAAAATTAAGGAATTACTTCCTGATCTAGCAATGTATGAGATAGATCGTTACGAACTACCTAATATTCTAGCACTTAATTTTTATGTTCATGGAATTCTACAAGACGGCGTATCATCCTCAACACGATTGGATGGCCAAGCTAAATCTCTTGGTGAATACCTCAGATCAAAAAGCGTTGAAGTGCCAGAATTTCTAATCAACTAATTAACTGAGACTAACATGAATAATGAAACAAAATTGTCACTGGAAGGACTTAACTTTGAATTACTTTAAATCGACCTGAAAGAAAGAATGCTCTCAATAACGTCATGATGAATGAGTTAAATTATGCCTTCGCTTACGCAAAACAAGAAAGGGAAATAAGAGTTGTAGTCATTGCCGCTGAAGGTGATGTTTTTTGTGCCGGGGCCGACCTGACAAGACAGCAATCTGAATCCAATGTCCCGAGAATAAAAGGATCAGAAGATATTAGTCTTGCAATCAGACATTTATACAAACCTGTTATATGTAAGATTCAAGGTAAAGTTCTTGCAGGTGCTTTGTTAATGGTCACTAATTCAACGCATGCTATAGCTGTTGAAGAAGCTGAATTTTCAGCTCCCGAAATATTAAGAGGTCTCTGGCCGTTCATGGTAATGGCGGGGCTCTTTAGAGTAATGCCTAAAAGAGCCGGTTTAGATTTTGCCATGAGAGGACAACCTATAAATGCTAAGAAAGCCGAAGAATGGGGCTTAATAAATGAATCCGTGCCAGCAGATAAGCTAGATGAGGCTGTTTTAAATTTAGCTAAAGAGTTAGCTAGTTTAGCACCAGGTACAATGCAATTTGGTCTAGAAGCTTATGAAAAACAGGATTCTATGAGTTTTGACGATGCCCTTCCTTATTTGCAAGAACAAATCGCTAAATGCTTCGAAGGTGATGATGCAAAAGAAGGTATTGCAGCTTTTCTAGAAAAAAGAAAACCTAATTGGGACTAAATTAGTTTTCTCTGGTGGTAGCTAAATAAATAGCAAAAAGAACTATTACGCCACCAAGACCCTGCATTAGAGAGATAGATTCGCTTAAAATTAACCATCCAAATATTGCTGCTGCTATAGGCTGTATTAGAAGTATTAGCGAAGATAGATGAGCTGAAACTTTTGAAATACCGTAAGTTATTAAACCCGAAGCCAAGGTCTGGCTTACGAAAGCGTAAGCAATCAAGATCATCCAACCTCTATAACTTTTAGGTATAAGCACTTCGGCTTCTAAAATACTTACCGGTAATAAAAACATAGCTGTAAAGATAGTAGAGAAAAAAAGTGCCTTAGCTGGAGACAAAAAATTTGTTACGCTTTTAATGCTAAGAATATAACCGGCATAAAAAACAGCTGCTGCTATCCCCAAAGAATCACCAAATAATCTAGACTCATCAGAACCACTTCCCGCCAAAACAACTAAAAAGACACCAAACATAGCTAAAGACAAAACAATAAAAAAAGAAGACTTAATCTTATGACCGAGAAAAAGGAAACCAATTACTGCTACAAATATTGGTGCAGTATTTGCCATTAATGTTGCATGAGCGACAGAAGTAAAACTAATGGACCAGTTCCAAATTGCCATATCTATAGCAAAAAAAGCTCCTGCAATTAATAATAAAAATAAAAGTTTTTTATCTTGAAGTATCTCAAAAGAAAATTCTTCTTTTTCTAATCTCAACCACACGTATAAAAAAGGAATAGCCAAGAAGGCTCTATAAAAAGCAGTCCCTAATAAAACTGCACCACAAGCTAAAGCTAAAAGGCCTTTTATAATTGTTTTTGAATTTTCCATTTAAGAGAATAAAACCTAAGTTATACTTCATTATCATGGAAAACTTCTTAGAAAACAGCCAAGAAGTAATTTCTGTTTCAGAAGTTAATAAAAGGGCTAAAAATCAATTAGAGAAAGAATTCTCAAATATATGGATTGAGGGCGAAATATCTAGCTTTACTGCACACAGCTCGGGGCATTGGTATTTCACCATCAAAGATGAAAAATCATCGCTGAGCTGCGTGATGTTTAGTTTTGATAATAACAAGATTCTCTTTGAACCCCAGGTGGGCGATAACCTCATAATAAATGGCAAGTTAAGCCTCTACGGTCCAACAGGCAGGTTCCAGTTAAATGTAAAGCACATAGAACTAGCAGGCGAAGGAGCCTTGCTAAGAGCATTTGAGCAATTAAAGGCCAAATTAGAAAAAGAAGGTTTATTTAAACTGGAAAATAAAAAACAGCTACCTTCAATGCCAAAAAAAATTGGAATCGTTACTTCCTCCGACGGAGCTGTACTACAAGATGTAATAAATGTATTAGGAAGAAGGTCGCCTAATATAGAGCTAATTCTTATACAAACTGCCGTACAAGGTGAGAAAGCTCCATCGGAAATATGTGCAGCTATAGAAAAAGCATGCTCCATAACAAATATAGACACAATAATTCTTGCAAGAGGCGGTGGTTCTATAGAAGACTTATGGGCTTTTAATAATGAATCTGTGGCAAAATCAATTTATAAGTCAGATATTCCTATTATCAGCGCTATTGGGCATGAAACAGATTTTACAAT
>LWDU01032297.1_pt1 | contig 12454 bp, 8 predicted proteins | sample 727161 | NCBI WGS metagenome assembly LWDU01 (sample SAMN04566230, study PRJNA314399) | hydrothermal vent metagenome | isolation source: deep sea hydrothermal plume seawater | place: Mexico: Gulf of California, Guaymas Basin | collected 2004-07-11 | reverse complement strand
TAAACACCGGCTCTCTATGATAGTGAAATTGAATTATGCACAATAATTCAAAATCCCAAGAGGCAACTGTAAGCCTAAGCAGTAGGTAGCGATGCGAAGGACGCACTGAAAGCCCTTTGATTCAACCTCATTTATTCACAAATTTTGAACACATGGGTTTGGGCATAGATGTCAATATTTTATAGCAAGTGAGAGGAAAAGGTATCAAGCCTGTGACTCCCACAGGCGAATGTGGAAAACAGCAACATCAAGCCGTTCCTTATTGGAATTGTCATCTGCTCCCTTGGTGCTTTTCTTCCAGTCGAGATGCTGGACAGCACGTCATGGACGACGTACTCCTCCTCAACCACCGAAGAATCCTACGATGACGGTATGGAGATGGTGATTGAGACCGATACTGAGATGGAAATTGGCTTGCATGAAATCGCCTTAGTACTAAGGTCAGAGTACTGTTTTCCATCAGAAGGCGACTGTTTGGCACCTGTTGCCGGTGAATGGGAGGTTCCGATTTTGGAAAACCCATTCCTCGAAAATGATGCCATCAATTGTAAAACCACTAAAAACGTCGATGAAATTGAGGCGTGTGATGTGGAGTCTGCTGGCTCCATCGGACATTCGATAATCCTCGGAGGATTGGGACTGCTTGCATTCACTTTTGTCCTCGCGTGCATTAGCGTGATGGGTTATCTCCCCGGATGGGTGCTCAAACTGTTCAGTTCACTAGCAGCCATTGCAATCTTCGTCGGGCCTATTGCATGGTTTGTGATGTTACCAGATCTCAACAGCGATATGGGGCCTGGAGATGATAAATGGGGCTTGGCCAATGCGTTCTACCTGACCCTTGCCAGTGCCCCGGTGATTTTTGTCGGCGGCTTTGTATTCGGCAGTATGGAAGCTTTTGCTTTCGAAGAGGACGATGACTGGGACGACGACGAACAAGATTTTGATGAGGTTGATGATGAATATTCATCATTTACGACTTCCATGTCTCCCCCAGTTCACACAGAATATGAACAGCCAGGCCGGGTTGATGTCAATTCGCAGGGCGTGTGGGGCGACGACGGCTATGAGTGGATTGAACATCCCGAAGGCAGCGAGATTTGGTATTGGCGCGATCAAGATACAGGACAGTGGGTTCGCCATTAGTGATTGGTGGCCGGTGAACACAAGGGCCCCCCTTTGAAACGACGGGGTTCGTAGGGTAGCCAATGTTCCCGGAAAAAAACGTGTTAAAATCCCGGGTTTAGACGCACAAACGTCATCATAGATTACCTTCGGCCACGACCCTTACTCGCCTTGTAGGCCGCAAACTCACTATCGGAGATATCTCCATCACCGTCGAAGTCTAATTCTTCCCACTTCTCACTGGCATACTCGTGCGACTTCAATCGCTTCTTCAGTTTCCTGATTCTGAATGGTGCGTACAGCAGTAGAATCAAAACAATCGCTGCTATGATACCCGGAATAATGTACTCGATGCGCAAATAGTCATCGTCCTCAATGGTTTCGTCATCTTCAGTATTACCTTCGTCTAAACTACCACCATTATCATTTCCGTTTTCATTTCCGCTTTCATTTTCGCTTTCTTCCGAACCAGTATCGTTTTCAGTTGTTTGCAAGAAATCTGCTATTCCATCTCCGTTGGCATCGATGCATCCTTGTATTCCATCCGCGGTTGAATTTCCGGCTTCAGTTGGGCAGTAATCAGACATTGAAGCGCCTTCGATGAACTCCCCCGGCCAATCAAGTGAGCGTGAATCATTCCAACTCGAATTTCCCCAATTGTCTCCATATCCATCATCATCTGTATCGTTCCACTGCGATGTATCGGAGGGTAGCATATCGGAATTGTCGCCGAAACCATCTTCATCGGTGTCATTCCATTCGGTTTCATCATTGGGGAAAACATCGATTTCGTCATTGAACGTATCATTGTCAGAATCCAATTGGTTCAATGCACATCCAACTGGATTAACCGCCATCAGAGACATTGTCGCGGGGCACAAGTCTGAATTGTCCCCAACTCCATCAACATCAGTGTCGTTTGATTCTGAACTGTCATTCGGAAAAGCATCCTGATCGTTCGATATACCATCTCTATCGATGTCAACACTCAAGCGACCAGGCATTTGGGTGCCAAAGAAGCCGTACATCACACTGTAGGTGCTGAATGAATCTCCTCCATCCCTACGTAGATGAACCACATGGGCATTGTCGCTCTCATCAATTACCATTGAAGGGTACTTCCCCACAGAACTTCCCCCTTGGACAGATGTGCTAGTGCTAATCACTTCTGCCTGATACCATCCTCCATCATCCCAAGATGCTTGATGCAGCTTGCCACCATTCCAGAATGTGATATGGGGTTGATTTGCGCTGTCCAACTTGAAGTCCATTCTGTTATCACCACCACCACTATTATTGGACATGTTAGAGGCTTCCCAAGTTCCAGTTGTCATGTTTCGAACCACATATCGGTATGTATTGGGGTCGCTACTGACTAATTTGGCGTGAGATACTATGTGTGGCACATCATCAGTACCAACTTGAATCGTTATGTCATCTCCAAGATCGTAACTCTCGTTCTCAATTACTTCGACAGTCCAAGAAAGAAGGACATTGGCCTTGGCATACATCGTCTGCGTTGGACGATACACACCCCCGACGCTAAAGACTACATTCGGATTATTGCTGGAATCCAAATCGATTGAAATAGAATGGACTTGTCCTAATGATCCTCCAAGTTTTTCATGAACCTGCATTGTGGACATCACGCCCGTTCCATAATCATACTGAGCATACCAGATGTTATTACTCATCGCGTAAACGAAATGTACTCTTCCCAGATCATCGACTACAAGATCGTTGAGATGCATGTTGGCCCCTTGCCCACTCACATTTGCAAGTGCCCAACCTGTTGCCGATTCTATCTCAAGTGTGGCGTTGTTTCCTTTAACAGCATAGATTATGCCACTCATCTCTTCACCCGGACTGCTTCCAACATTCTCCCGATACCATAGAGAGATATGTACGACATCATCCTCATCGACTACGATCTTTGGATCGTGCCCTCTCGGTTGATGATATGATGCTCCAGTCGTGACAGTCTCAGAGTTCCAAGTACCATTGTAATGCATGTAAATCAAATTGCCATTACTGTGGTCAACATAGGTAATATGCGGATTACCCTTCGAATCAAGAGCGATGTCGGGGGGGCTGGCACTATCCGTGTTTGTACCGACTCCCAAGGCTATTATTTCTGAGATTATTCCAGTTGAGAAGTAGTATTTTAGGTCATCATTGGTATAATCGTGGTATGCTACATGTACACCACCATCCGGTCCTACTGCCATCGATGAATACTGGCCCACATCTCCGTTGTCATCGGTGATTTTAGATTCCCATTCAGTTCCATTATGGAATATATAGCCAAGAGATGTGGTTGAAGCATCATAATAGGTGATATGCGGGTCATTAAGGAGCCCCAATGCTATCGAAGTACGGCCATGAGTGGAAGCTGTATGGACACCTACCTGTGCCAGTGAAGTGATGTTCCAAACCCCTCCTTCAGCAGCATTGTTAGCATATTTTAGTTGTTGAGCTGTCACATCAACGAATGAGATGTGTGAATTGCCATTGGAATCAATAACCATTGAGACCTGATGGCCGGTGCTATTTTCCGTTTCCAACTCTGTAATGTTCCAAGTGGTACCGTTGTGATAGGCATATTCCAAATCGTCGTCCACCGCTTCATGGAAGGCGATGTGTGGGTTGTCCTCGTTATCTAGGACGATAGAAGAGTAGGTACCGTTCACTCCATCATCACCAACATCCATCACCGTCCAAATTCCATCATCGAGGTAGGTGTACTTCAAGCGCACACGGGTAATGTCGAGATATGATATGTGGGGATCACCTTCTGAATCCAGTGCAACCGATGCATATGCACCAACATCACCATCGCTGTCCAAGGTGGTGGTGGTCCAATTGTCACCATCCCATGTCGCATACTTCAAAGCAGCCTCGGTGGTCGAATAATAGGCGATACTGGGGATGTCGGTTTCATTCAGCGCCAAGGCCGAGGATTCCCCAGTGTCCCCGGAGGTGTCGACGGCAATAGTCTGCCAACCCGAACCATCGAAGAATGAGTACATCAAATCATAAGAGATCGTGTTGTAGTAGGATACATGGGCATGGCCGTAACGGTCGACTGCGGTGGAAACACCAGTTCCGCCTGATTCATCGATCAGTAGTTGATTGTTAGAGAGTCGGTTGTAAGATTCTTGAGAGAATAATGGCACCACAACCCCATCACTCAATTCTAGTGGTTCGTACTCACTTAGAAACGGAGAGGTACTGACTAGTAACATTATTACTGCCGCCAAGGGGGCAAAGCGTTTAACACCGGACAATCGCATCAGCCGTTCATTCGGGTGATTGTTATAATATTATCTGTTCAATCCCATCTCAGTCAATCTGGCATTGAGAGGAAGCACAAGCGTCAAACTACGACTGATGTTGTCGCATCGTTGCGGGCCCAGGGCCTCTTTTTCCCCAGAATGCCGATGCGAGTCTCCGGCATGGTTTAAACTAAAATTCATCATTGATAATATAGGTGCATATGCTAACATGTTGAACCATTGCATATCCATTGAAATAGGTGAAAAAACGCACTGATTCAAGTAATACGAACCAGGGGCTACCTACTGTATTACCAACGGCTACAAATCACGAGCCACACATCATACAATCGTCTGGAGTATCGAGACTACAAGCGATGGCTTCGATACTTGTGGCATCGTCTGCTCTGGCAGCAAGTCCATCGACTGTTTCGTCTTTTGCCTTTGCTTCGACGGTGAACTGGATTGCGTCTGCAGCTGCTTTGGTGCGCAGATAGTACATTCCGGTCTTCAGCCCTTTTTCCCAGCCATAGAAATGCATCGAGGTAACCTTTGCTGGATTAGCATCGGTCATGTGGATGTTAAGAGACTGACTCTGATCGATATATGCGCCACGGTCTGCAGCCATATCTATCACATATCTTTGCTTGATTTCCCAAGTGGTTTTGTAAAGGATTTTCAGGTCTTCTGGAATTCCTTCGATAGCCTGAACACTACCTTTGTGCCTTAGGATTTCATCCTTCATCTCCAAGGACCATAATCCGCGCTCGATAAGATCGCCAACCAAGTGCTTGTTGAGTACAATGAATTCACCCGAAAGAGTTCTTCTGACGTACAAATTGGAGGTGAAAGCCTCAAAGCATTCGTTATTTGAAAGAATTTGACTGGTCGAAGCGGTCGGCATCGGTGCGACTAGCAGAGAATTACGCATTCCATTCTCGACGATGCTCGCCTTGAGTGTTTCCCAATCCCAACGACCCGAGTGAGAGGTAACTCCCCATAGGTCGGGTTGAAGCAATCCCTGACTTGCAGGTGAGCCCTCAAAAGTGGAGTAAGGGCCTTCTTCAATTGCAGCATCCCGGCTTGCAGAACAAGCAGCGAAGTAAATGGTTTCGAAAATTTCACGGTTTAATGTCTGAGCCTGGTCGGACTCGAATGGTAGATTCAGCATTGCAAAACAATCTGCCAATCCTTGTACCCCTAATCCAATCGGACGGTGACGCATATTGGAGTTTCGTGCTTCTTCGACCGGGTAATAGTTGACATCGATGACCCGGTTTAAATTTCCGGTCGCATGGTAGGTCACATCGTATAATTTTTGATGGTCAAAACTCATCGATTCTTTAACGATGAACTTTGGCAGAGCAATCGATGCTAAGTTACAGACTGCAACCTCATCTGGAGCGGTATATTCGATGATCTCGGTACAGAGATTCGACGAACGAATTGTCCCCAGGTTCTTTTGATTGGATTTCTCATTGCAAGCATCCTTGTACAGCATGTATGGAGTTCCAGTCTCGATTTGAGACTGGGTAATTGCATCCCACAAATCTCGAGCTTTGATGACTTTGCGAGCGCGGCCTTCGGATTCGTACTTTGCATATAGAGCGCGGAACTCGTCCCCGTATGTATCGTGAAGACCCGCACATTCGTTTGGACAGAATAATGACCATTCGCCGTTTGCTTTGACCCTTTCCATGAATAGGTCTGGAGTCCAAAGTGCGTAGAATAGATCCCGGGCTCTCATCTCTTCCTTACCGTGGTTTTTCCTCAAGTCTAAGAAGTCGAAGATATCCGGGTGCCATGGTTCGAGATAAATTGCGATCGAACCTTTACGCTTACCGCCGCCTTGGTCGACATAGCGAGCTGTGTCATTGAATACACGAAGCATTGGTACAAGTCCGTTGGAGTGTCCATTCGTCCCTTTAATGTAGGATCCTTTGCCTCTGATTTGATGGACCGATAACCCAATTCCGCCTGCGGATTTTGAGATTCGAGCGCATTGCTTTAGGGTATCATATATTCCGTCCAAGGAATCATCTTGCATGGTTAACAAGAAGCAGGACGACATTTGAGGAGTTGGAGTTCCTGAATTGAATAGGGTAGGAGTTGCGTGAGTAAACCAGCCCTCACTCATCAGGTCGTAGGTCTCTAAAGCCTTCTCGATATTTTCATGATGAATTCCTACAGCGACACGCATCAACATGTGTTGGGGTCGCTCTGCAATCTCACCGTTTAGCCGAAGCAAGTAGGAGCGTTCCAAGGTTTTGAAACCGAAATAATCGTAGTTATTATCACGGTTATAATCGATGTGAGCATCGAGAATTTCCTTGTTATTCATGATGATCTCATAAACTTCTTCAGAGATGAGTGGTGCGTGTTTCCCCGATTCAGGATCGATGAATGTTCTGAGGTCTTCGACGACTTCGCTGAATGCCGATTTGGTAGAGCGGTGCAAGTTGTCGACACAGATACGAGCTGCCATCAAGGAATAGTCTGGATGGTGAGAAGCAAGAGATGCTGCGGTCTCTGCTGCGAGTTCGTCCAATTCGGTGGTGGTTACGCCATCGTAAAGGCCTTCGATAACCAATTTGGCGACATAACCTGCATCGACCCAATCCGGGTTCAAGTCGGCCGAGAGACGGTTTAGTTTTTCTTGAATCGCATCGAAACGTACGTCTTCTTTTTCACCATTTCTCTTTACAACTTGTAATCCCATTTTGCTGGCCTCCTAGATTTCTGGTTCATGTTGATTGCGCGAAGTAACCCTCTTCCACCGCGGACGGTTTAGAAGTCTTCCTCCATCGAGAAGCGTTGTTGTACCGCTCCAAGACCTGATGAGTCCATCACGCCGGCTTTCTGGTATTCGCCAACCCTCTTTTCAAAGAAGTTGGTTTTACCTTGCATTGAGATCATCTCCATCCATGGGAATGGGTTCTCTGCATTGTAGAGTTTAGTCGCACCTAAAGAGATGAGGAGTCTGTCGGCGACGAATTCGATATATTGTCTCATCAAATCCGCGTTCATCCCTATCAAGGAAACCGGTAAAGCGTTGGTGACGAATTCGATCTCGATCTCGACAGCATCTGAAATGATGTGGTGAATCTGTTGTTCTCCAGCACCTCGGACCAATTTGTTGTGCAGCAAACAAGCGAAATCACAGTGAAGACCCTCATCTCGGCTGATGAGTTCGTTAGAGAAGGTTAGCCCTGGCATTAAACCGCGCTTTTTGAGCCAAAATATCGCACAGAACGAACCGGAGAAAAATATCCCTTCAACCGCGGCGAATGCAACCAATCGGTCAGCGAATGAACCGCGCTTGCGGTCGAGCCAACGCATAGCCCAATCGCCCTTCTTTTTGACCGATGGAACGGTCTCGAGAGCTTTGAACAAGTGCTCCTTCTCATTCGGGTCTTTGATGTAGGTATCGATGAGAAGAGAATATGTTTCAGCGTGGATATTTTCCATCATGATTTGGAAGCCATAAAACGCTCTTGCTTCAGCCCATTGAACCTCGTTGGAGAAATTCATAACCAAGTTCTCATTGACGATTCCATCGCTAGCTGCAAAGAATGCCAAAACGTGCTTTAAGAAATGTTGTTCATCTGCACTCAGGCTAGCCCAATCTTTTGCATCCTCGGCCAAATCGATCTCTTCAGCGGTCCAAAAAGATGCAGCGTGTTGCTTGTACATCTCCCAAATATCGGAATGGATGATTGGGAATAGAACGAAGCGGTCAAGATTCTCTTTGAGCATAGGTTCGACATGCTCCGCACTCAGGTCTAGATCGAATCCATCTTGGTCCTGAGTTTGTGGCTGCATCGTCATCTCTCCGGGTATTCTCACGCGCTGGATTTTATTGGCCGTCCAAAGTAGCCTATAAGGTTGATAGATGACCTCCCATCTCCAAGTGTGGATTTGGATACGGAAAGCCAAAAGGTCAACTCCTGACCTACCTCCGAAGAAGGCTTATGAAGCCTTTGTTACTGACTTAATAAATAACCAATTGTGAAAGTTTCCTTACATGCATCATTGAACACAATCGGTGTGATTGAATACCTTGATTACCTCGCCCACACCATGGCAGGCGAGAAGGTCGAAGTTCGATTTGCAAAGCTCGATTCCAAAGCACAAGCACCAACCCAAGGAAGTTCTGCCGCCGCAGGCTGGGATTTACGCGCTTTGGAGGAAACTACAGTTATCAAAGGCCAGAGTTCGAAGATTCGCACCGGCCTAGCTGTCGCGATTCCGCCCGGCTGGGAAGGCCAAATTCGTTCCCGCTCCTCTTTGGGGGCAAAAGGGATGATCATGCCGAATGGGGTCGGGACAATTGATTCCGATTATCGCGGCGAATTGATGGTTTTAGCAACATGGATCGGCCAAGGTAATTCTATCACTTTAGCCAAAGGAGAGCGAATCGCTCAGATGTTACTCGCACCGGTTCCGACCACCACCTTCACCGAGGTTTCTTTCGAACAATTATCGACCACCGAGCGCGGCGAAGGTGGATTCGGCTCAAGTGGTAGATTCTAAGGTGAGCCGATGCGCAAAGTTCATTTTACCGAAATCGGCTTGGTATCACACGCCGATATCGATGTGATGATGCGTATAATGCAAGCCAAGAGAATCGACGATGAAATCGAAGATACCATCCTCATCTGTGAGCATCCAGAGATAGTTACCGTTGGACCAAGGGCAAAAAATGATGGGATTTTACCACCAAAAGGATTCGATTCAACCTATGTTGACCGCGGCGGTGGATTGACTTGGCATGGGCCTGGACAATTGATTTTATATCCGATAATTAAGTGGGATCTAGATGGCGAATCAAACGTAAAAGCGGTCATCAATCTGTTGGAGGAGTGGGTCATTATCGCACTAGAGCGATTTGGTATTGAAGCAAAAAGAGATTCGAGAATGCAAGGTGTTTGGGTTAACGAGAACAAAATTTGTTCCATTGGTCTGTCTTTTTTACGGTGGACCAGTCGTCATGGATTGACCGTTAACTGTAAGACACCCGCTGGCAGGGTCGAATTGGTGAGCGGTTGCGGATTGGGTCAAGATATAATTACCAGTTTGGACGCTTTAGGTTATGATGTCGATGTGGTGTCGATGAAACGAACTCTAATCGAAACGGTTGAGACGATCTCAAGAATTGGTATATCTCAGCAATGAAACGGTATATTTTCTATTGTTATTAATATAGTATCTAGGCTAAGTATACTAACATGAAGAGCAGAACCGCACTCATCGCCTTAGTTTTGACCGCCTTGATGTTAATACCGACTTCCCTAGCCCAAGCACCATCGCCTCAAGCCGATGAAACAGTTGAAAAAACCGATCTATCAGTAGATGTCGACCAAGTGAATGGAACGATTGAAATCATGATGGGGGCATCAAAGATGCAATTGAGACATGGTACAGATTCTAATCCTGGACCAATTACATTACGAACCACTCAAGTCGTTCATTTAGGGGTAGCAGATGTTCAAATCGAAGGCAAAATGGGGTCGAAGAGAGTAGGAATACCCGCTGCGACTATGTTTTACCAACAGATGAATGGCATTGCAGAATATGTAGATATGAATGATGACGGCTTGTTAAATGTCGTCAGCAATGGAAATGCTGGCGATTTCGATGAACTTCTAAAAGCGAAGAAACATCATGAGCCGGTCTTAAAATGGATCGATTTCAAAGATGTATCATGGCAGGTTAGCACCATGGATTCATCATGTGAAGGTAAAAATTGCAGTTTGGTATTTTCACTATCTTCGACCAACCTAACCTATGGAGGTCATGGTCAAAATGAATCACTTGAGTCGATCACATTTATCTTTAGACTGACAACCCAAGAAAAAAATGTAGTTTTGGAATCGGTTCCACTCTATGAAGTTCGAGCAAATGCAGCTGAAGAAATCGTAGAGAGTAGAGATAAAACCCCACTTACTATCGATGTGACCGGATTAAATTCAATTTGGAAATACGATATGGAAATCGAAGGCTGGGATGTTGCTACCGATGAAAATGGTAGCGAATTGAATGATACTCGTCTCATGGCATTCGTCGAATTTGGACATGCGTCCTACATCAAAGATAAAGTTGCCAAATGGGCTGAAAAGCAATTCAAAGAAATGCCGGCACCAAAAGTGATTACTGGTGAATTCACCCCCGGGTCTGGCCCAACACACGATGATTTCGGTAACCCGTTGAAATGTGGTGTTGGATACGAAATGCGTGGCCATGGGAAAATGGATGATAAAATGAAAGAATATCATAATACAAATTGTGTCGAAGAGGGTAAGGTAATCGATGATAACCGAGTACACAACTCTACTGTATTACGTTCAGGCGCATTGCATTTTGATGAAGATGGACAGAGAATGGGCTCGATTCGTTGGGTCTCTAATGCGACTGTAGATGGTAATGAAACCGAAGTTTTATTCCAAATCCACGGCTATAGACCAATTCTGGCTAAGGATATACTTAACGAACCACTCGGTCATTATCGAGGTGCACGTTTGGTTGCTGGCTATAATATTGAAATCGGTGATTCAATAGTTCACGACCCCGAATTTGAGACCGATGTGGTCGACATGGAAACCATGTCATATGATACGATCATCGTTGACCAAGCAGGTAAAGTTAATCTAAAAAGAATCGTTCTTTTAGCATCTGGATTCGCATTTTTAGTATTAGCATCTTCAGTTCTGATCGTCAGGTCAAAGGCTGCAGGTCGAAGCAAACAAGCTCCAATGCCTAAACCTCAAGAATGGGCAGGAGCAACAACTTGGACCCAATCGACCGATTGGCAAACACCTCCACCAAAATAATCAATCCGAGATATTCAAGGATGAGATAGAGGTAAGACCTTACTATGCGTGTGACTCAATCCGAGCGCTTCCTCCTCTCGTTAGAAGGAGCAATCGAGCACTCACAAGCATACGAGGTGCCGTTGAGGTTTTCTCAAAACGGTCTTTGCGACCGGCTAGGAATGGCTCAATCTCATATTTCCCGTGCTTCAAAATCTTTGCTCGAAGAAGGATTGATCGTCCGTGAAAGGCGAAGAGTCGTCGATGAAAACAGGCGGGTTCTGACCTATATTCCAACCGAAAAGGGCATCATCAAGATGATCGACTTGGACCAACGAATCAATCATCAAAGGGTACTCTCCCCCGGTGATGATGGATTATTAGTAGAATTTGAGTTCATCGAATTGCTTGAAATATGGCGATTGGAGAACCATCCGATCCCACGGGATATGTTATGCCGAGCAGATATGTTGAGAATTGCACCAAGCCATGATGAATTGCCCTTATTGGAGAGAGAAAATGCTCTTTTTGAGATCAGATTGGATTCTGAAAACGCCGATATCGCTAGTGAAGCGGTTGGGCTATTATTGGAATTAGCCAATATTAAGAAGGATTTGGGCCTCATCGAAGAAGCGGTGCAACACTTGACAAGAGCGGCACAATTGCACCGCCAAAGAGGCAGCCCCTCGGGCGAGGCCACCTGTTTATTGGCTGCATTCAAGTTGAATGGCGAAGTCGATCAAAGGCTGGGCCACATCGATATCAGACCTGAAAATCTCGACGCGGATTGGTGGCAAGTAATGGCCGATGCATTGGAAGATAAAAACCGGCTCAAATGGCTCAAAGAGATTTGGAATCTCGAGCCAGGTTTGCCAATCGCCGGCCATGTTGGATTTGCTTTGCACTCGATGGGACATGAGGTTTTAGATGATTTATTTGAATTATTCAAAGCCGCTTACGATGTAAGGGGAATGAAGGCAGTCGAATTGTTGAGAGAGTGATGAGGATGGATTATTTCCCAAAAGTAGGACCCGCAGCCAGAGGAGATGATATTCCAGCTGTAGATTACCTCAAGTGGTATATCCCGCGATTAAAACAACAACGACCTCATAATTTGTCATTCTCGGGTTTGCAATTTCCGTGGGTGCTCGAGGGAATCGAAGATGTTTGGCGGGACCATCGAAGGCCTGGATATGATGATAGGTCATTAATTGCTAAAAGATATGGCGTAAAAGAAAATATGGT
>LWDU01044293.1_pt1 | contig 12456 bp, 16 predicted proteins | sample 727161 | NCBI WGS metagenome assembly LWDU01 (sample SAMN04566230, study PRJNA314399) | hydrothermal vent metagenome | isolation source: deep sea hydrothermal plume seawater | place: Mexico: Gulf of California, Guaymas Basin | collected 2004-07-11 | reverse complement strand
TGGGTATTCAAGGGCATACCTCCAAGCCACATGACCACCCATAGAGTTACCAGCGATAGAGAATTTTTCTATATTAAGAAAATTAGTTAATTCATCTATTGTTTTCATGAAATTTTCAGTTGTGTATTCTCCAGAAGGCACACTCCCCGTTAGCCCAAAAGCGGGTAGGTCTAGACTGACAAGTCTAAAGTCTTCTGACAGCAAAGGGACTAATTTTTCAAAGTTAAATAAAGAGGCGTTAAACCCATGCAACAAGACAATAACAGGTTCATTATCATTACCCTCATCACGATAGTGGATTCTGGATCCATCATCTAAGTTCAGAAACTGAGATGCTCCGATAGCATATCTGGATTCTAGTTCTTCACGGGGAACATCAAGATAAGTCCCGCTATAGATAAGAAAAACTAAGATTGCTAAAACTGACAATCCAATCCACTTAAATACTTTTTTCATATTATCAGTATATAAGAATAATGGTGGAGGCGGCGGGAATTGAACCCGCGTCCACCAGTACTCTGCCATAAGATCTACATGTTTAGTTTCATCTATTAATTTAGTTTGATAGGGCCCGATGAACAGGGCTTATCTAACGATCTCATGTTTACTTAAGAAGTTGTATATGAGAACTACAACGTCCGCAGTCCGTGAAGTCGTCTGTCGTAACAATGGCACGGACACCAAGTTAAAACAGTTAGCAATTTAAGCTGCTAAAGCGTAGTCTGCGTTTTCGCCAACTAACATGTTTGTAGTAGTTGATTTACGAGAATTACTACCTTCTCGACATGCACTCGTGGGTTTGTAACTGCCGTCGAATCCAGTTCGCCCCCAAAATGGACTTCGAATTATACATATAAGTTCAATTAACTAACACAAAGGTTTAAGGTAAGAACGTGAAAGAAAGAATAATTCCATCAATAAGATATCAGGACAGCAAGCAAGCCATAGATTGGTTGTGTGCTACTTTTGGATTTGAACATCATCTTATCGTTCCTAATGAGGATGGCGGGATAACCCATGCTGAGCTTGTCTGCGGTGAGGCTATGATTATGTTAGGTGGCCACACGGACGGAGATGACGCTTTTGGAAAACTAAACAGATCACCCTTGCAGCTGGATGGTCAAAATACAGCAGGAATTTATATGGTCGTGGAGGATGTGGATGCCCACTATAAGAAAGCAAAGTCTGCAGGAGCAGAAATAGTTTTGGATATCGCTGATCAGAGAGGAAGTAGGGGATACACTTGTAAAGACTTAGAGGGTCACCTCTGGAGCTTTGGTTCTTATAACCCCTGGGAATAGGTTCTAATTTTTATTTCTGGACCTTAGTTCTCTAGCTTTTTGACGGTCCCAATCTCTGGCTTTAATGGTTTGACGTTTGTCTTTGCCTTGCTTACCTGTAGCTAGGGCGATTTCACATTTAACTAGGTTATTTTTCCAAAACAACTTTGTTGGCACACAAGTTTGACCTTTTTGCTGAGTGGATTTAAAGATTTCCGCTAATTCTTTTTTATTGAGGAGTAATTTTCTAGATCGGGTCGGTTCATTTTCTTTATTACTGTTAGCTAGGGGATTGATATGACAACCAATTAACCAGGCTTCACTGTCTTTTAACAGGACATAAGATTCCGCTATTTGAGCTTTACCCAAACGTATGCTTCTCACCTCCCAACCTTCAAGAGAAACCCCTGCTTCAAATTTATTAGTTAATTCAAAGTTAAATCTGGCCCTCCTGTTTTCGGCAATAACATTTTCGGGCTTCTTTTTCTTCTTATTCACGCTTAGAGTATAAACAAAGATATAGAATATTTTCTATTATCCATGAATAGTAAAAATTTAAGAGAAAGGTACTTTACTGGGAGAGTCTATATTGCACTTAGCCCTGCAATATTTTTAGCAGCAATTGTTTGGTTTACGCCCGATTTGATCGCGATAAAGTTAGCGCATTTTTTTCAGGTGTATTTAAGTTTGTTGTTATTTTTCTCCTGTAGCTATTTATTGTCCCAAGCCAGAATACCAGCTTCATTATTCTCTAAAGAACTTGCCCTGTCTTTGGCTTTGATACTTTTAATATTAGTTATTGGAGGAGGGGTTTTAACTTATTACCTTAATCCCGTTTATGGCTTATCTTTCTTATTAGTCTGCTTACTGGCCTTAACCCTGTTTAAATTATCTAACTACACAAAGCTACAAACTCCTTACTGGTTCAAAGAATTAATTCGCAAAGGCAATATTATGCTCTGTATTTGTTTAATAGTTATGTTAGGTTATTGGCTTAATCCATACTCTGAACCCTTAAGTTACTTGATAAAATGAATTCGGAAGCTAGAAAATCAATTCATGGAACCTGGACAGGTCGGTGGACCTTCATTCTTGCCGCCGCGGGTTCAGCTGTAGGTCTTGGAAACATATGGAAGTTTCCCTATATGGTTGGTGAGTATGGGGGTGGGGCTTTTGTACTGGTCTACCTAGCTTGTATTTTACTTATTGGTGTGCCGATTATGATTGCTGAGATTCTTATCGGCCGAAGAGGTCGTAGCAGTCCTGCGAACGCCATGTCTTACTTGGCAAAAGAAGCCAACACGGTTCCTCATTGGAAAGCTTTAGGAATCATGGGCGCAGTTGCGGGTCTCTTAATTTTATCTTTCTACAGCGTCGCAGCAGGTTGGGCCGTTTCTTATATCTTTGAAGGCTTCTCAGGGCCTTCTGCTGAATATTATAGTCAGGAGTTTGATGCTTTCCTTGCCGATGGCTTCCAACTCATTATTTTTCATAGTATTTTTATATTCATTACTGTTTTTATAGTTGCTAGAGGCGTAATTAAAGGACTGGAGGTCTGGATAAATAGATTGATGCCCTTGTTGTTTATTATCATTGTACTTTTGTGCATCTATGCAACACAAACGGGAGCTTTTGTTGAAGGGCTTTTCTATTTGTTTACTCCTGATTTCTCCAAGATAAATGCCACGGTTATTTTGGCTGCTTTGGGACAAGCTTTCTTTACTTTAAGCTTAGGTATGGGCGCTATTATGGCTTATGGGGCATACATGCCTGCTAACCAGAATATAGGCTCTACAGCACTTTCTGTGGCCTTTTTAGACACTTTGGTAGCGATACTGGCAGGAATTGCTATTTTTCCGATAGTTTTTGCCAACAACCTAGAGCCAGCTGCAGGACCTGGCCTAGTTTTTGTTACTTTGCCTTGGGCTTTCGCCAATATGCCCCTAGGCTTAATTTTTGGAAAGTTGTTCTTCGTCTTGTTAAGCATTGCGGCTCTCAGTTCGGCCATCTCTTTGCTGGAGCCAGGGGTAGCTTGGATAGTGGAATCATTAAAGACCAAACGATACATAGCGGCAGGCGGGCTAGGTTTGATTGCTTGGACTCTGGGCATATTAAGTGCTCTTTCTTTTAATTTAATTTCTGACTTTACCCCTATTGGTGATCGAAATTTCTTTGATTCTATGGATTTCTTATCCAATCAGGTTCTGCTACCACTCGGTGGAATATTAATAGCAATTTTTGTTGCTTGGGTAATGAAAAGAGAACACGTGCTTGACGAACTCGAAATCAAGGAAGGCTGGCTTCTTAACACGTGGTTTATTTTATTGAAATTCCTTTCACCTTTAATGGTTGGAATTGTTTTCGTCGCTGCGGTTTTCTTAGGAGTTACTTAGATTCAACTTCTTCAGTAGGAAGATCTCCTTCCCATTTAACCAGTAAGCTCTCTTCAAAATACAAAGTAACCTTTGTTTCTGCGAACTTATTATCTCCCTGTGCGATAGAGGTGTAATAATCCCATCTTCTGGGGTAAAAAGTGTCGATGATTAACGGAGTTCCCATGATGTATTTGACTTGTGACTCAGTCATACCAACTTCAAGTTTTCCTAGCATCTCGTTGTCTATTAAATTTCCCTGGTTTATTACCACCTGAAAAAGCTTAGGTAAACTGCAACCAGTAATGATTAAGACTACGGTTAAAAAAAAGAAGGTTTTTATACTTTTTGTCATAGTTGGATAGGACTTAATTTATAATGCTATAACTATTTACAGAGAGAGAGGCGTATTGTGACAGATGATACAGAATTAAAGAAGGCAGGGCTTAAAGTTACCCTACCTAGGCTAAGAATCTTAGAATTATTAGAATCTTCTGATACTACTCATCTTAGTGCTGAAGATATTTATAAAAGGTTAATCAATGTCGGTGAAGACGTTGGCTTAGCGACAGTGTACAGAGTCCTGACTCAGTTTGAGCAAGCAGGAATATGTATTAGACACAATTTTGAAGAAGGCCATGGTGTTTATGAATTAACTCCAACTGACCACCATGACCATATGGTTTGTGTAGAAACCGGCGATATTATTGAATTTAAATGTGATGAGATAGAAGACTATCAAATTAAAGTTGCGAAAGAAAAAGGCTACGAAATAGTTGACCACAGTATGGTGCTTTACGTAAAACCCCTAAAAAAATAACACACTTGAACCCTTAACCTTTATCCCCATATTGTTGGACAGGAGAATAGATTTGAGTAACGAAGACAAAGAAAATGGCCTAGATCAAGAAGAGGATTTGCTTGATGAACAACTCGATGAAAGCCATGAAAAACCAGTTGAAGAGGAAGCTGAGCTGTCGTTAGAGCAGCAGGTTGATGATCTTAAAGACCAATTACTCCGAGCACAAGCTGAAGTGCAGAACGTAAGGAGAGTTGCGGGTCAAGAGATTACCAAGGCAAGGCTTTACGGGGTTGAATTTTTAGCTAGAGAATTTCTGGTGGTGGGAGATAATCTACAAAAGGCTCTTGAGTCTTGTAATGAAAAGGCAGAGATAGATTCTATTAAAGAAGGCCTTGAATTGACTTTAAGAAGTTTCGAGGATTCTCTTGAAACAGCTGGCATAGTACCCTTAAGTCCAGATGGTGAGTCTTTTGATCCAGAAAGACATGAGGCAATTTCTGTTGTAGAAGACGATAAAAAAGAACCGAATACTGTAATCGATGTTATTCAGAGAGGATTTACTATTCAAAATAGAATTTTGAGGCCTGCAAAGGTAGTAGTAACAAAAAAACCTGACAAGAAATAATTATTTTTCCTCTTGAAAAATCTTATCTGTCCCCCATTTAGATACTAAATAAAAAATTCGGAGACAAAAAATGGCAAAAGTAATAGGCATAGATTTAGGAACAACTAATTCCTGTGTTTCTGTTATGGAAGGTGACTCAGCTAAAGTGATTGAAAATTCTGAGGGAGCTAGAACAACTCCTTCCGTGGTTGCTTATGGTGAGGAACTTACCGTAGGTGCTCCTGCAAAAAGACAGGCAGTTACCAATCCTAACAATACTCTTTATGCGATAAAGAGGCTTATCGGAAGAAAACATAATGATGATGTGGTTAAGAAAGATGCAAGCATGGTTCCTTATAAAATAGTTGCTGCAGACAATGGAGATGCTTGGGTAGAGGCAGATGGAAAAAGCCTAGCACCTCAGCAAGTTTCAGCTGAGATCCTTAAAAAAATGAAGAAGACTGCTGAAGATTATCTTGGACACGAAGTAAAAGAGGCTGTCATTACAGTTCCTGCTTATTTTAATGACTCTCAAAGACAAGCTACAAAAGATGCAGGGAAAATAGCAGGACTAGAAGTAAAGAGAATTATTAATGAACCTACGGCTGCTGCCTTAGCTTATGGTCTAGATAAAGGCAAAGGAGATCAAAAAATAGCCGTTTACGATTTAGGTGGAGGAACTTTTGATATTTCCATCATCGAAATAGCTGAAGTCGACGGAGAACATCAATTTGAGGTTTTATCCACTAATGGAGATACTTTTTTGGGTGGAGAAGACTTTGACCTTGCCCTTATAGAATACCTTGCAGAAGAATTCAAAAAAGAATCTGGTGTTGATCTTCATAATGATCCTTTGGCGTTACAAAGATTAAAAGAAGGAGCAGAGAAAGCTAAGATTGAGTTATCTAGTAATCAACAAACAGAAGTTAATCTTCCTTACATAACTGCAGATTCTTCAGGACCCAAACACTTTGTTCATAAATTAACTCGAGCTAAGTTAGAGGCTTTAGTAGAAGGCTTGGTAGAAAAGACTTTAACTCCTGTAAAAATTGCTCTAAAGGACGCGAAACTTAAAGCTTCTGACGTTGATGAAGTTATATTAGTTGGTGGCCAGACAAGAATGCCTCTAGTGCAAGAAAAGGTAAAAAACTTTTTTGGGAAAGAAGCAAGAAAAGATGTGAATGCTGACGAAGCAGTTGCGGTAGGAGCTGCAATACAGGGTGCTGTATTAGCGGGAGATGTGACTGATGTGCTTCTTTTAGATGTCACTCCTTTAACTTTAGGAATAGAAACCATGGGAGGAGTAATGACACCTCTCATAGATAAAAACACAACTATTCCTACAAATAAATCTCAGATATTTTCAACTGCAGAGGATAATCAGACTGCTGTAACAGTTCACGTGCTCCAGGGTGAAAGGAAACAGGCCGCTGAAAATAAAACATTGGGTCAATTTAACCTAACTGATATTCCAGCATCTCCTCGAGGCATGCCCCAAATTGAAGTAACCTTTGATACTGATGCCAATGGAATACTAAATGTTTCAGCTAAAGATAAGGCAACTGGAAAAAAACAATCCATTGAAATTAAAGCTTCTAGTGGCTTGTCCGATGAAGAGATTGAACAGATGGTTAAAGATGCTGAAGCTCATGCTGAAGAAGACAAGAAGTTTGAAGCTTTGGTTCAAACTAGGAATATGGGAGAAAATCTAGTCCACAGTTGTAAAAAGACTTTAGAAGAAGCTGGAGATAAAGCGGAAGCTGAAGAAAAAGAAGCAATTGAAAAAGGAATAAGTGAACTGGAAGAAGTTCTTAAATCTGATGACAAAGATCAGATTGATGAAAAGATAAAAGCTTTGAGTGAAGCTTCTGCTTCTTTAGCTCAAAAACTATACCAAGAGCAACAAGATAAAGATTCAGCTCAGGACAATGAACCTGCTGAAGAAGGCGATGCTTCTGATTCCGATGCAGTTGACGCTGACTTTGAGGAAGTTAAAGAAGAAGAGAAATCATAATTTATTTCTATTTCTTAAATAATACTAAAGGCCCAAAATGTCTAAAAGGGACTATTACGATATTTTAGGCGTTGATCGAAGTGCCCAAGGTGACAAGTTAAAAAAAGCTTATAGGAAGTTAGCCATGAAATATCATCCGGACAGGAATCCGGATGACTCTTCTGCTTCAGAGAAATTTAAAGAGACTACTGAGGCATATGAAGTCTTATCAGATCCTTCAAAAAGATCTGCTTATGATCAATTTGGACATCAAGGAGTTGAAGCTTCTGGTTTTAACAGTGGTAGATCTGCTACAGACGCATTTAATGATGTTTTCGGTGATATTTTCGGAGATATTTTCGGAGGGGGAGATCCTTTTTCTAGATCCAGAAGATCCAACCGAGGCTCAGACCTAGAATTTTCCTTAAGAATAGACTTAGAGAATGCTGTAAAGGGGACTACCGAAAAGATAAGAATTCCAGCATTACAGAGTTGCGAAAGCTGTAGTGGGTCAGGTGCTGAACCGGGAACACAACCTTCCTCATGTCCTTCTTGTCAAGGTGCTGGTCAAGTCAGAATGCAACAAGGGTTCTTCTCCATTTCACAAACCTGCAGACAGTGCGGAGGATCAGGAAAAATCATCACAAATCCTTGTCGCAAATGTCGAGGTAACGGGAGGGTCGAAAAGACCAAGACATTATCTGTAAAAATACCTGCAGGAGTTGATTCAGGAGATAGAATTAGATTATCTGGTGAAGGCGAAGCCGGACCAAGTAGAGGCCCTAGTGGAGATTTATATGTACAAATTAATGTCCTCTCTCACGAGGTTTTTGAGAGGGATGGACAACATCTGTATTGTGAGGCACCGATAAGCTTTGTGGATGCTGCATTGGGCTCTGAAATAGAAATTCCTACTCTTGACGGCAAAGTAAAAATTAAAATTCCTGAAGGAACTCAGACAGGAAAGTTATTTAGATTGAAGGGCAAGGGTGTGAAAAAAATAAGAAGTTCAGCAGTGGGTGATCTTTTATGCAGAGTGACCGTTGAAACTCCTCAGAAACTAGACTCTAAACAGAAAGCCCTACTAAAAGAATTAGGCTCATCTATAAAACAAAAGAAGAATTCGCCCTTAAGCTCGGCTTGGTTTGGTAAAGTTAAATCATTTTTTGATAGTAAATAATAAGATGTTAAAAGTTGCTATTTCAGGTTCAACAGGACGTATAGGGAAAGCTCTTATTAAAGCTATTGGCCAAAATGAGGATTTTGAGCTAGTAGGCGGAGTTGCTGGGCAAGAAAATAAAAATATAGGAAAAGATTTGGGTGAAATAGCTGAAGTGGAAAAAATAGGAATTCCACTTTCTTCCAATTTGTATGATCTTTCCGAAGAAATAGGAGTGTTGATTGATTTCTCTGAAGCAAAATTTAGTCTAAAAGCGGTTGAGTATTCAAAAAATCTTCACATTCCTCTGGTTCTGGCAACGACTGGTTATGAAGATGAAGACTTAAATATAATTAGAAAAGCTTCTCAGTTCATACCTCTGTTACAAGCATCTAATACAAGTTTGGGTATTGCATTCCTTAAAAAGATAATAGATCTAACTTCAGATTCCTTTTCTTATTTTGATAACCTAGAAATTTTAGAAACACATCATCAAGACAAAAAAGATTCTCCTTCAGGAACAGCACTAGATCTAGCCAATTTCTTATCAGAAAGGATAAAAGGTAAAGATTCTATAGCGATTGAGAGCCAAAGAACTGGAGATACAGCTGGAGAGCATAAAATAATACTTTCAAAAGAAGCTGAGAGAATTGAGTTAACGCATAAAGCCTTAGATCGCTCCATTTATGCTAAAGGAGCATTGGCTGGTGCCAAATGGCTTAACTCAAAGCCCAATGGGCTCTATTCTATGTCAGATATATATTCTTGAATCATAAGAAATATGGTATAAACGCACACCTTTTTAGGATTAATTGATTTAATTCTAAAAATAATGAAACACGTGTTAGTTTCTATCTCTTGGGTGCTAAAAGATTGCTCATCTTTAGTTAAGAGTAGTAAAACACGGAAGAATAACCCGAGTGACTGAAAATCGCTCACAAATTAGGAGAGCAAATGGCCGATATATCATTAGAAGATATGCTCCAAGCAGGTGTCCACTTCGGACACCAAACTAAGTACTGGAATCCCAAAATGGAACCTTTCATTTTTGGGATTCGTAATAAAATTCACATCATTGACTTGCAACTTACTGTTGAGCTCTTAAAGCCTGCTTTAGCTTTTATCAAATTAGTAGCGCAAAAGAATAACAAGATTCTGTTTGTAGCTACAAAAAGACCAGCTACTAATATTCTGAAGGAAGAAGCAGAGCGATGTGGCATGCCCTACGTAAATGAAAGATGGTTAGGAGGCATGCTAACTAACTATAAAACCATTAGATCTTCAATAAATCGGCTTGAAAACCTTCTTAGACAGAAAGAAGATGGAACTTTTAACAAACTTACAAAAAAAGAAGGGTTAAAACTCCAAAGAGAGATCGATAAGCTCCAAAAGTCCATAGGTGGAGTAAGGGAAATGGGCGGCTTACCTGATGCTTTATTTGTCATCGATGTTAAGAGAGAGGCTATAGCTATTTCTGAAGCCAGCAAAATGGGTATTCCGATTGTGGGGATAGTCGATAGTAATAGTAGCCCTGAAGGTATCGACTACTTGGTTCCAGGAAATGATGATGCTATAAGATCTATTTCTTTATTTACAAGAGCAGTTTCTGATGCTTGCATAGAAGGATCTAAACTGGCAACTGGTCTCAAGCCTTCCTCGGATGCAAGTGGACCAAAAATAATTAAAAAAGAAGAGAAACAAAAAGCTTCGGATCCGAATTCGGATGAGAAGAGTCCTGTAGAAGAAGGTGTTGTAGAAGAAGCTCAAGAATCTAAAGAATCTGAGAAAATCAAAGAATCTAAAGAATCTAAGAAAATCCAAGAATCTAAACAAGGTGATGAAAAAGCAGAAGCTTCAGAAGAAGACCAAAAATCTGAAGATTCTAAAGAAGCTAAGGAGAATTAAATGAGTGAAATATCAGCTTCTCTCGTAAAAGAGCTTAGAGAAAGGACCGGGATGGGGATGATGGACTGCAAACAGGCTTTAGTAACAGCTAAAGGAGATATTAGTTTGGCTATTGAAGAATTAAGAAAATCTAGTGGTGTTAAAGCTAGTAAGAAAGCAGGAAGGTCTGCAGCCGATGGTGTTATAAGGGTTGAAATAAATAACTCCAAGGCTTTCATGGTTGAAATTAACTGTGAAACTGATTTTGTTGCTAAAGATGAATCATTCATGGAGTTTTCAGATGAAGTATTAAATACTCTTTCTTCTGGAGACTTTCATGAGGTAGAACAATTGATGAAAGGAGACTTGCAGGATAAAAGAGAGAAGCTAATCCAAAAACTAGGTGAGAATATCGTAGTAAGAAGAATGTTTCAGAGTGATGATTCCGCTGATCACACCGGTGTATATTTACACTCGAATAAGAAAATAGCCTGCGTAACTTCTCTAAGAGGAGGCAATGATGAAGCAGCGAAGGATATTGCTATGCATATTGCTGCAACTGATCCTTTAGCTATTTCTCCTAATGACATTCCTATAGAAATTTTAGAAAAAGAAAAAGAAATTTTTGAAGCCCAATCTGCAGATTCTGGCAAACCTAAAGATATTGTCGTTAAGATGGTAGAAGGCAAAGTAAAAAAATTTGTTAGTGAAGTAAGTCTTACAGAACAAGATTTTGTTAAAGATCCAGGAGTAAAGATAAAGTCTTTGTTGGATAAAAATAACGCTCAAGTGATCCAATTCGAAAGATTTGAAGTAGGAGAAGGAATAGAAGTAGAAGAAACTGACTTTGCAGCTGAAGTCATGTCTCAAATAAAAAAATCATAGAACAATGCTTCAAGAAATAGTAGAAGACACTAAAGTTGGAATGGAAAAGAGCTTGCAGTCTCTGGATGCAGCTTTTAAAAGAATAAGAACAGGGAGAGCGAGCCCTGCTTTGCTGGATGATATAAGGGTTGATTATTACGACAATCTCACACCATTAACTCAATTAGCAAGTATATCTGTAGAGGACGCTAAAACCATTGCAATTATTCCTTGGGAAAAAGCTGTTGTTCAAGATATAGAAAAAGCCATTATGGAGTCAGAGTTAGGCCTTAATCCAGCAACTTCAGGTGATACTATCAGAGTAATTCTTCCTGATTTAACTGAAGAAACTAGGAAGGAGTTTATTAAGAAAGCTAGATCGGAAGCAGAGAACACTAAGGTTTCATTAAGAAATGTTAGAAGGGAAGGAAATTCCCAACTTAAAGAATTTTTGAAAGAGAAAGAAATTTCTGAAGATGAAGAAAGACAAGGAGAAGAAGAGATTCAGAAATTAACTGACCTGTTTGTAGGCAGAGTTAACGAAGCTTTGTCAGCCAAGGAAAAGGATCTGCTTGATTTCTAGTTATCTATATATTGTCTATGCAATCAGAAAATAGCCCAAAACCACCTTCTCATGTAGCTATCATTATGGACGGCAACAACAGATGGGCGAAGACAAAAGATCTGCCTGGTGTTTCAGGTCATCAAAAGGGGGTAGAAAGGGCAAGAGAGGCAGTAGAATATGCGGTTGAAAAGAAACTTAAGACCTTAACTCTTTTTGCATTTAGCAGTGAAAATTGGGGAAGGTCTAATGAGGAAGTGGGTCTTTTAGTAAGGTTGCTGGCTCAAGCTTTGGAAGAACAGGTACCAAACCTAATTAAAAATAAAGTCCAACTTTCGTTTATAGGAGACTTATCTAAATTCGATTTAGGTCTACAGAGGAGAATAAAAAAAGCTGAAAAATTAACACTATGTAGTAAAGATAAGAATCTTGATTTAGTAATTGCAGCAAGCTATGGAGGTAGATGGGATATTATTCAGGCATTTAGGAAGATAAGCGAGTTAAAACAAGAGATTGAAATAAATGAAGACTTAGTTAGTTCATTTACTTCTTTGGGTCCTTTCTCTGATCCTGACCTTTGCATACGCACAGGTGGAGAATTCCGAGTCAGTAATTTCTTACTTTGGCATTTAGCTTATTCTGAACTTTATTTTACAGATATTTTTTGGCCTGATTTTGATTCTATACAATTCCAAAAGGCTTTAGATGAATATTCAAACAGGCAAAGGCGTTTTGGTGATAGGTCAAACTTCAACAACAAGTAAAAATGAATAAAACTAGATTACTTACAGGAATAACATTAGCTCTAATAATTGTTTTATCTTTTTTATTTCTTCCCTTAAATATCCTTACCTTACTTTTAAGTTTTATTGTCAGTTTATCGGCATGGGAATTTTATAAATTAAGATTCTCTTCTGAAGTTGCTATAGCTATAAG
>LWDU01038735.1_pt1 | contig 12458 bp, 13 predicted proteins | sample 727161 | NCBI WGS metagenome assembly LWDU01 (sample SAMN04566230, study PRJNA314399) | hydrothermal vent metagenome | isolation source: deep sea hydrothermal plume seawater | place: Mexico: Gulf of California, Guaymas Basin | collected 2004-07-11 | reverse complement strand
GGGGTTTTGCGGTTTCTGGGCGGAGGTTATTTCTCTGGTTCTCTAACAAAGCACTAACACAGCGCTCTTATGGTGTTCACCAAGCACAGAGGTGATGTGGTTGTTCCCAAAGCGGGGGCATGCATACACCAGGAGAATATCAATGAAAAAGTTTCTGATTAGCGCAGCCGCCGCTGCCACCCTCATCGGCGGTGGAGCCGTAGTCGGTGGTGGCCTGCGTTGAGCACTAAAAAGAATTTTAAAGAGCAGTACACTGCTCAAGACCAACTTATGCCTATCTTTTAAAGCGAAAATGAACTTTCTTAAACTCTCTTCACTCACATTTTTTACATTTCTCCTCTGCATCTCTTGCAGCGGTGGCAATAGTGGAAATGGCTCGTCCGAAGAAACAATTGCTGGTGCCCAAGGCGGCCAACAAGTAGTAAGCCAAAACATAATTGATGCGGCCCAAGCCCAAAGAGACAACACGAGTGAAACTATTGAAGAGATAGCAGAAGAAGCTATTGAAGAGATAGTAGAAGAAGTAGGTGTTCTTTCTGTAGAAGAAGTAGAAGTTGAAGAACTTGTCACTGAAATAGAAGAAGAAGTTGAAGAAGAAATAGATGTCGCCACCGCAGAAGAAGATCCGTTAGAGGGACTCTTGAACGGCTTATCTATTTTCAACACGTGCATGGATGACGAAGGATTTGAATTTATTGGTGTTCCTGGCCAACCTGGCCCGGACGGCGAGACTCTTGATCCCGATCAAATTGAACCGGGATACATTGAAGCACTTCAGAAATGTGCAACTCAAAGCAATATTCTTGATTCCCTTCAAACTTATTCTGATGCCCAAGCCAACTTAACCACTGAACAAATAGCTCAAACAAACTTTGGTATTCCTGTGTTTAAAGAATGCATGGAACGCCTTGGTTGGGAAGTTGAAGAACTCGCCCCAGACGCTCGTGGTTTACTTCAATTTGGTCAAAACGGAACGGGGTTGACTCCTCCAGAAGGCACCGAACAACTCGATCCTGAAGACATTTTTACGTGTCGGAGTGAAGCCCAAACTTACACATCTGATAATTATGTAACAGAAGAAGAGTAGATATTCCCATGAAAAGAAAACAAATACGGATATTGAGTTGCATCGGAGTAGCCGCACTTCTTCTTGTAGGTTTATTTGTCTGGCCAGGTGTAGGTAGTGACAGCAACTCTTCTTCTCAAACAAGCGATGGGCCAACTTTTGTTGTTGCCCCCGTTGAACGAAGAACACTCTCAGACGAGATAACCGTACGCGGGGAAATACGCAGAAATCAGCTTCAGCGGATCACTTCAGGTGTAGATGGGCAAGTAAGTTCCGTCCTCGTTGACGACGGTGACACAATAAACACTGGAGATGTTCTTTATGCCATTGATGGCCGCGCTGCCGTAGCTGTTGACGGAGACTTTTCATTCTTTCGCCGACTAGACGTCGGCTCCGATGGCCCTGACGTACTCCAACTTGAAACAATCCTCTCTTCCGAAGGTTACGACGTAGGCGTCGTTGACCAGCTTTATACCGAGTCAACCCGTGCGGGGCTGCGTGAATGGCAAATAGACCGCGGATATGGAGGGGCGAGTCCTGAACCTAATGAGAACATCATTGTGTCACTTAGCGCTAACTCAGCCGGTTACTCCATCGGCGCTAAAAACACAGTGGCTATTGAACTTCAACCCAGTGTCCCGAATCAAGCGTTGACTTCCGGTACTAGCGAAAGGTCTACAGCAGAAACTCTTTACGTTAAATACGTTCAAAAAGAAAGTTCTAATCATTTCCTTAAATCAGCAATTGGATTCTCTGAGAATGACGTACCAACTATTCAAGTAGATAGACCAAGTATTGAAGTTACTGTGAGCCCTTCATCAGTTACCGAAGGAGGAAGCGCTACCTTCACATTCACTTCTGACATAGCTATGCCTTCCGATACCGTTATTGAATATACGGTTGCTGGGTCTGCTACTGCAGATGATGACTACGAAGATGATCCATTAGATGGAAGTTTCGTTTTCCCTCAGGGTCAAACAACTTTCACTCTTGAAGTCACCACGTTGACCGATGAAGTAATTGAAAACGTTGAAGAAATAACCATTGAAGTAGGTGATGGCTTTAACGTCAGCCAAGACTCTGCCTACATACCAGGCCCATTAAATGAAGCAAGCCTTGAAATCATTAGTCCGACAGGAGACGTGCAGACTATTGAGGTGAGAGCTACCACTGTTTCCACTTCTGAAGGAGGGAACCTTTCCTTTGAATTTGAAACAGACTTAGTAAGAAATGAAGAAACCACAATCACTTTCTCTGTTTGGGGTACAGCCACAAGTGGCTCCGACTATTTCGCTGAAGACCGTGAAATTGATCTCCCTGCCAATGCGGAAACTGCCACAGTGACATTTCAAACTCGAGACGATAATTGGGTGGAGCAAGATGAAACCCTTTGGGTGACCATCACCTTGAACCCTGATGAAAGTTATGTCCTCGGGGGTAACGCTTCTTCTTTAGGGATAATTGAATCAAACGACATACCAGAGTTGACAATTGAAGGCGGTGGCAGTGTTGATGAAGGTGGAAATGCCCAGTTCACAATAAAAGCAGATCAGCCTGTCGTAGAAGACACTTCAATCAACTACCGATTAAGCGGAAGCGCTTCTCCTGGATCAGACTATAAAGAGCTTCCAAGCACTGTCATAATGCTTGCTGGAGAAAGCGAAGTCACAGTCCAAATTGAAACTATAGACGATGACGTCATTTTTCTTCCTGGAGATATGGTCGTGGCTTCTTGGCCTGCACGGATCGGTACAGTTTCCGTGGATGATGGAGAATTTATTCTTCTCGGCCAGCAGGTACTCACGTTAACAGAGTCTGATTTCACGATCATTTTGGCTCTGAACCCAACAGATCGAGGGAATCTTGAAGTTGGGATGGCTGTGGAAGTTGAACTCCAAGCAAGTGATCAAGACGCTGTTCCTGGAGTGATCATTGAATTGGATGAAACTGCGACAGTAAGTGCCGATGGGTCTGAACGGTATGAAGGTGTAATAGAAACCTCGGAAACCCTTGATGCCGTTGACGGTGCCAATATAAACGTCGACGTTACTCGTGAAGAAAAAATTGATGTAATCACTGTGCCAGTTGCATCAGTTCTACAAGATGGTCAAGGAAATGACGTTGTCAGAGTTGTGTTGGTCTTTCTGAAGGAGCGTTTGTAGAGATCACTGACGGGCTTACCGGTAACGAATTGGTCTTGGTGGAAACATAATGAACTCAACTGGGTTAAAAAATCCCAACCCGGCAGGTTCCAACAAAGTACAGCTTTTCTCTTTAGATAATGTCTACCGAATCTACGGTGAAGAACCAGTAGCTGTTCATGCTTTAGATGGTGTTTCTTTAAATGTACATTCCGGGGACTTTATGGCAATAATCGGACCCTCTGGATCGGGAAAATCAACGTTGTTGGGGCTTCTCGGTTGTCTCGATTTACCCTCTCGTGGGTCAATAAAAGTTTCCGACACTGAAGTAACTGAGTTAGACGATGGTGCACGCTCCAAATTACGCGGGGACTCTATAGGCTTCGTTTTTCAACAATTCCATTTGATCCCTCATTTAACAGCTTTAGGAAATGTTGCAACTGCTCTTCTCTATCGGGACTTGACAAAAAGCGAAATAAGTCAGCGTGCATTAAAAGCTCTTGACACTGTTGGTTTAGCTGAACGTCTTGATCATCGACCAGTTCAAATGTCTGGAGGGGAACAGCAACGAGTTGCTATAGCTAGGGCAATAGTCACTGATCCGCTCATGATTCTGGCGGATGAACCAACGGGTGCTCTTGATACGAAGAATGCAAAAATGGTGATGGATATCTTCAAAAACCTCCAAGGTGAGAACCGTGCAGTTGTTCTCGTGACCCACGACCTTGAAATCGCTGAACAAATGGATCGGGTTGTTTCTATGCGTGATGGAAAAATTATTGCAGATGATTTACGCAGCGAACGCACGGAATCGTTGCAAAACACTTTCTGGGAATCCGGCAGCGGTTCCAAGCTTGAGTAATTATGAATTGGTTTCGCGAAATACTTAGCGTCGCTATTAGCGGCTTAACGGCGAGGAAAGCTCGCACTTTACTCATCATGCTCGGCCCAGTATTAGGTGCAGCAGGTATTGTTGCAGCCGTTGGGTTAAACGAATCCGCTAAAGGCGATGTGCGTCAAACCCTAGAGAGACTTGGCACAAACTTGATTGTCGCTTCGGCTGACGGCTCTTTCTCTGCAGGCCAAGCACCAACCCTCCCTGAAGATGCTGTCGAAAGAGTTAAGAACGTTTCAACAGTGGATCGAGTAGCTGGAATTACCGAAATAGGCAGCCTCACTGTTCACCCCTCTCAAGGTGGGAAAGATTTTTTTCGAACTATTCCGGTTCCGGTATTAACCAGTGACCAAAACCTTCTTAACGTCTTAGATGCCCAAATGCTTTACGGTCGATTCATTAACGGCGCGGACGAAGACAACATTTTTCGTTCTGCAGTAATTGGGCAAGATCTCGCTAATGCCTATCAATATCTTCCCGGTGAAGTCCGGACAATAGATGTAGACGGGAAAACCTACGGAATAGTCGGTGTTCTTGAGAACGTCGATCTTGTACCGAAACTTGACACCGCGGTGATAATCCCTAAATCTGCTGCTGAGGAAGACTTCGATGTTGAACAAAAACCAACCACACTTTATGTGAGAGCAACTGAAGGGAACGTTGACTCAACAGCAGATGCTTTAGCTATGGCAATTAATCTCGGGGGGGACGAAGCAGTTACCGTCGCTGTTCCTTCTGACTTGCTAGAAGCGCAAGGGGCTGTTGATACCACTCTTCGAAACATTCTTTTCTTAATGGGTGGTTTAGCGCTTCTCGTTGGTGGAGTTGGAATCGCGAATGTTATGTCAATTTCTGTGATTCAACGTTCTGGAGAGATAGGGATTCGTCGTGCTCTTGGGCATACAAAGCAGACAATAGCTTTACAGTTCGTCCTTGAAGCTTTATTTGTGGGAGTTCTTGGCGGAATCGTGGGAGTTGTAACCGGAGTGAGCGTTATCTATCTTGTCTCTTCGATTCTTGGCTGGATAGCGACACTAAACATTCCACTTTTTTTAGTTGCGGGTGGGATGGCTTTGATCGTTTCAGTAATTGCCGGTTTATACCCGGCTTGGAAAGCAGCACGCCTAGAACCACTTGAAACCTTACGTCTCGGTTAAACGCTCCGCATCCGGGTACTCCTGTTCCAAAAGACCCAAAAAACCCTGCAGCGACATCATAAGAACATCCTCTCACAAGACTTGAATGAAATTCTTGGCTTCTTACCGTTCTTCACCAATCGCCTTCCCAGTTATAGGCGATTTTAGGACTATAAATGTTGCTGCTATACGTTCGTTCCGTTTAAAGGTGGAGATCGTCTTGAATTCAAGACGATCTTTTCATCAGCGGCAGCGAAAAGGTCAGCCTCAAGTAAGTCTGCTAAACGCGCAAGATAAATAAAAACATCAGCCATCTCCATTCGAATCGATTCGGCCGACTTTGATTCCATCGCTTGTTCGGACTCTTCTGGGGTCATCCATTGAAACTCAGCAAGTAGTTCACCGGCTTCTCCTACTAAGGCCATAGCCAGATTCTTTGGTGTATGGAACTGCCGCCAGTCGCGCTCGTTGGTGAAGGCATCTAATTGTTTTTACGGATCAGAAGGTTGGGGGTTCGAGCCCCTCCAAGCGCACCAAGCGTTTATGCGTGATCGGGTGGTTCGTTTTTTTGTGACGGTAGGAGAACCCAATATTTTGGCTCGGCTATACTTGCAGTATGGAAAACCAGTCGACCGCTGACCCTTTAAACCTGCTGCGATGGTGCGACTCAAGGAAAATCCTGTCTGACCAAACGAAAAAATTGCCGGCTCGGCAATAACGGTATGCATCGAACGGCAGGCAGTATCGCCGAGGTGGTCACCAGCGGGCTGTGTATTGGGTGTGGGCTATGTGAGGCGGTCACCGGAGGTCGGGTTCGTATGACCATGACCCCGCTCGGTGGCCTCCGGCCGACACCGGCCGACCAGTTCTCAGTGGTCGAAGAAGCGCAACTGCTAGATGCCTGTCCTGGGGTGATAGGTGAACCACGCCTCGACCCCGGTGATGGCCCCCCACCCGACCCGATCTGGGGCTCCTATAAGACCATGCGTTATGCATGGGCTGGCCATCCTGACGTTCGGTTCCGCGCCGCTACCGGGGGGGTGTTGACGGCGCTGGGAATGCACCTCTTAGCTCGCAAAAAGGTGGCATTCATTTTGCACGTTGGCGCCAACCCAGAATCGCCGATGCGAACCAGGTGGGTGCACAGCGAGACCCCCAAACAGGTGCTGGCCAACACGGGCTCCCGATATGGTCCGACCGCTCCACTGGCCGGCTTGGGTGCAGCACTCGATCGGGCCGAGCCGTTCGCCATCATCGCGAAGCCCTGTGACCTCGGTGCCGTTCACCGGTTCGCCGCCATCGACCCACGAGTTGACCGTCTCTGTGTAGCTCGACTAGCGCTGGTCTGCGGGGGTCAGTCCCGACTCGGCAAATCCCAGGACGTACTAGACGACCTGAACGTTGACGAAGACGATGTCACTCTCTTTCGCCATAGGGGCTACGGCAACCCAGGCCCCACCAGAATCGAGACCAGGGATAGCCGGACATTTGAAAAAACCTACCTTGAGATGTGGGGCGACGAGGCCGGTTGGCAACTGGAAACCCGATGCAAACTCTGCCCAGATGCTCTGGGCGAGGCGGCCGACGTCGCAGCCGCCGATGTCTGGCCAGGAGGGTCACCCACAGGGGAAGACGAAGGGTTCAACGGGATCATTGTCCGAACAGCGGCCGGAGAGGCCCTAGTAAGAGAAGCGGTCAGCGCAGGCGACCTGGTCTTAGGTGACCAGATCACCCCTCGGCAATTCGACGACCTCCAACCACACCAGGTTCGCAAGAAGCACGCTCTGGCAGCCCGGTATGACGGTCTGACCGAGGCTGGCTATCCAACAATTGAAGCGCCCGGCCTCAGGCTCAGCGAACTGGGGGAGAATCTTGATATAAACCAACGGTCGGCTGAAACCGCAGGAACGACCAGGCGGGTCCGAGAGGGCCGAATGAAAGAACCGCTGCCCACTCTTCCTGAAGTAGTCGACCCACCAAGCACGCCCACCGTTTGTGAGTGATCGGGTGTCTTTGGGGAGTTGAACTGCTTGGGTGTGGGCGCATTAACCAAGTTGAGGAACAACTCTTCTAAAGGCACACTGAGAAAATGGATCAACTAAAAGCCCTCCTTGTTCGCCACCGAGTTTTTTTACTTATCGGGTTAGCCACTATTGTTTTAGGGTTAATAGGGGGAGCAATCATTGGTCTCGCTCCCCCCATCACCTTGATCTTGGTATTAATAGTGATTGGCGGGAGTTTTTTTACCCTCCGCGGGCCGGGCCGCCAACAAACCCCTCGGGTGTTGGCTCAGTTTGCTTTGCTTACCTTGGTCACCCTAGTCATCATCCAAGTTGTGCCTTACGGACGCCAACATAGCAACCCGTCAACACGCAACGAACCCGCTTGGGCCACCCCAGAAACCCGCGACCTTATGGTGCGGGCCTGCTTTGACTGCCACAGCAACGAGGTCACCTGGCCGTGGTACTCCAGCGTGGCCCCGCTTTCTTGGGCGGTAACCCGCCACGTGGATGAGGGACGCGACGAGGTCAACTACTCCGACTTTGGCATTGACGACAAAGACGACGACGACACCATTGAGGTCATCGTGGATAACGAAATGCCGCCCGGCTACTACACCGCCTTTGGCCTCCACGCCGCCGGCACCCTAACTGCTGACGAAAAAACAGCCCTGCTGGCCGGCCTGCGCAACACCCCAGGTTTTGTTGAGGAAAATGACTAAATTAAAAAAAAAATGATTTGTAGTACTCTTGCAAGGTGACCAGCCGCTTCAGCAACTCATTTGCTCGCCTTATTGGTGTTGTCCTCGCTTTCACTCTCTTGAGCGGAGCTTGTTCAAGCAGTGAACCTAACCCAGAATTAACAGCCGCCCTAGCTGCTCTCAAAGAAGCCGAAAAGGCACTAGAAGCACACGAAGCCGCCTTAGAAGAACTTGCTGCCACCCCCAGCAACCACCACCCCAGCAACCACCACCCCAGCAACCACCACCCCAGCAACCACCACCCCAGCAACCACCACCCCGGCAACCACCACCGAAGCCCCGGAGGAACCACCCTGCCCACCAATCCTCCCAGTACCCGATGAAGCAATCATTAATGCTTCCGTGTTTTCCGATCTTGACGGAGATGGTATTGATGAAGAAGTATTTACTTGGATACTCCCTGGCGGCGACCAGTGGCATCTTCGAGTTATTGACGGTGTAGACCAAGCCGGTCACCAAATTTCTGATTCTCACGGGGTTTATTTAAGCGAAATCCTTGGAGTTCTCTACATAGACGACGACACCATTCAAGAACTTTTCGTCACGGTTACCGGTGGTGCCTACACCACTGCTTTTGGGGTTTTTCAATATCACGACTGTGAAATCATTCGCACCACCACCGTTGATGGGCCTCCCGCCGTCTGGCACTTCGGGGCTTCAATATCCAACGTCCTGCAAGTAGTTTGTGACCCCGAGATGCCCTTTATTCGCACCTATACCGCCACCATCTCAGAAAGCAGTGACGATGGCTACCCCTTAATCTGGTCTGTACACATGACCCGAGAAGGCCTTTGGGAAAGCCAATGGGAGCCTGTGGGAATGAGCGCCGGTGGCGACTACGAAGCAGACGGGCCCGAGCCACCTATCTCTGGTGACCTGGACTGCGGCTTTGAATAGTTTCTTCTATTTAACAATCTCCCTCAAATGCGCTTCCCAGCGGCCGCCGTTACCGGCCATCAACACTTCGTAGGATGGGATTTCGTACACCGTTACCCGGTGGTCTAAAAAGTCGCTGTAAGCCAGCATGGTGCCGTCGGGTGACACATCAAGCCCCGTGGGTTGATTACCACCAATAATGGCATCCAAATATGCTCCAGTTGCCGTATCAATCACCGCGATAGACCCCCACTCTGGGCCTCGCAAATGATAACTCTCCGGGTTGTTGCGTCCCCGGCTCGAAACATAAAGCACCCGGCCATCGGGGCTTAAATCAATGGTGTTGGGCACATTGTCTACCTCAGCCAAGATCTCAACCTCATCGGTAGCCGTATCAACCACCACCACATAATCTCGCCCCAACTCTGAGGCATAAAGCAACCCGGTGGCATCATCGCCCACCAAATGGCGCATCGCCCCGCCAGTGCGATGAATCACCGTGCTTTCTCGGGTAACCAAATCAATCATTTCAATATCGCCGTTTTCAAAACCCGCAACATAAAGCCGTTGATTATCTGGGGTTACCCAGAGGCCTCGAGGAGTAACCACCGTACGCATACGCATACGCACTTCACCGGTCACCAAATCAATCTCGCTGACATCGTTACTTGACCAATTAGAAAGCCACAGAGTTTTCTCATCCGAAGACAAAACCATCACCTTGCTCCAGTTGCCTTCCCCGTCAAGGGTGCGCAAAATTTCTCGCGTGGCTACCTCTATTTCGTAAACCGACCCGGTTTCCATTTGGCTGACATAAGCCAAGGTGCCGGCCTCATTGAAAATAACCTCCACCGAACCACCATCAGGCAAACTCACCGAACCCAACAGTTCCCCCGTGCGAGGATCAAAAGCCTCCACCCCGTCACCCACCAACTGTGTCACCCAAAGTTCCGTACCATCTGGAGTAAACGCCACCTGCTTTGGCGCTCCACCTGACCGCCACGCAGCCACCTTATGTAGCAACTGCCCAGGGAGATCTAAATACAAATGAGCTGATGTATTTTCTTCCATGGCGAAAAATTGAACAAGTGGAGCAAACCCCTCTGCTTGGACCTCCACGGTGACCGCACCAACAACAAGACCGTCAAACGCTGCCTCTGCCGCCAACACCTCACCGTTAACCAAAGAAAGCACCATGGTGGCGTTTTCTTGTTCCACAGTGATCTGCAACAACCTTGCTGGAGTCAAGGTTGTAGTGGTCGTAGTTGAAGTAGTTGTAGTGGTCGTGGTTGTAGTGGTCGTAGTTGTAGTGGTCGTAGTTGAAGTGGTCGTAGTTGAAGTAGTCGTTGCGGCCAGTGAGGTTGTCGCAACGCTTTCACTAGTGGTTAAAGGAACAACCGCCCTCTTTTCATCAGCACAAGACAACAAAACGAATATCATCAACACACAAAAAACCAACCTGCGTTTCATAACAAGGCATATTAACCCTCACCATCTCCAACGGTTAACATCAGGGCATGCGACGCTTTGGCCTCTTAATTCTTCTTATCTCCCTCGCCGCCACCGGGTGTTTTGGCAACGACAACCCAGCCAACCCAGTAGTAGAAATCGGAGCGATCGAAGAGCTCCCTGTCGAAAACCCACTCCCTGATCTAGTTCCTCTTCAAGATGAAGAACTTCCTCCGTTAGTTCCGTTAGGGAGCAATAGCGACCTTGGACTCAGCGGTGACTTTTGTCAAGACTGGATCGTTGTCCAGGGGCAAACATTCACCCATGTAGACATGGCTGGCCTTATGTCTCTCGATGCTGAAAGCCCTGCCTGGTGGGGCGCTATACAAAGCCTTTGGGAAGCCCATGCCAAACAGGCCGACTGGGTCAGTAGCGCCGCCCCAAAAAACGAAACCGAAGTGATTGCCAACGCGGAAGCCCTTGCCGAAGCCTTCCGTTCAGAAATCCCTCTACTCACAAAAGAATCTCACCAACAAGTAGATGGATCCGGAATTACTTTTCATTACCCGATTGTCTATAAATATCTCTTAGAACGCTGCGCCATCTGGATGGGCGAAGATCTCTCGGTAGACGATATTTTTGACGGTCTTTTTGATTTCAACAACGAGCCTTAATTAGGTTGGGTATAAGCCCACACTTCATCAAGAGTGGCCACCACGGTTTGGCGAGTTCCTCCTGTTTCTGCGGTGCCCCCCACCCAAGTATGAAACACCACCAGTGACTCTTCGCCGGTATCTACCACGCTGACCCCGCCCGGGCCAACCAACGGGCCGACGGTGCCTATCTGACGATCAGAAAGTTCACAAGGGCCAACAGGAGACTCACAACGGGCTAAGCCCACCCGGTAAGTATCATCGGCCCACCACCCCGCAGAAAACACCAGCCACAAGCTGCCGTTAGCCGCACGAACTATCTCAGGATTCTCAATTATCTCTTCACCTACCGTGACGGCATCAAGCACCACCACCGAAGCACCAACCAGCGCTGTTCCATCTAACGAAAGTTCTTGCACAAACAACTGCACCCCGGTAGACGCATGTGGTGCATTACCGTCAGATTTCCACACCAACCACGAAGTGCCCTCGGCATCAACAAAAGGCGACGGATCAATTGACCCACCTAACTCATGTTGACAAACTAAAGGCTTGTCCCGTTCGTCAACAAACGGCCCCCACGGATCATCCGCCACCGCCACCCCAATACATTGCTCCCCGGCCGGCAACGCTGAGTTTTCTGTAGTTCCCGCTACCCGAGCCGTGTAATACAACACCCATCCAGTGTCGGTTTCTAACACCCCCGGCGCCCACGTGTACCCAATTTCAGCCCACACCCCAAGCGTTGGTAAAGCATCGCCAACAAACTCCCACTGAGTCAGGTCACTTGATGACCACACCGGCACATTAAAAAACCCGTTGTTCATCAACACATTGGTGGCGTACAAAAACGCTTGGTCTTCTTTCATCACCATTTCGGGGTCGGGAGCGCCAAAGCCTGTTGGTTTTGGCCGTCCGGTGCGTTCTGTTTGCTCACTAGTGGTCGTTGGCACCGTTGAGGTCGTTGGCGGGCCTTCCGGTAACACGGTTGTTGTTGTTGTAGGTATTGAGGTAGTTGTGCTCACCGTTGTCGTCGGTGCTTGCGTGGCAGGGGAAACAACCGTTGCTTCAAGCGTTGTGCAGCCCACGGCAAACAACAAAAACCCTGCACCAATCCATCGCATCATTCCTGCAGCGTAGAGCACCTTCATGATGGATTTATTAAGACCAAATCGAACCTGTTAGAAACCTCGCTGCTTTTCATCTCCTTTACGAACCGCACCAAACCCTGGTGCCCAACCCAAGGAGAAACCAATGAAAAAGCAACTACGGATACTGGCCATCATTTTAGTGGCCGCCCTTTCCCTCTCAACTGGGGGAACTGCCCACGCCCGGCCAGCAATTGATACCGACACTTTCGTTCCCGACGGAATTGTCATCGAAGACCCCCGGCCCGACTTCTCTGATGTAGACCTCGGAAGTTTTGATATTGAACTCACCAGTGACTTTGAAACCCACTGCGACGCCGACGACGGAACCTT
>LWDU01040458.1_pt1 | contig 12459 bp, 11 predicted proteins | sample 727161 | NCBI WGS metagenome assembly LWDU01 (sample SAMN04566230, study PRJNA314399) | hydrothermal vent metagenome | isolation source: deep sea hydrothermal plume seawater | place: Mexico: Gulf of California, Guaymas Basin | collected 2004-07-11 | reverse complement strand
GGAAGTTCATTGATAGAGAATAACAACAAGGCCACGGCACTTTGGGGGAATTTTTTTAGGTTGGGCATGCCGCAGATTCGGGCGTTTCACATGGCGTGGTTCGCGTTCTTTCTCTGCTTCTTTGCCTGGTTCGGCATCGCGCCCTTGATGACCATCGTGCGTGATGAACTGGGGCTGACGCGATCACAAATCGGTTGGAGTATCATTGCTTCGGTGGCGATGACCGTGGTCGCACGGCTACTGATTGGCTGGCTCTGCGATCGCATCGGGCCGCGGCTGGCCTACACCTGGCTGCTGATCCTAGGTTCCTTGCCCGTGATGTTGATTGGCTTGGCGCAAGATCCGTGGACGTTCATTTTCTTTCGGCTGTTGATCGGCGTGATTGGCGCGTCGTTCGTGATTACGCAGTACCACACCTCGGTGATGTTCGCTCCGAATGTCGTCGGGACGGCCACTGCGACCAGCGCCGGTTGGGGGAATCTGGGTGGCGGCGTGACACAGCTTGTGATGCCGCTGATATTTACGCTGTTCGTTGTGGGCTTCGGCCTCAGCACCGCATTCGGTTGGCGGCTGTCGATGTTAGCGGCCGGAGTGGTCTGTTTCCTGACCGGCGTCGCCTACTTCTTTTTCACGCAAGACACGCCAGACGGCAACTTCAAGGAACTCCGCGCCGCTGGCAAGATGCCGGACAAGACGAAGATTAATGGCGCATTCGTCGAAGCATGCAAGGACCACCGGGTCTGGGCACTTTCGCTAATCTACGGCTGCAGTTTCGGCATGGAGCTTACGATCTGCAACGTAGCCGCGCTTTACTTTGCCGATTATTTCGAGTTGAGCCTGTTTTGGGCCGGCGCCATGGCTTTCTTGTACGGTGGCATGAACCTGTTTGCGCGGCCACTGGGTGGCCTGATCAGCGACAGTTTCGGTGGCAGGGCGGGATTGCGGGGCCGCGTGATGTGGCTGTTCATGGCGTTGTTCTGCGAGGGACTGGCGCTGATGTTCTTCTCGCAGATGCGTCTGTTGGCGCTGGCGATTCCAGTGCTGATGCTGTTCGGCCTATTTGTGCAGATGTCCAATGGAGCGACGTTTTCGGTCGTGCCATTTGTCAACAAGAGGGCATTAGGGGCCGTCGCCGGTATTGTCGGCGCTGGCGGCAACGCGGGAGCGGTGGCTGCCGGTTTTGTTTTTAAGGGTGCCACTGCCTGGCCCACGGCTCTGCTGATCCTCGGTGGCGTTGTCACTGCCTGTTCCTTTTGTGCACTGACCGTCAACTTCTCACCTGAAACTGAAGCCGAAGCTCGCAAGGAATTCGCCCGTGCCCTGGCCAGGAAACGGGGCGAACAATGGCCCGAACTTCAGCCTGCCTAAGCCGAACAAACGTGTGGGTTGAACGAGCCCATGAGGAAGTTTTTTACGCCGAGAAGCAATGCAAGAGTCGATGACGCAAACAGCCAACGAAGCCACGCCGGACTCTTTCCTGAGCGACTTGCTCGACCAGCAACAATCTCTCACGGCCGTCGATCGCTTTGCGCAGACCTACGAGACAGACGGTGCTCCAGCGGGCGCGAAGTACTATCGTGATCTCATCCCGATTTCTGCGCCGAAGGCGGGCCAGCAGTATGCGTTTGAAGTCGACCTGGATGCCTGTTCCGGGTGCAAGGCGTGCGTGGCGGCGTGCCACTCGCTCAATGGGTTGGGTGAAACCGAACTTTGGCGCAACGTCGGTCAACTTGTTGGCGGAACGGTCGAGCTGCCGGTGGTGCAGCACGTCACCACCGCCTGCCACCACTGCATCGAGCCTGCCTGTATGGTAGGTTGCCCGGTCGAAGCTTATGAAAAGGACCCAATCACCGGCATCGTGCGGCACTTGGACGATCAGTGCATCGGTTGCGAGTACTGCCTGTTAATGTGCCCGTACGATGTGCCCGTGTACAGCAAGTCGAAAGGCATCGTTCGCAAGTGCGACATGTGTCATCAGCGACTGGCGGTCGGCGAGGCACCTGCCTGCGTGCAGGGTTGCCCGAATCAAGCGATTCGCATTCGACTTGTTGACAAGGATGCAGTCCTTGATGAAAGCGAGGCCAATCAGTTTCTCCCCGCCGCGCCGGAGCCCGGCAACACCGTTCCCACCACGATCTACAAATCCAGCCGCCCGCTTCCTCGCAACGCGCTGCCAGCCGATTACTTCGCGGTCCAGCAGGCGCAGGGCCACCTACCGCTTGTCTTCATGCTGGTGTTGACCCAGATGTCGGTGGGAGCGTTCCTTGTCGAGCAGATGATGTACTCCTACTTTTCGTTGTTTCTTGAGGACGTTGCTGCATCGGTCCGCCCGTTGCACCTGGGCGCAGCGCTTTTCCTGGGATTGTTAGGACTAGCTGCGTCCGTGTTTCACTTGGGTCGTCCGTTGTATGCGTTTCGAGCCTTGCTCGGTTTGCGGACGTCCTGGCTGAGTCGCGAGATACTCGCTTTTGGCGTTTTCGCAGCCGCTTCCACGGCATACGTGGGTTGTGCTCTGCTTGACTTTTTCGGCCTATCGATTTCTCAAGGCTGGCAGGCAGGCCTGGGCATGGGTGCGTCTGCGACTGGTTTGTCAGCTGTTTGTTGTTCGATCATGGTCTACGTCGCCACCCGCCGACCGTGCTGGCAGTTCCCCGCAACCAGCGCCAAGTTTCTGTTGACGGCCCTCACGCTCGGCATACCAACCACGTTGCTCATCTTGCTGGTGGGAGCTGCCACGACAAGCGAGTTGACCGTGCACTTTGTCATGACTGAATACGGACGGGCGTTGTGTCAAGTGCTGCTGCTGGTCGCATTTGCGAAGCTGTTGTTGGAGCTGAGTGCTTTCCTGTATCTCAAAGGTCGACAACACACGCCGCAGAAACGCGGCGCACTGTTAATGACGGTGGAGTTGGGTATGACCACTCTGCGGCGATTTTTCTTCGGCGTCGTCGGTGGCATCGTCTTGCCACTCATGTTGGCCGGCAAAGGAAACGTTGCCGACTCTTACCATCCTTTGTTTGTCGGCGGAATGACGCTACTGATGCTTGTCCTGCTGATGATCGGCGAGCTGCATGAAAGGTACTTGTTCTTCGCAGCTTCCGTGGCTCCCAAGATGCCAGGAGTTCCGGCGTCATGAGCACCAACTCTCGCGAACAATCGAGCTTGTCGCGCCGAGGCACTACTATATCGTGGCGAGCTACTGATGGGCCGCTGACGCAGGAATTAGTTCTCAAGCCAGGCAAGTTCGGCCTGGGACAAGTTCCCGCCGCATTGCAACCCGACGCCATGACCCAGATGGTGTGCGGCTTTTGCTCGACCGGTTGCAGTTTGAACATTCATCTACGTTGTGGCAAAGCGGTCAACCTCACGCCGTCGGTCGACTATCCGGTGAACCTCGGCATGGCTTGTCCCAAAGGTTGGGAAGCGCTATCGGTACTCGATTCCGTCGATCGCGGCACAACACCACTTCTGCGCGACGGGCGAGGGAAGCTGAGGCCTGTCGGTTGGCATGAGGCGATGGAAACGTTCTGCCGACGCTTTCAGAAGATTCAGGCCCTCCATGGTATGGAGTCGATTGCCTTCCTCAGCACGGGTCAGATAACAACGGAAGAGATGGCACTGCTCGGCGCGCTGACCAAGTTCGGTATGGGCATGGTCGATGGCGACGGCAACACTCGCCAATGTATGGCCACGTCGGTCGTCGCCTACAAGCAAGCGTTTGGGTTCGACGCTCCTCCATACACCTATCAGGACTTTGAAGAGTCCGACGTGATTGTGTTGGTCGGGTCAAATCTCTGCATCGCCCATCCGATCATGTGGCAGCGCGTGCTCAACAATCCGCACGGACCGGAGATCATCGTCGTCGATCCGCGACGAACCGAGACTGCGATGGCGGCAACTCAGCATCTCGCTCTGCGGCCGAAGTCCGATCTGGCGTTGCTCTATGGTCTGGCGAACATCCTTATTCGCGAAGACTGGATCGACCGCCAGTACATCGAATCTCACACGTCCGGATTCAACGAGTTTCGCGGGCATGTCGCTGAATTCGCGCCGGACCACGTGGCCTCGGTCAGCGGTGTCGACGTCAAGCAATTGTACAAAGTGGCCACGACCATCCACGAGGGCCGCCGCGTTTCGTTCTGGTGGACGATGGGCGTCAATCAGAGCTACGAAGGCGTCCGCACTGCCCAGGCCATCATCAATCTCGCGCTGATGACTGGAAACATCGGCCGGCCCGGAACGGGTGCAAATTCCATCACCGGTCAGTGCAACGCGATGGGGTCACGGCTGTTCAGCAACACGACGAACTTGCTGGGCGGACGCGATTTCGCAAATGCGAAAGATCGGCGGAACGTCGCTGACATCCTGAGTATCGACGCAAGTTGTATTCCCGATCGTCCAAGCTGGTCGTACAACGAGATCATCGAAGGCATTCTGCGCGACAAGATCAAGGGCCTGTGGATCATCGGAACAAATACGGCTCACTCCTGGATCAATCAAAACACTTGCCACGACATTCTTGACCGTCTGGATTTTCTTGTTGTTCAAGACATGTATTCGACGACCGAGACGGTGCGCCGCGCTGACCTCTTCTTACCGGCCGCGGGTTGGGGCGAGAAGGATGGCACGTTCATCAATTCCGAACGCCGCATCGGGCTGATCAAAAAGATCGCTCAGGCGCCGGGACAGGCATTGGCCGATTTTTCCATTTTTCGGCTGATCGCCGAACACTGGGGCTGCGGCAAGATGTTCGCCGATTGGAGCGACCCGGAAGCCGTCTTTCAAAAGCTGAAGCAGATTTCCCGCGGCCAGCCATGTGACATCACCGGCATCCGTGATTACCAAATGATTGAGGCACGAGGTGGGATCCAGTGGCCATTCGCCGAAACTGACCACCACACCCCGCGTGAAGGGAACTTGGAAAACCATCGCCGCCTCTTCGAAGACGGCCAATTTTTTCATGCGGACGGTCGAGCCAAGTTCCTCTTCGAGCTGCCGCGTGAAATGCCCGAATCGCCCAACAGCCACTATCCCTATCTCTTGCTTACGGGTCGCGGCACCGCTGCGCAATGGCACACACAAACTCGCACGGCCAAATCAGCCGTTCTACAGCAGCTCGGACCGCGACAGATCTACGTCGAGATCAACCCGCAGGACGCCCGCGTCGAGGGCATTCGGTCCAGCCAAGATGTCATCGTCGAATCGCAGCGTGGACGCCTTCGTGCAAAGGCGTTCGTAACGCCAACTGTTCAGCCGGGACAGGTGTTTATTCCCATGCACTACGACGCCACCAACAAACTCACCCTCGCCCACTTCGATCCCTACTCGAAGCAACCCTCGTATAAGGATTGCGCCGTGCGGGTGCGTTGTGTCGAGTCTTGGGACGACGTTTAAGGAAGCAGTGGATGACTGAATCTGAAAAGAAGAACATTATCGTCATCGGCAACGGCATGGTGGGCCACCGCTTCGTCGAGAAGTTGATCGCTTTCGACCAGGCCAAGCGATACCGCATTGTCACTTTTTGCGAAGAACCACGAGCCGCGTATGATCGCGTCGGCCTCACATCGTTCTTTGCCCATCGCGATGCCGAAAAGCTGATGATCGCTCGGCTCGATTGGTATCAGGAACATGGTATCGAGATTCACATCGGTGACCGGGCAAATGGTATCGATCGAACCGGGCGGGTTGTTACGTCGGACAATGGTTTGACGGTCGCCTATGATCACCTCGTGCTCGCCACCGGTTCGTATCCATTCGTGCCGCCGGTGGATGGCATTCACAAACCCGGCGTATTTGTTTATCGCACGATCGCAGATCTAGAAAAGATTATTCAGTACGGGAAGCAGTCGAAACGATGCGCGGTGATCGGCGGCGGCTTGCTCGGCTTGGAAGCGGCGCAAGCGGCGTACGATCTCGGACTGGAGACGCACGTGATCGAGTTCGCTCCGCGTTTGATGCCGCGGCAGATTGATGATGTAGGTTCAAAGATCCTGGTCAGCAAGATCGAAGCACTCGGCGTCAAAGTTCACTTGAACAAAGCGACCAGTGAAGTGGCCGGCAAGACAAGCGTTGAAGGCATGGTGTTTGCCGATGGCGAATCGTTGGATGTGGACATGATTATCGTTTCCGCTGGAATTCGACCGCGGGACGAACTGGCGCGAGAATGCGGCATCGACGTTGGTGAGCGGGGCGGAGTGATGGTGAACGATCATCTGCAAACGTCCGACCCGAACATTTACGCGGTGGGCGAAGTCGCGTTGCACGGCGGGATGATCTACGGCTTGGTTGCGCCGGGGTACGAGATGGCCGAGACGGTCGCGGGGAATCTGACCGGCGGCAATGACAATTTCACTGGCACGGATCTCTCGACGAAACTGAAGCTGATGGGCGTCGACGTTGCCAACTTCGGCGATCACGAAGCCGGACCGGGCCGCGCCCGACCGCTGACGTACGAAGATCCCTTCAGCGGCGTTTACAAGAAACTGTTGTTTGATCATACGGGAAAGCGATTGCTTGGCGGTGTGTTGGTCGGCGATGCGTCGGATTATGGCACCCTGTCGGTGCTGGCTAAGAGTGACGAGGATCTGCCGTGTACTCCGGGCGATTTGGTCGGTGGTAGTGGTGGCGGAGTGACTGCGGCTTTGGGCGGAGCAGGCGCGATGAGCGACGATGCTCAAGTATGTTCATGTAACAACGTCAGCAAAGGCGAGATTTGCGCGACGATTGAAGAACAGAGTTTAACTTCACTGGGCGACGTTAAATCCTGCACGAGTGCCGGAACCGGTTGCGGCGGTTGCCTGCCACTAGTGACAGATATCTTTAACGCGGAAATGAAAAAAGCAGGCGTCGAACTAAACAACCACATGTGCGAACATTTTGCCTACTCGCGGCAGGATTTGTTCGAGATCGTTATGATCAATAAGATCCTAACATTCGACGAATTGCTCGCCGCTCACGGCTCCGGCAACGGCTGCGAAATCTGCAAACCGGTCGTCACTTCGATTCTGGCTTCGTTGTGGAACGCATGCGTCGCCGACCCACAACATCAAACACTGCAAGACACCAACGACCGCTTTCTGGCCAACATGCAACGCGGCGGTTTGTTCAGCGTCATTCCCCGCGTACCAGGCGGCGAAATCACGCCGTCCAAACTGATCGTGCTCGGCCGAGTTGCCAAGAAATACGGGCTCTATACCAAGATCACCGGCGGGCAGCGAATCGATCTGTTCGGCGCTCAATTGCATCAACTGCCCAACATTTGGGAGGAGTTGATTGAGGCCGGTTTTGAAAGCGGCCACGCTTATGGCAAAGCAGTGCGGACAGTGAAAAGCTGCGTCGGTTCCACTTGGTGCCGATACGGCGTGCAAGACAGTGTCGGTTTTGCGATCCAGGTGGAAGAACGCTACCGGGGCATTCGTGCTCCGCACAAAGTGAAATTCGCGGTTAGCGGTTGTGTGCGAGAATGTGCGGAAGCTCAGTGCAAAGACTTCGGTTTAGTCGCCACGGAAAACGGATACAACTTGTACGTTTGCGGCAACGGCGGCGCAAAGCCGCGGCACGGCGATTTGCTGGCCGTCGACATCGACGAAGAAACCGCCATCCGCTACATCGACCGTGTCTTGATGTACTATATTTTCACCGCCGACAAACTCACTCGCACCGCAGTGTGGATGGAAAAACTCGAGGGAGGCATCCACTATCTGAAAGAGGTCGTGATCAACGACAAACTAGGCATCTGCGATGAACTCGAACGGCGGATGCAAGACCTGGTCGATACTTACAAATGCGAATGGAAAGAAGTGGTCAACGATCCGGAAAAACGGAAACTCTTCCGGCAATTCGTCAACACCGACGAAACCGAACCGACCATCGAATTCGTCGACGAGCGCGGTCAAAAACGTCCGGCAGACTGGCCGAGGGATGGCGGTCCCCTGATTCAAATCAAGATGCCCGGCTACGAGAGCACAAATGGCAACGGAGAGTCCGACGGCAAGAGCCACCGGCTTCCGGCCAAAGACCTCAGTAGAAAATGGGTGCCGGTCGGCACAGTTTCCGACTTTCCCAAAGACGGGGGAGCGACGATCAAATACGGCGACGTGCAAATCGCTGTTTACAATTTTTCCAGCCGCGGCGAGTGGTACGCCTGCCAAAACATGTGTCCGCACAAAAACTCCTTCGTCCTGTCGCGAGGTATCATCGGCACCGCGGGCGGCGAGCCGAAGGTGGCGTGTCCGCTGCACAAGAAACCGTTTTCACTGAAAACCGGCGCGTGCCTTTCCGGCGAGGACTTCTCCGTGAAGGTCTTTCCCGTCAGGGTTACCGACGACCAAGTGTTCCTCGAACTGCCGCCGAAAGAGCAACTCAACGCCCTGCTGTCGACCGAGCTACACTGCATCACCGCGTCTGATGCACAGAGCGCTGCGGCGTGTGCAGGTTGCGTGTCCTGAGCCGAAGGCGCTAGCCTCGGGTTTTCAATACACGCGACAAATCGGCAAGAGGTAAAGCGTATCAAGAAATACGGAGACGTCAGCGGACGTCGAAGGTGGTCTCATTACGGCCGACTGTTAGGTACACCTTTACGCGTTCCTCCTCCTTTTTCGGCCGAACCCCTTTGCGGATGATCTCGTTGGTAAAAAAGAACATAACAGTCATGGCCTGGGTGTCTACCTTTTCGCTCTTCAGTGCTGCCGTGTGCGATTCCACCAATCTGGAAAAACCGGCGGCGGAGGAAATAATGTGACAACTTGTCTTGCGGATCGTGCCGTCTTGAAACGTGTCGGTCCATGTCCCACCCTCCGCACTCGTGGAACCTCCATTCCAATGGATCGTGCCTTGCGTTTCCGAATACACCGATTCGGGTTCAGGTCTTATGCCGCCATCCAATTCCAGATCAGACCGGTAGTCGTGATATCCCAATTCTTGATCCAGGTTTTGAAAAGCATCAGAGATTATGGCTCTTTCTATGATGTATCTGTTTTACAAAGGGCGGCCTGATCACCGGCATCCAACTCAAGATTATCGAAGCTCGTAACGGGGGAGCACAGCGTCAGGAATCGAAGCACGGGGAAGCACAAGGAGAGGCCGATAACCGTCATCAGGCCATACGGGCAGTTGCCGCCAGCGGGAATTCAGCCCGGGAACGATTCCCAGTGCAATCCAGGCTCAGTTGCTGTATTCGGTGTATCGACGATTTGCGTCTGCCTTGATTACACTCAACTGATCCTGGCTGATGTTGAGGAAATTCGCGTAGCTGATGATCGCCTGCTTCTCGGTGGGTTCGAGGGTGCCGTCGCAGTAGGCCACGAAGAGCATATCTTCCAGATTACGAATTTGATCCGACCACCTCAGCTCAAGAGCCGCGGGCAGTTCATCTGATTCCGATTTGTCCACGGCCTGTTTTCGCTCGAAGTATCCCGCGCCAATTTCTTGAGCGATTTCTTCGAATACGCGTTGTTCGACGCGGTCAACAACGCCGTCCGCATCAACAATCGAGTAGAGATTTGCAAGATAACTGACTGTCTCGTCTCTTTTCATGACACACAACGCAGTGATGGGTTCGGAACGAACTGGACTGCCACATATTGTAGCGGACGCGAGTTACCAGCTGTATCGGCAAAAGCACTTTTTGTTTGGCCAGGCATCGATGCGCGTGTTGAGGCGATTTCGATGTGGACCAAAAACTGAAAGCACGCCGTTGGCAGCTTCAATCACCGCGTCCAGAGCGATTCGGTCAGGTTGTCCATGCCATGTTCGTAGGGCTGCCCGGCGGACGACCGGTGTGTCCCCGCACACGCAACGAATCTGGCGACAAACAAAACAGAAACTCGTCGAGAACTTCGGTGCCAATCGACCGACGGACGAAATCACGCGAGGTGATGCCACGGATTGGCGACTCACGTTTATCGCTGCCGGGCTGGCTGATGCCACCGTTCGCAAACACTGTGGTTTCGCGAAACACTTTTTCGCACAGGCCCTGGATCACGAGATCATTTCGGCCAACCCGTTCTCCAAACTGGTCTCTTCACCGGTTGGCAACCAGCAACTGCCAACAAAGTACCATCGGGATAAAACACGACTTGTTGAGTTTTGGCAATAGCTCAACCCGGTACGGCGAATCAATGCGGCGATCAAGTCGCTTAGAGATGGAATCGATAGGTTGTGATTCCTTCACCGACTAGTGTATCTTGAGCAAAACAAGGACGACGTCGCTCGAGGATTCCAACTGGCTGAGATTGCGATGTTTCAGATTTCGGAAGTGCAAGAATTTCCTGCATTTAACGGTCGGCGGAGTTTTTTGGCCCTACGGGGTGGACTCAGGCTGATCGCTCTCACTGGGTCACGCCCCGAGGAAACCTCTCTAGAGGTGGTCGCTCAAGAACTGGCCCCGTTTCGACCTGGCGGGGGGATCTGTATATCCTCGGGAGGCTGCATACCTGCCTGACTGCGTGTCCGTTCGACGTCCAGGATCTGGATCAGCCTCTGCCGGGGGATCCAGTACGTGTAAGGGCCACCGTGCCCGTCGCCTTTAATAATGGCAAATCGATCTGTGAGCGTCACATGAAAACCGGAATCTGAGGTCACAGTTTCACGTGTTCCGGTAATACCCTCAAAATCCACCTGTATCGCTTCAAACTCGCTGGGAACATGTTGGGCGTCAGCTCCATTTTGGTCCCCCGACGGCGCGCCCTTCCCTAAGGTCGAGATTACTGATGCAACGACGATGGATGCGCCAAGGAGACACGCGGTTCCAGTATTCATTGAACGCCCCAGTACACGGTAAGAGTCTGTTCACAAGTCTCGGTCACGAGTCTCGGTCAGCTTAATGGGATTCAAGGTTCGATGTCACTCAACTGCATCACCATTGAAAACCAGTGCCATTCGCCCCAATCCGCGATACGGACAAGCGAAAGCAACACCCTGAGTCTACATCACCTGTATGTCACCCCGCAACCATGCCGTGTGCATCGGCAACTACTGCGACGCCGTTCTGAGCGATGAGATCGTCAATTCCGCAGCCTGCTGCAGTTCGGGCTGACGCCGAAATCAAAACGCGGGCTGGCTTCGAGTGAGGCGGTGGATGCGTTGTGATGTGAGCCGCTGCGTCCTGCACTGCGTTCTCCCCTACGGGCATCATGCGGCGCCAGAAGTGGTTTCCATTCTGATCGCTGACAGGACAGAAAACATCAGCGAGGTTGACTTGGTCGCACGTAACGTTTGCGATGCCTTACCGTAGCGAGTCGATGCCACCTAGCAACAGGGAGAGCTCATCAATCGTGATTTCGGCGCTCTTTTGTTTTTCGTCACTCGGGTGCAGGTCGGTTGTCAATTGAAAGCCACCCTTCGCCCGACACTTGTACCAGATCGCCATTCCGTCCTTGTCCCAATACATCAACTTCAAACGGTCTCGATTCCGATTGCGAAACACAAACAGATGACCGCTTAGCGGATCCTGTTTCATGAGCTGTTCGGCCATGCCGAACAATCCATCGAAGCTGCGCCGCATATCCGTCGGCACGGTGCAGACGAAAACTCGCATCGCACGTGACAAGCCGATCATCGGCTAGCTCCGATCTCACACAGCAGCTCAAGTACACCGCGAAGCACGATTTTTCTGTCACATGCTGGCGGGCAATGACGTGTGCAGTTGCCCCGTATCCGCCCCCACTTTGGTAGCGGTACAGTGACGTTCTGGTGGCCATTGACTAGCCGCGCCAAGATTCCGGACCATGCTAGATTCCCAGACACCTCGGTAGGTGCCCGTGCTGCAATGCCTGTTCGAGTTGAAGCAACACCAGAGTCGCTTATGCGATCAGTTCCGGAATGACACGCCCTTCCGGTAAGCTCTCAGTGGGCCGGCCATCGAGTGTGTAGTAGATCTTTTGAGGATTCAATCCAAGCGTGTGGTAAACGGTCGCAGCATAATCTTTAACTGAAACCGGACGCTCAGTAATCTCAGCTGCGTGTTTATCCGTTGCACCGAGTACAACACCGGTTTTCACGCCGCCTCCGCCCATGGTGAGGCTGAATGCCTGCGCCCAATGATCTCTTCCCGGGCCACGAGAATCTGTGTTAAGCCTAGGTGTTCGGCCAAACTCCCCAGCTGTAATCACAAGCGTATCATCCAGCATTCCACGTTCTTCCAGATCGTTTAATAATGCTGCGTATCCTTGATCATAGGGTGGCACTTCAGTCCGCAACCGCGGGAACACTTCCGGATGATGATCCCACCCGTACCGAACATAACCCTTCACCGTTACAAATCTCACACCGGACTCAACCAGTCGTCTAGCAAGCAACAACCCTTGCCCCACACGATTACGACCATAGCGATCCCGAGTCGTTACCGACTCCTTCGAAAGATCGAACGCCTGTTTTGCTTTGTTAGAGGTCAACAAATCAAACGCCTTCTCATTGAACGCATCGTGGGTTTTCGTAAACCTCATTTGCTGCTCAGCTCTT
>LWDU01043219.1_pt1 | contig 12462 bp, 9 predicted proteins | sample 727161 | NCBI WGS metagenome assembly LWDU01 (sample SAMN04566230, study PRJNA314399) | hydrothermal vent metagenome | isolation source: deep sea hydrothermal plume seawater | place: Mexico: Gulf of California, Guaymas Basin | collected 2004-07-11 | reverse complement strand
TAGCATCAATACGGCATCGACTTTTTCTTCTATGGCTAATTTTACTGAATGCCTGGAAGGTGGATTCACGGAGACGTATAGAAAGATATAGCACCTGAGATGCCAAGTCCTTAAAGGGACTATCAATATGCAGGTCCGAGCAGTAAATAATTCGAAATGTAGTCATGATATATTATTACCAGACTAAATTTCAGCCCATGAAAACCCCACTCTAGTTTCTATAAGTTTCTATGTTTCAATAGTATTGGTAGTATTTTTTAAGCCTCAATCATTATCCTTTTAGGTTATGGAGCCTAAAAATAGGATTAAGCCTAAATCCCATCTTAAATATTATGGAATATCGTCGTTTTGGAAAAACAGAAGAAATAATTTCTGTCATTACTCTTGGAGGAATGCGTTTCAAAAGTGGGTGGAACCCTCCTCGCCAACACCTTCCTGTGGAATCGGTTCAAAACTGTATTGATATTACGCGCCAGGCTTTGGAGCTTGGCATAAATCATATTGAAACAGCATATGGGTATATGAAAAGCGAGAACCTGTATGGTGTGGCTCTTAAAGAGCTGGGTGCTGCTCGTGAGAGTTTTAAGATGATGACCAAGGGTGCTCCAATGACTGGGGAGGAAACCCGAGCTTTGGTTGAAGAACAATTGACCAGTTTAAAACTAGACTATATAGACTTTTATGGTTGGCATGGAATAAATAATGCGGAGAGGTTGAAAGCGGCTGTTAAGCCGGGTGGTCCAGTGGAGGTCTTGCACCAGCTACGGGAGGAAGGACTCATTCGTCATATTGGTTTTTCTACCCATGCCCCTCTGGATATTATTCTTCAGGCCCTGAATACAGAGTTGTTCAGCTTTGTGAATCTGCATTATTATTACTTTTTCCAACGCAACCTTGCAGCAGTTCAATTGGCGGGAGAGAAGGATATCGGGGTGTTCATCATTTCACCCAATGAAAAGGGAGGCATGTTGTGGAATCCTTCAAAAAAGGTTGAGGAAACCTGTCTCCCTCTTACTGCAATCGAATTCAACGGGAAATTTTGTTTGAGTCATCCTCAGGTTACCACTTTAAGTATGGGGATTCATGAACCAGAACATTTCTCCCAAAACCTTTCCATCTTGAGCAGGGACGACCATTCTTCATCCTTGACAAGCGAGATTCAAGTGCGGATGGACGCACCGCTGGTGAAGATATCTAGTTTCTGCACTTCATGTGCGGAATGTTTGCCTTGCCCTGAAGAGATCAATATTCCCGAAGTGTTGCGTTTCCGCAATTTATTAGAAGCTTATGACATGGAAGACTATGGTAGATTTCGATATAACATGTTTGAAGGTGAAGGGCATTGGTTTCCGGGGAATTTTGCTTCAAAATGTACGGAGTGCGGGGATTGTCTACCCCGATGTCCTGAAAAGCTGGAAATCCCAAAATTATTGAAGGCTACGCATAAGAAATTATTCAACCGAAAAGAATGGGCTAAAAACCAGTTTTTGCAAGTGGCGGCGAGTCTAGCTAAAATCTTGCGTAAACTTACATTGTTAAAACAAGGGGGAATGGTGTGAAACTAATGAGAGCCCGCATAGAGGGAGTGGATTAATTATCCGGCATCTCTATAAAATATTCGCAGGAGTCCAATAGGTTTTGTGCGTTTTGGTATGTGTCATCTTTAGCCAGCACATTTTTTAGGAGTGGAATAGCTTTCTCGCATTTAAGAAGTTTGCTGTAAACCTCAGCCATAATGAACTGTAGATGCGTTTCATCGGGGTCGATCATGTTATAGCGGTTTCCATACATGAGCACTTCTTTAGCTTCACCCAGACCCCGGTAGCTCAATACAATACTTTGCAAAAGTTTAAGGTTCATGGGATCTTCTGCAAGAGCCTTGAGGGTGTATTCTAAGGACTTCAAATACTCCTTTTTCATATTGTAAAATTCGGCGGCGGAATGATTGAGTGCCTTATCGTTAGGATTCTTTTCAGTTTCCTGAAGCAGGTTGATCAATCCAATTTCCCGCATTACCGTTCCCATTTGGCTCGGGTCGTTTTTGGCGGTGTTCTTAAAATAGTTTAGAGCCTCTTCTTTTTTACCCATTTCCAAAAGGTTGTAACCCATATATAAGTGGGCGTAACTCACTTTCGGGTTTTTTTCCAAAACCAATTTTAGTATAGCAACACTTTTCTCATACTCTCCGACCTGATAATAGCTATGACCAAGGTTGAGCAAGTTCTCCAAATTGTCGGGATCTTTTTCTAGCAATTCCATCAGCCTAACCATTTGATTTCTGCCTGCTTGCAGGTGGTAGCGAACCAGATTGTTGTCTTCAATGAGGTTGAGAGCCTTGAGCAGTTGGCCTCGATTGCTATACATCACGCCTCGTTGATAAAGGTTCATGGCTTCGTAATAGGTGTGGAGTGTCAACCGGTCTAAAGCTGAAAGATTTTTTACATGTCTAGCAATCTGTGCAAAAGGGGTTCGATTGAATACGTATTTTTCCCGGCCTGACACATTGATTACATTTCCCAGGTCCAGATAAAACTCAATGGCAGGGCGGTTGTCAGTTATCAGGGGATGACCTTTTCCAATAGCCTGAATTTGATCATCCAAAAACCAGATGTTGCTTAAAAAGGAAAAAACATCTGGAATCTCAATATCAGCCAACGCTTTTTTGACTTCGGGCTCTTCCAAACGTTGTTTAAGCTTTTCGAAATCAACGCGGATAGGTTGATCGGACCCAATAATGAGGATTTCATTTGCGACCGAAATCCAGCCCATGGTGTAGGGGAAAACAGACCGGAAAGTTTTGAAGTGCATAGCTACTTCTTTTTCCCCCTGGCTGTGTAAAGGAATCCATTGAGCAGCGATGCCTCCAGGTTTAAGGTGTTGTTTCTGGAGTTCGTAATATTCCCGGGTATATAAGTTCACCGTGAATGCAGTACGAGGCGGCGGTGGCTCGGAGGTGATGACATCGTATCGTTTGTGGGTGGTCAGAAGATGATTCCTCCCATCCTGAATTATGAAGTTCACCTTGGGATTGCTGAGCACATTGTGATTCTGATCGGCAAACATTTTTCCTGCATTAATGACACTGGAAGAAAGTTCCAAACTATCTACCGACTTGACGCGAGGGTGCAGTGCCGCTGCGCCCGTCGTTTGCCCGGTTCCGAAGCAGACCACCAATACATCCTCAGGTTGGTCCACCAGCAGGATGGGCACATGGGCAAACAGTTTCATATAGCGCGATGCAATCAGGTTGGATGCGGACATGGAAACGCCGTTGGTGATCAAGCGTTTTGCAGTTGGATCAAGGACACCATACTCATCCTTGAACACTGCCACGGTATCGGAGATCCCTTCCTCAAAATACATTAATTTTTTTAGATTACGTTTTCCGGCGCTGTCCCGCATAAAAAATGGATTTAATAAATCTTCTGGAATGGCCATGTTGACAAATAGGATCAGTGCTGCGAACACAGCTGTTAATCCTTTCCGCACAGATAGGGAAAAGTAGTTTCCCGTACGGAACAGTAAAACCATGGTCAATAAATTCAGAGTGGCGACTAGGGTTAGGCTGATTTGGCTTCCAAAAAGAGGAAGAAACAGGAACCCGGCGCACAACGATCCCAGAATGGCCCCAAGAGTATTTGCCGAATAGATCTGAGCAGTGGCCTTGCCAATATTTTGATGTCCACTTGAAATCGTTTTTATTAATAAGGGAAAGCACATTCCCAGAAGTAAAGTAGGTATTAGCATGAGCCCGGCGGAATCTGTAAAATAACGCCAGAATGTTGAAGCAGGATCGGCCAGATTGTAACCATTCCAGGGAGCGGAAAGGATCGACTCAAGTCCATATATGGAACCGATAACATAAAGACCAATTCCCGCCTGGATTATTATTAATGTGGTTCGAACGTTATGGATTCGCCCTGCCAGAGGGATCAACAGCAGGCTGCCTGAAAAGATTCCCAAAAGAAAAACGGTGAGCATCATGCTGAAGGAGTATACGGTGCTGGAAATGCTGAATACTAGCAGGCGTGTCCATAATACTTCATAGGCCAATGCTGTAAATCCGCAAATAAAGCTGATACCCATCCAAAATTTCTGCTCCGAGTTCCAGTCTATACGCGGAAACCGCAATGGGGGTAGGCGAAACTTCCAATCTGCGCCGGGAACGATTTCCAAGTAAATGCTCAATGCACCGATTCCTATCAACAGGTTTGTCCCCGCTGCAAGAAGGACAGTTTGTAGAACTCCAAAGGTCCCCATAAGAAAAAACCCTGTAAACAGGCAACCCATTGCAGCGCCTAAAGTGTTGAGAGCGTAGAGAAGGCTAACTTGAGTTCCAATCCGGTTGTCATCGGTTACGCAGTATTTGCTGATGATTGGCAGGGTTGCTCCCATGAAAGTAGCGGGAATCAGCATCAGTCCAAATGAGAATACTACCTTAATTAAATTCTGCAAAAGAGGAGATTCGGGGATAAAACTATGGAGCGAGGCATAGATTCCCGAAAAATTAGCAAATAGAAGAGAAAGCAAAACTCCGCTGATGCAAATCAGAATTTCTATCCAGCCATAAATAAGCAGAGCTGTTGGAGTTGTCCCTCCGGCAGGTGAGCCATTTTCATCGGTTTTTGGTAAGAGGTCTACGGCATAACCGAATAGATAACTGCCCAGCCCCAAACCCGCCATAAATGCCGCCAGTACTACCGATACAGAAAATACGGTGTGCCCGAATACGAGAGTCAGCATCCGGGTCCAGACGATTTCGTAAATTAGGGCAGTAATACCAGAAATAAAAAACAGAAAATAAACGATAGGGGATTGTCGCATAAGTGGTTTATATGTTTTTACCATAAGCTTCTCGGCAGTGGGAGGCAAATGGTAGTAGATTTATTTTACGGGTTAACGATATCTTGGCCAAATGACCCTAGTTATTCACCTCAATGGCCCGAGCCCTTAATCAACCGAGGCAAATGAGCAGATCTCATTGTCGAGAGAATCGTTGTCAGCAGAAATTAGCCTTGCTCCTTGATCCCATGCCTAGTGGACCCTAAATTAATTGACATTGCCTCGGGCTTCAAGTAATTATTCAATAATACAGTCTTTTTGAATATTAAGAATAAAAGATTCAGTTGTTAAGGTGGAGTTCTATGGGAAGCGAAGGAATTAAAATTATTGATGTGGATCACCCTTATGCCAAAGAAAATGGCGTTCAGTGGTCTGAGGATGCTTGGGAAAGAGTGAAGCACGCTCCAGAATTTGTACGTCCAGGTATCCGTAAGCTGATGATTCAGCGATGTGTTAAAAGGGGCTTTAAAATAGTCACCTCTGACTATCTGACTGAAATCCGGAATGAATCCATGATGTTGGTATCCAAAAGGGTCAAGGGATTCGGATTCGAAGAATTAACGATGGATGCCTTCGATGTGGCTAAAGAAAAAATGCGGGAAAGCCCACGCAAAGTAGAGGTAATTGAGGAAATCGAAGATTTTCTTTCCATGCGTACTAAGAAAAAAGATGACATTGTTGATAAGTTCAAAGATTATATGGAATTTGCCACGCCTCAAGGCATTCCCTGGAGTAAGGAAGCAAAGGAAAAAATGGAGAAGGTGCCTCCTTTTGTTCTAGGGATGGCCAAACAGACTATTGAGGGTCGAGCCCGTGAGCGAGGCGATAAGATGATAACTCCTTCCATTATTGATGAGGTGTTTACCTCAATCATGCCTGCTTCTGCTAAAGAGGCCATGGGCATGGAGGTCACGGAAGAGGATCGTAAGCGTGATCAACAAATAGATAAAGAAAAGAATGAGCCGGTGGAAGTTTCTCTGAAATGGGAAGACGATGCCTTAAAAAAAGTTTCTAAGATTCCCATCCCTTTTATTCGTAATATGGCAGTGAAACGTATTGAACAGGAAATATCCAAAGAAGGTAAAGAGGTTGTAACGCTGGAGTTATTTGATAAATATCGATTCACTTTTTAATAGCGAGGTTTGTTATGGCTGGTGAAATGAATTGGGTGTTTGTTCTTGAGATGGGAGCTTTAGGAACGCTATTTCTGTGGTTTCTGGGTAAACGAGTTCTTGTCCGCCAAAATTACCAGAAAAAATACATAGATAAGGTTAAACTTTTGTGATTATTGGGCTGGTCTGATTTATACCTAATAGATCAGTGCACGTTTGGAATTTATTCAGATGTCTTTCTCGTTACCAAATCTATTTATTCCAGGGGCCGTTTGAATTCCTATGAAATAAAAGATAATCAAGGCTCCTCCGATGCAGGTCGGTTATTTTGTTTTGGCCTAGGTTTTTCTGCATCGTACTTGGCTGAAAGACTTCTATCCAAAGGATGGTATGTTTCAGGAACCAGCCGGGATAACGAATGGCAAGGCACGGCTCTCCCAAAAAGTCCATATTTATTTGATGGCACCCGTCCCACATCTGAAATTTCTGCCGCGATATCCTGCGCAACACATTTATTAATTACGATTCCTCCTCAACTTTCCGGCGATGTGGTTCTGAGAAATTTTAGTGAAGAGATTGCCAAGGCCCGTCATTTGAAATGGATTGGGTATATTTCTTCAACTGGAGTCTATGGCGATGCCCAGGGAGAATGGGTGGATGAGACTTCGCCTTTACGTGGGGCTACCGATCTCAACCGCCGGCGCATAGAAGTGGAGTCGTCTTGGCTCAAGATAGGCAAGGATTACGGTCTGCCTGTGATGATTTTTCGCTGTGTGGGAATTTATGGTCAAGATAGAAACTTGCTGGTTTCTGTAAAACAGGGCCGTGCCCGGCGTATTGATAAGCCAGGCCTGGTGTTTTCTCGCATTCATGCTGAAGATCTTGCCCTAACGCTGGAAGCCTCTATACAAAAACCAATGCCCGGCGAAATATATAATGTGAGTGATGATTACCCTTGCCCTCCTGCTGAGGCAGTCGAGTATGCCTGTAATTTACTGGGGACGCAACCACCACCTTTGGTTCCTTATGAAAAAGCCGATCTTTCTTCAACGGCTCGAGGGTTTTACAAAACCAATAAGCGTATTTCGAACAAAAAAATAAAAGAGGTTTTGGGGGTGAAATTGAAGTATCCCGATTTTCGTTCTGGCTTGGACGCTTTGTTAAAGGAGTTTGACCGGGGGTCTTAAGTTTATAACCCTGTTGGATAGTCGAGGAATTCGGTGGTGACTCCGAATTTATCTTGCAAATGACTTCCCACCGATTTCACGCCTCCGGTTTCTGTGGCGTAATGACCGGCAAAAATTAATATACAGTTTCCTTCAATAGCCTCATGGTAATGCTGGTTGGCTCCTTCTCCGGTGATGTAGGCATCGAGCCCTTCACGACTGGCCTGTTGGATAATTTCACCCGCCCCACCGGTTACCAGCCCTATGGATTCTATCTCACCCTCTCCGATTAATTTGATGGGAGACCTCAGTTTTTCAGACAACTTCTGCGTTAAGTTTTCAGCAGAAATTTTTTTGATCGTACCTTTGAAACCAATGTTGATCCCACCATATTCCCCAAAGGGCTCCAAGTTTTCCAGTCCAATCAAATCGGCAAGAGCGCGGTTGTTGCCTAATACTGGGTGCAGATCTAGGGGAATATGTGCAGAATACAGCCCCAGATTGGCTCTTATCATGGAAGAGATTTTTTCGTAATGGGAACCGCTAAGCGGTTGCAGTCCACCCCAGAAAATTCCATGATGCACGAACATCATCTGGCAATTTTTTTCGATGGCGAAGTCGATGGTGGCTTGGCATAAATCGACCGCCAGTCCAATTTTTTTTATTTCGCCGGTGTTTTGTACTTGCAGGCCGTTCATGGCGTTGGTCGCATCCTTAATAGATGAGATATCCAAAAGGTTGTCCAGATAGTTACTGAGCTGTAGAATGTCCATGGTTAAAATTATAACTTCCAATAGGCCTTAGAGGCAACCTTGATCAATTTTATTCTTCGTAACATTTGGCAGAGAATTATCCTGCTGATTTTTATTTCAATAATTTCCCACGCCATAGTGCACTTGGCTCCGGGAGAACCGGCGTTAGTGGACCCTTCCAATCCCAGAATGAAGGCGGAAGATATCCAGCGTATTCGCGCGTCTTTCCACCTAGATGAACCTTTGCATATACAATATATTTATTGGGTGAAAGATTTGGCAAGCGGCGAACTCAAGTCGTTCAAAGATAATCAGCCGGTTGTAAATAAAATTTGGGAACGGTTTCTAAACTCGCTTCCATTATTCTTAATAGGGACAATGATCACCTGGTTCCTGGCATTTCCTGTTGGTATTCAAGCCGCTTTAAACCGGGACTCTATATTTGATCGGTCCAGCACATTCTTCTCTTATGCATTGATCTCTATTCCTGGGTTTTTCCTGTCCTATCTTTGCATTATTTTCGTAGTCAAAACTTTTGATGTTCCAGTGATTGGGATGCAAACTTTTGGTTTAGAAGAGGCCCCACTTTTATTGAGATACATGGATCGGGTCTGGCATTTAACGATTCCGGCATTGATGTCTGCCATTGCTGGCACAGCCATACTTTCCCGCTACGTGCGTTCGCAAATGCTGGAAGTGATCCATCAAGATTATATTCGTACTGCCCGGGCTAAGGGTCTGCCGGAGGATGAAGTGATCTACCATCACGGTCTGCGCAACGCGCTTCTTCCTTTCATCACCATGTTTGGTCTGACTATTCCCGGGTTGATTGGTGGATCGGTGATTTTTGAAACTATATTTGCTTGGCCTGGAATGGGTCGGTTGGGTTATGAGGCCATAATGGCCAGAGATTTTCCCATTATCTTAACGTTGAACTTTTTTTCGGCCATATTGGTTTTACTGGGAACGCTGGTGTCCGATATTCTTTATGCGGTAGCCGACCCACGCATCAAATTTTAAGAGAGTCTAATGAATGAGCTGATACCTAATTTGGAGACTGATGGCTTGGAACCTGCAAAAGGTTTGTTTCGTGAACGGTGGGATATTCTCAAACGAAATCGTATGGCCTATGCCAGTTACTGGTTCCTGATTTCTATGTTTGGTTTAGCAATCTTGGGGAAAGTATTGACGCAGACTGTGGTGATGTTCGATCCTAAAGTGGTCCGATTGTCGGAAAAATTTCTTCCTCCACTGACGCCCTTCACCAGTACCCTGACACCTGAGGAGGACTCCCCGGCTTTAGGTGTTTACCTATTAGGAACCGATGAACTGGGCCGGGATGTGTTTGCACGCATGTTGGAGGGGACATTTGTTTCGTTGACGGTAGGATTTGTGGCTGTAGGGATATCGTTGACGGTGGGGATTTTTATTGGTGGGCTGGCTGGGTTTTATGGAAGGGTGAAGCTGGGGTTCATCACCGTGGATACGCTTCTCATGCGGTTTGTAGATATCATACTCTGCTTTCCCACCTTCTTTTTAATATTGACGGTGGTTGCGTTATTACCACCGAGCATTTATAACATCATGATCGTTATTGGTCTGACGAGTTGGATGGGGACCGCACGGTTTGTCCGTGCAGAATTTTTATCCCTGCGGGATCAAGACTTTGTGGTAGCCGCGAGGAGCCAGGCTATTCCCGAATGGCGGATAATTTTTATTCATATGGTTCCCAACGCAATCGCCCCGGTTCTGGTCTCGGCTACTATTGGTGTGGCGACGGCTATCTTGACAGAATCTGCTTTGAGTTTTCTAGGTTTCGGTGTGCAACCTCCAGATGCAACCTGGGGAAATATTCTCGCTGATGGAAAGACATTTTTGTTCGATGCCCCTTGGTTGACATTCATTCCTGGGTTCACCATTTTGTTCGTGGTGCTTGCCTTCAACCTTTGCGGTGAAGGATTGCGAGAAGCGTTTAACCCAAAACTTCGATCCACCCCATAAACCTAATCTCCAAAAAAGGTATGATGTGATAATTGTTGAGAAAGCAAAAAGACAGGATTAAAAAATAAGTTGTCCATGCTTAGCATAAAAATGGTTAGACCTATTGCCTCGAGGGCAGTTCGTGATATTTGTTGAAAAAGTAAACTTACAATTTGGATCCAAGGTTCTTTTTGAGGATATCAGTTTCCATCTGCGTCCAAAGGAAAAGGTGGGTCTGGTGGGGGAGAATGGTACCGGCAAGACCACTCTCTTTAAAGTAATTACAGGACAAGCTGTGCAGGATTCGGGAAAGGTTATTCTCAGGAAAGGGCTGCGTCTGGGTCTGCTGGAACAGGATATGAATGTTGGGAAGGAAACGGTTCTCGAAAGAGTGGTGCTGGGCGATCCGAATTTTCTTAAAGTAAAAACTGAAATGGAGCGGTTGGAGTCGGACCAGATTTATCATGATGGGTATGGAGACCTGCAACACGAATTTGAACGCCTCGGGGGTTATGATCGTGAGGCGAGGGCAAAAACTATTTTATTGGGATTAGGAATCAAACCGGATAAGTGGGATCACCCTCTCGAACAGTTATCCGGTGGATGGCGAATGCGCTGCGAATTGTCACGCCTATTGTTGCAGGCTCCCGATGTCCTGTTGCTGGATGAACCATCTAATCATCTCGACTTAAGGTCGGTGGTCTGGCTGGAATCATTTTTAAAAAGTTATGAGGGCAGTGTCTTGCTCATTTCTCATGACCGCAGATTTTTGAATGCCTTGGTGAGTCGCATTGTTGAGTTGGATCGTGGGGCACTTTCGATCTATACCGGGAATTATGACAACTACGAAAAGCAAAAAATAGAGCGGGCCGAGTTGCTGGAATCTCAGGCGGCAAACCAAAGTCGTAAGATTGCCGAAGTGGAACGATTTGTAGAAAGGTTTCGCGCCAAAAATACCAAGGCCACTCAGGTGCAAAGTCGAATAAAAATGTTGGATAAAATGGAACGAGTGCAAACGAAGCAGGGTACCCAAACGATTCACTTTCGTTTTCCTCAGCCGGTGAGAACAGGTCGGCATGTTTTAGAAGTGAATGAAGTCAGCAAACATTACGGGTCCCTCAAAGTTTATGAGAATTTTTCTATTAATATGGAAAGGGGTTGGAAAGTAGCATTAGTGGGTGAGAACGGTGCGGGAAAATCCACCCTCCTGAAATTGATGGCGGGCGCTCTCCTACCTGACAATGGAGAAATAAAATTGGGAGCTAATGTTTCCCGGTCATACTTTGCACAACATCAGGGTGATACGTTGAACTTCAGCCATACGGTTTTTCAATCTCTGGAAGAGTCTGCGCCGGGACTCCTGCTCACTGAAAAGCGCAACATTCTAGGTGCGTTTTTGTTTGCCGGGGATGATGTGGAGAAAAAAGTTTCTGTATTGTCCGGGGGAGAACGTTCCCGTCTGGCTTTAGCACGAATGCTGTGTGGGGGTGCGGGTCCGGATAAGACGATTTATGGAAATAAAAAACCACAACCTCCATCACTAATTTTGTTTGATGAACCGACCAACCATCTGGATATGCGATCTCGTGAACATTTAGCGGCGGTACTGTCAGATTTTGAAGGTAGCTTGCTGGTCATATCACATGATCGGTTTTTTCTGGACGGTTTTATCAACCGGGTATGGGAAGTGGAGGGGGGAGCGGTCAAAGATTATTCCGGTCACTACAGTGCTTATGAGGATGCAAAATCGAAAGAGGTTCAGCATGTTGCGGAATCTTCAAGTTTAGAGAAAGAGCCTTCATCCTTTAAGTTAGATAAGGAAAGGAAACGAAAGGAGGCTGAAGAGCGAAATCAGCGTTATAAAAGCCTGAAACCGTTGCAAAAAAAATTGGTCGAAGTGGAGTTTCGCTTGGAAGTCTTAATGCAAACAAATGCAACCCTGCAAACGCAACTTGCCGATGCTGGAATTTATGAGGCAGATCAGAAAATCCGATTATTAAAAACCCTGGCAGAACAGAACAAACTTAAGGCCGAGGAAAAAATCCTGATGGAGGAATGGAACGAGTTAACCATTTCGGTAGAACAAATTGAAGGTCAGTCTTGAAGGTCTATTTAAGAGACTTAGAAATCTTTTTTTGATCCGTTGAAATCCGTTATCATGTTGGCATGACTCCAAAAACCTCTGATTCATTTCGTGGGTTTCTTTGTGGCCGGACAACCATTTTTCAACATAGCTAGTCGTCCCTGAAAAACCCTATTTTTCAGGGGGTCATGTGAAAATGAGCGGATTCTTTATGCGTTGACGTATTGAGAACAGGTTTTGAACAGCTGCTAAAAAAGAAATAATTAAGAAAGCCCTCAGGAGCTTTCAGATATTGTGCCCTGCACCACACAGGATCACGCTCATCCTGCCGCCTTCTTTGCCGAGCAGATAGTTTCTACCTAACCGTCCATGGTTTTTCATGTGCCCTATCACCGGCTCAACCCCTGTTCTTCGCTTTAACTATTTCCTCAAAGCGGGTGACTTCTTTTTCTTCCCTCGATTGCCTACAAGGATTTTGGCAACCACTTCCTCATCGTTAAAATCTTTTGCATGTTTTAAATAATGTA
>LWDU01036293.1_pt1 | contig 12462 bp, 6 predicted proteins | sample 727161 | NCBI WGS metagenome assembly LWDU01 (sample SAMN04566230, study PRJNA314399) | hydrothermal vent metagenome | isolation source: deep sea hydrothermal plume seawater | place: Mexico: Gulf of California, Guaymas Basin | collected 2004-07-11 | reverse complement strand
GGGGATCGTCATCTCAACAATCGGGTGCTTGGAAGGGAACCCGTATTTGGAGTCGTCATATGCTCGTTCGATGTAATCGGGGGTGGCACCGATGTGGATCGTGCCGCGATGCTGTGGGCCGACTTCCTTGTTTCCAGGCAGACACGTGAAATCCGGCAGCTCGCTGACTGCCAGGTTGATCTTGAGCGTGGCGCTGGAATAGTCAATCCGCTTGACCGCCTTCTGGAATGCTTCGGGTACGTGCACCGGATCCACCATCTTTCCAAAGGTGTGGTTCATATCGACACTGGACGCGACTCTGCGCGTTTTGATTTCTTCTCCGCCTTCCAGTCGAACTCCGGTGATCTGACCATTGGACACCATGATCTCTTCGATCGCAGCGTTGACGCGAATCTCCACGCCCTTTTCTTTAGCCGAAGAAGCGATGGCATCGGCCAGTGCGCCCATGCCGCCTTCGACATACGCCCACACGCCGCGTGCGCCTCCGGCAGAACCCATCACATGATGCAGCAGCACATACGAACTGCCCGGGGCGGAATAAGGTCCGGCGCTGCCGATAATGGCGTCGGTGGCGATCGTTCCTTTCAGTTCGTCTGATTCGAACCAGCGGTCCAGGATGGTCTTCGCATTGCCCGTCATCAACTCCAACGCTTCGGGCAGATCCTCTCCCAGATTCTTCATCGCCTGTTGCAGTCGCCATGCGATTTTCAGATCGCTCAATCGTTTGAAGAGTGACAGCTTTCTCCATGATGACGGCAGCGGGAAGAGATCCGGAGCCCTCATGTTGAGGATGGGTTCAATCTGTTCGGCGACACGTTCCAGAAAAGCTTCGTACCTGCCATAGGCTTCGGCATCCTTTTCGGAGAACTTCCTGATCTCTTCATAGTTGGCCTTCTGGTCCGGCCCAAGGAAGAGATACCGTCCATCTTCAAACGGCGTGAATGCGGAAGGATTCCTGGGCAGAGTCTTGTACCCGTGCCTCTTCAACTCCAACTCCTCGACAATTTCAGGCAGCAGGAGACTGACGACATACGAGCAGATCGAGGCTCTGTATCCAGGGCCAATCTCCTCAGTCACAGTGCAGCCGCCGACCAGATGCCGCTTTTCGAGGACCAGGACTTTCCAGCCCTTCTTCGCCAGATAGTTCGCGCAGATGAGGCCGTTATGCCCCGCACCAATAATGATGCTGTCGTACATATGTCTTACCTGATTCCTTTGTACGCTGATTTCGTCTTAACGAAACTGATACGGCTTGAGCGCTGGCACCGTTTGCTGGTAGTTGACAATCACAGCACTCTGCAAAGACTGACGGGTGGGTGACAACAGAGATTTGATGTGCGCTGAGCGTCGTGTTCACGCAGCGACACTACACAACATCCTCGCACACAGCCAGCCATCCCGAAACGCGGATGAATGTCACGAACGTGTTTGGGACGTGTGTGTCCAGGTTCGCCTGCATCTCGCAAATCGTGCTTGTGCGTGATAGAATCCTCTGGTCGTTCACGTAATACCTGTGGAGTAGGTGAATGCTGACTTTGGTGGATCGATGTTCGCGACGCGAGTTGCTGCGAATCGGCGCGGCCACGGTGGGAGGTTTGACTCTGCCTGGTCTGCTGGCCGCACAAGGAACTTCTATCGGAAAGTCGCTGCGCAACAGGTCGGTGGTTGTTCTCAATCTGCAGGGTGGCCCCACTCAGTTTGAGACATTTGACCCAAAGCCCGATGCGCCGCACGAAATTCGCAGCATCACGGGCGACATGCCGACATCATTGCCCGGTGTCGCATTCGGTGGGACGTTTCCTCAGCTCTCGAAACTCGCCAATTGTATGGCCGTCGTACGATCGTATCGGCATGGGATTTCCAGCCACGGTCCCGCGGCGATGCACGTCATGGCGGGCGGCAATCCGACGGGCGCGATGATGGGTGCTCTGTTTGCTCGCGTCGCAGGGCTGACGAATCCTGTGACCGGTATGCCCCACAACGCACTTGTGACGGCACCCGGAATGGGGCCGGAATACAAAGGGCTGTATGTCAGTGTCGACCGGGTCTCTCAAACCGGGACGTTGGCATCTGCGTACCGTCCGTTCGATCCGAGCGCTGGCGGCGAAATCATCGAAAACATGCATTTGAATGTCCAGGGAAATCGGCTGGACGATCGTAAGTCATTGCTGACTAATCTGGATCAGCTGCGCAGACGGCTGGATGACAGTGGTCAGATGGAATCCGCCGGTCGGTTTCAGCAGCAGGCGTTTGATGTTCTTGGTCGCGGCGTCGCAGATGCGTTTGATCTTTCGAAAGAGAATCCGAAACTGGTTGAACGGTACGACACCGGCCATTTTGAACCGACCGCGGCCGTCAGAAAGCGAAATGCCTACGCGAAGCAGTTCTCGCCCGTTGCGCTGGGAAAACAAATGCTGCTGGCTCGACGTCTTTGCGAGGCCGGCTGTGGTTTCGTGACAGTCACGTGCGGCGGCTGGGACATGCATGGCGGCGGCAAAGAGTTTACGATGGCCGATGGACTGGCAACGCTTACCCCAGCCGTGGACAAAGCTGTGTCTGCGTTCATCGAAGATGTTCGGGAACGCGGGCTTAGCAGGAAGATTTTGCTCGTGATCACTGGTGAATTCGGTCGCACTCCGAAAATTAACACGAATGGTGGTCGGGATCACTGGGGCAATCTTTGTACGCTGGCATTCGTCGGTGGCGGATTAAAGATGGGGCAGGTTGTGGGACGGTCGGACCGCACCGGCAGCAAGCCCGATTCGGAACCGATTTCCAGCAGCAATGTCCTCGCCACAATCATGCACACTCTGTTCGACGTCGGCGAATTGCGGCTTCAAACCGGAGTTCCAAAGGACGTCGAACGTATTATTACGGGCAACGCACCAATTCGAGAGCTTGTGTGATTCCGTTGGGCCGAAGGGGACAGTTGGACGACTCGTCCGCTGCAACAGTCGCGTAATTGCCGTGTCTGCCAATTTTGCAACAAATGACGCAGTTCACTGTTCGATTTGCGGCGAGAAACAACAGTTATTTGAATTCGCGCGGACAAGCGTCGACCCGGATTTGCAGTTGATCCCTGATATTCGATGACGAGCTCATCGACGCAAGTCTGCCCTGAATACGTAACCGCTTGCAACGTCACATTTCTCAGCCCACGATCGTTCCACGGCGAGTTTGGAACGGTCGCCGCAAGTCGGCGTGGGGGCAAATCGGCAATACCTGCCGACGGTTTGGCAAGCCGTGGAGAAATCTGCCAGTCTTGCGGCGTGCTGTGCGCCTCCGTGGCCTCTGGCAAAGCAAAACGCTCCATTTTTGCCGGAAGTCGTCTCCCAAAGATTTCCGGTTCGCCGGTATACGTACGCCCTTCAACGGTAATGCGACCGCTGCTCCCGGGTGATCGAGCAGAGGTTGATGTGAGAGTCGTCGTACAACCATGTTGCTGTTGATCCACAATTCAAATATCTCGGGGCGCCAGTAACACAATGCCGGGACGATGGGCGAAATTTATTCTGCTGTCTGTCAGCACATGTCTGTTTGCCGGCTGTGCACGGTCTCAGTTCACGGCAACGTCGCTACCCGCGCGGTTCGCAGCCAGGCCGATTCGCGACTTTTCCCAAATGGACCTCACTGCCTACGCAAGTCTTGACGCCAGCGATGGTGTGATCAGGTCAGGCGACCGACTACAGGTAAATTTGAATACGGGAACATTTATTGAGGATTCCGAACACATCTGGACGGTCAGCGTTGATGAGTCCGGCCAGGCGTCCTTACCGAATATTGGTGCTGTCAAACTTGCGGGGTTAACTCAGGCAGAGGCGGCCCGATCGATTGTTCAGACCAGCCTTCAACGTGATGTTTTTCTTACGCCAACTGTTTCGGTTTCGTTGGAAGATCGCAGAAAACGAATCATCATCGTCACCGGAGCAGTCAAGACTCCCGGCCCCGTGACAATTTCGGGCAACGAAACAGGGCTCGCCGACGTAATCGTCCGGGCTGGCGGACTGACCGCCGAGGCGTCTGGCGCCATTTCCGTCAGCGGAGTCGGTGTTACGACGGAAAACGTGGTCGACGGAGAGAACGCGATTCGACCGGTGGGCCAGTCCACGTTCCGAGCGCTTACCGTGAGTCTGGCCGACACGCCGGAGTCCGACCTGGCACAGATTATGATTCCCGAAGGTTCAGTCGTTCATGTGGAACCATCGCCACCTCGTCCCATACAGGTGATTGGAGTCATCAGAAACCAAGCGATTGAAGTGCCGGCCGGAAAGAATGTGCGGCTTCTGGATGCGATCACGCTGGCCGGCGGGCAGACTTACTCGAATTGGATTTCTGACAGAGTCACGATCATTCGACGTGAACCCGGCGGTAACAACACCATGCGGATCAAAGCCTCGATTCGCAAGGCGACAGCTGACGCGAAAGAGAATCTGTTGTTGGCTCCGTACGACATTGTCAGCGTCGAAGAGAATGCTCTGACGTTTACTTTGTCTACGTTAAGTGGGTTTATCGGGGCTGGAATGAATGCATCAAACGTTGCCGTTCGCTAACTCTCCTCTGGTGTTTCGTCTTCTGCTGGACTGACAAACAAGCGATTTTCGAACATGGATCCATATTCAATCGATCAAGTCGAACCGACTCAACAGCAGGGATTCCACACGTTGATGCGGTTCCTGCGTGTCGTAAGCCGACACAAGGTGGTTCTGATTGGATTGGTTGCTGCGGCTGCGTTCTTCGCCGTAATTCGGCACAGGCAGACCCCCAAGCAATATGAGTCGTCTGCCAAGTTGATGATTCAACAGACGAGTTCTGATCCCAGGATGGCGTCCAAGTTTGCCACGCAAGGGCTTCTTTCCAGCTACAAGCAACTGTTGCTCAGCGACACCGTTCTGCTTCAAACCTTCGCAGAGCTGTCGCAGATGCCTCCTGAACTGGCGGGCAACAAAGAAAAGGCAACCTGGCCCATTGCGCTTCGACAAATGCTGGAAGTGACCTTCGAGCCCGCCGAACATGTTTTGGAAATCAGTTGTCGTTCTCAAAGCCCCGAAGCGGCCCTCGACATCGTCGAAACGCTGACAATGACTTCCGAATCCTACATGAAGGTTTATCAGCAGAACATTTCGTTGGTGATAATGGAGCAACTGCAGGACAAACAGGAAGAAATTGCTTCAGAGCTCAGAGATCGTGAACGCCAGTTGTTGGAGAAACGCAGAGAATGCGGTGACATCGCAGTCGGTGAAGGAAAGGATCAGTCTCACCCGATTGTCCAACGAGTTAACCAACTGAACGCAGATCTGATTTCTGTCCGGAGCCGACGGCTGGAACTTGAGTCGATGTTGATCACGGCACGCGGCCGAGTTGCCTCCGGAGCGGATCTGACCGCAGCTCTAAAAAAGCTGGAGGCGATTGTTGGCGAAAGGGCGATGTTGCGAATTCCTGGAATGGGAGCAGCAAATACAGAAAAACTTGAAGAACTGAACTCGGAGTTAACCGTGATGCAGTCTGAATTCAATGACCTTCGTCGGAACTTCGGGCTTGGTCATCCGGATATCAAGCGTCGAAAGTCTCAGATCGACACGCAATTGGGGCTCGTCACATCTGCACAACAGCAACTGGAGAGTCAGGTCAGCACAGGGATCAGTGATTCGCGAATTGGTCGTTGGCTTGTGAACACAATCACAGCAGAATTGGTTTCGACTCAACAGTACGAAACGACCTTGCAAACGGACTATGACGAAGCCGAGAAGAGCGCGGTTGAGTTGAGTGACAAACTGGCGTACATCAATTACGCAACCCGGGACGTGGAACTGCTGCGGGAACAACATACGACGCTTTCTAATCGTCTCGGGTCGATCAAAATCGAGCAGGGGGGAGGCACGTTTCGTGTCGCACCGCTCAGCGAGCCAATGTTACCAAAGTATGCTGTCTTTCCTGTGCTGTCAAAGACGTTACTTATGTTCTGCGTCGTGGCGACCGCGCTCGGGCTCGGCATTATCTATGTCATCGATCTTCTGGATGACCGGCTGCGATCCCCTGAAGAAGTACGTGAGGAACTCGGATTGTCGGTCCTTGGAATTATTCGCCGACTGCCGGAAGATGAGATCGATCAGGCAAGCATCTATGTCCAAAGGTTTTCTCAGACACCTCATGCGGAGTGCTTCCGAACTCTGAAGACTTCGCTGACGATGGCACCTATGGACACGAAATGTATTGCCATCACCAGTTCTGAAGCCAGCGAAGGAAAAACGACCACAACAGTCAACCTTGCTGCCTCGTATGCTCAAACTGGAAAACGCACGCTGCTGATTGACGCCGACATGAGGCGTCCGGGATTGTCGCGACTGCTTGAAGTGCGAGGACATGGCGGGTTGTCAGAGATTCTGCGGGCAGACACAGACATTCCAGCAATGTGTAAAGAACGTGTTGTCCCCACCGAAGTTGCTCAGCTTGATATTCTGCCTTGCGGGCCGCGAATTCTGAACGCCGGCGTCCTGTTGTCGATGCCCGCTCTGGCGGACATTCTCGACTGGGCGGTTGCGGAATACGATCAGGTCATCGTGGATTGTCCGCCAACGTTGCCGGTCAGTGACGCCGCCATCGTGGGAAGATACGTGGATAGCATGTTATTCCTGATGAATCCTGACAAAACACACCGCCGCAGCGTTGCTCGCGCTGTTGATCAGTTGCAGTCGATGGGGCTGAAGATCGTGGGGATTGTCGCGAATACAAGTATGAGTGATGAGAGCAGCAGCTACGGTTATCAGTATGGCTATGGGTACGGCTACAACAGCGAATATGGCTACGGCCATGATGACGAACTTGACGACAACCTGGACGCGGTTGAAGGCCCCTATCTGACCACCGGAAGTGATAAGAAATCCGAAGGCAACGGATTCGGAAAGGCGGCCTGATGTTATGAGTACGATGGCTCGTTCATTCCCGTCACGCCACACCGGTCGTCGGACAAGGCGGAGTAGCGCGACTGCGACCACAGAACACGCAGCGCGGCTAATGGATCGAACCTGCGATCTGTGTCTCTGGATCATCGTGCTTATCGTACCACTGACGATGGCCGGGATTCAGAAAACCGGCATTGCCATTTTTATCGGGTGCAGTCTGTTGATGGGGTTGGCATGGGCTGTTCGACAGTTGGCGTATCCCACTTCCACGCCAGGTTTTTCTGGTGCTGAGATCATCGTGGTTGCGGCGATCGGACTGGTGGGACTGCAACTTGTCCCGCTATCGCCCGCACTTCTGCAGAAGCTGGCGCCCTTTCCTGGCGAGTACCTTGCGTTGTGGGGCGAATCGGGTGGCAGAATTCTTGGAGGCCAATCCTGGTCGACGATTTCTCTGACGCCTGCTCTCACGCGGTCCGGATTGGTCCTGTTGATCGGCTACTGCGTTTTCTTTCTTACTCTGGTGCGTCACCTGAAAACGATCGAACACGTCGATCAGACAATTCGGTTGATTGCTGTTGCGGCCGCGGTAATGGCGATCATCGGTCTGGCACAATTGTTTTTTGGCAACGGTAGATTCCTGTGGATCTTCGAGCATCCTTTTCGTGATTCAAATTGGCCTGCCAAGGGAGCGTTCACGAATCAGAATCATTTCGCACACTTCCTCGCTCTTGGGATCGGGCCGTTGATCTGGTGTTGGCAGAACGGCGGTCCAAAACGACAGAATAAACACGATGTTGTAGGTCAGGTCCGCACCCAGGGATTCGGATTGTCCAGGGTGAAGACAGGATCAACTCAACAATATTTCATCTGTATTGCGGCCGCCGTTGTTGGATTTGCCGCTGTGCTTACGTTTTCACGAGGTGGCATTGCTGCATTCCTTGTGGCGTTTCTTGTGTCAACGACAATCCTCATCGGCCAGTGGCAGAGAATCGTAAAACTGGTTGTTCCGCTGCTGCTGTTTGCCGTGGTTGGCATGACAGTCGTTGGGACCGATGCCCTTGAGCAGAAGTGGAACACCATCGCGCGGGCTGATTCATTGGAATCGTTGTCGTCCGGAAGATTTCATCTATGGGCCGCCATTGAAGAGGCCGTTCCACACTTCTGGCAGACCGGTTCGGGGCTCGGCAGCCATGCCGAAGTTTATCCGACATGGATGAGCAAGCAATTTGGTCTGCGGTTTTCTCATGCGGAGTCCGGTTACCTGCAGGTTCTGTTGGAACTCGGTGTGCCCGGCCTGGTGCTGTTGCTGACGGGGATTGCGCTTTGCACCCGCTGGTGCTGGAAGACACTTCGGACAGGCAACGCCAGCGAACGCCAGAGAATTACCATTCTGGCGGCCGGGTTAGTCGCGAGCGTCCTTCATTCTGTAATCGATTTCGTTTGGTATATACCAGGCACCATGATTCTTACGTTGGTTATCGCTGCCTGCGCGTGTCGGTGCTTTCAGCTCCGGGAATGTACTCAGACTGTGCCGGCATTGACTCGCAAGAGCATGGTCTTTCCCGGCGTGATGATCGTGCTGCTGTTGCCGGCTGGTCGCCTTGCGGCGGACGTTGCGGTGAAGGACGCCGCTTCTGAACAGGACTGGATGGGTTACAGAAAACACGCAATTGTCGGGGGGGACAAAAGTAGTTACGAATCACTCGCGCCGCTCGACGAGCGACTCGACCTGCTCATCACTCACCTGGAAAACTGCGTGAGGATCGACCCTGCAGACTTTCGGGCCATGTCTGATCTTTCTGCGCTGTATCTCCGTAGGTTCGAACGGGATCAACTGAGTGCCGAAAACCAAATGACAGTGCAGGAAATCCGAAACACAGTGCGCTCGGTTGGTTTTGAGTCAAACAAGGCCGTCGGTGAGTGGCTCTTTACTGCCTTCGGCAGGAGTTCGGCGGATCTCTACCGAGCACTCATTACTGCGCGAAAGGCGGTTCACGGGCAGCCACTTCGCGGCGAGAATTATCTTGTGATGGCTCAGGTTGGTTTCCTGACAGGGCTGCCTTCGGAAAGTGAAGCTGCACTTATCGCCCAGTCCGTCAGGCTCAGGCCACATAGTGCCCCGATTCGGTATCTCGCCGGAATGGCATTGGTCGAGCAGGGAGACATGGATGGTGCCTGCGATCACTGGCGTGCCGCATTCGCTGTCGATCCGCAAATTCGGAAACTGATCATCCACGCGCTGGCATCGCAATTCTCAGCCGCAGAAGTTGTCGACAGACTTGCCCCGCAGGCGGACGGACTGTGGTTGCTGTTTGACCAATACCGGATGCTCGAACAACCGGATCAGCAGACAGTTGCTGCAAATATCTACAGCCGCAGGTTTAAGGAACTCATGGCAACTGTCAACGATTTCGGCCCGGATTTCTGGAAACACGGCCACGAGATCTTCACCTTCATGGGCAGTCATCGGAAGGCTCTCAGTTGCCTGCATCACGCCGTGCACCAGCAGCCCGGAAACTACTCCCTTCGGAGCAAATTTGCCCTGGAGCTTCTCGTCAAAGGGCACTACGAAGCCAGTCGGAAACAGCTGGAATGGTGTCGGCTAAGACGTCCTGACGATGTGGCGATCAACAGTGCGTTAGCAGAACTTAAGGCTGCAACCCAAGCCGGAGGTGAGTCATGAACCTCGATGGACCAGAGATCACCCCGGTCGATTCAATACCAATCGCTCCCACCGCCAGCAACTTCACGGCACAAGACGCTGCGCAGCCGGAAGAATCAGCGGACCGCATCACATTGGAATTCAGTCGTGAGAAGTTACGCGACACTTACTGCCAGAATTACTCACCTCTGCTGCGTCCATGGAGCCAGTGCGTAAAACGCAGCATCGATATTGCTATCGCATTGCCGGTTGTTCTGTTCGTCCTGCCAGTCTTGTGCCTGGTTGTCAAGATGGCGCAGTGCTTGCAGTCATCAGGCCCCATGTTCTACCGGCAGGATCGCTGCGGACGTGACGACCGCCAGTTTTCGATCCTCAAGTTCCGCACAATGCACGTGCCGTCGCCAGGTGCATCGGATATCGAACGCAACCCGGAGGGAAGGATTTTTCCGTTGGGCTGTTTCCTCCGAAACTCCAAGATCGACGAGATTCCACAGTTTGTGAACGTGCTGCTTGGGTCGATGAGCGTCGTGGGACCACGCCCTCATCATTTTGAGGACTGTAAGAAATTTGAGGGTGTCGTGGAGGATTACCGGTTGCGGTCAATTGCCAAGCCAGGCATAACTGGACTGGCCCAATATCGCGAATATCGCGGAGCTTTCGCATGGAATTGCGTCCAGAGTCGTGTTGAGCGAGACCTGAAGTACATCAATACCTGGTCGCAACGGCTTGATCTTTCTCTGATTGTAAAAACCGCGGTTGTTGTGTTAGTGAAACTGGTGTCCTCACCTTTTACGGCAACTAACGTGGTATCCACATCGGACCAAACCAGCTCTCCCGAACTTCGTATTTTCACTGAGTTGCCAGAGGATGGCTCGAAAGTTGCAAACCCTGAGGTCGATTCAAATCGGCCGGGTGAGACGCCGTCTGTGGAGCGTGACGATCTGGCGGCATAGTCGACATGGAGGATAAAGTTGACTCCAGCCACTACACAGAGTGTTTGTTCGAGAATCCCGGTAGATCAGGGCGCGGATCGCCATCGAATGGCCGTAACTCGATGGGGGCGAAACATGTCGGATTTCCGCCTCATGAGCACACGAAGGTTTGAATCTTCCATTGACACAAAAAAACAGATTTTGATAAATGTTGAGTTCAGAGAACTCTGTCACGCGTCCATATTCACGAAGATCTACAACTGTGCATCCATCTGACTCCATCGTTGGTGCACATTCGGTCGATCTGTCGGCATCGCACTCGTCATCGGGGTCGCCGCCCGTCCGTGTGCTGTTGGTCAGTGGTACCCTCAGCGGAGGTGGAGCGGAACGCTTTGCCAGCACGCTGCTGCAGCACCTGAATCGCGCACGGTTTCAGCCCTCATTGTGCCTGTTCCGTGATGAAATCGCCTATCCATTGGCTGCAGATGTTGAAGTTTCGACGTTGGGGCATCGGGGGCCTGTGTCCGCCCGACAGACCGTTCGCCGGCTGGCCGAAACGATTGACCGGATTCAGCCCGACGTGGTGATCAGCATCATGGACTATTTGGGAATGTTTGTGGGCGAAGCCCTGCGATCCGCCAGGTCGCAGCCGGTCTGGATTGCCAGAACCAGTAACAACCCCAAATTCCTGTTTCACTCGTTTCGAGGGCGTTGCCGGAAACAATGGCTCAAACGAGTTTATCCTCGAGCCGATATGTTCGTGGCCAACTCCCACGGCCTGTCGGAATGTTTTCAGACCACATTCGCCTGTGCTCGTGGCCGTACGCGAGTCCTGTTGAATCCGATTGACATCAACCGGATTGAGCGCCTCTCTCGGGCAGAATGGCCGGAAGTCATCGACACCGATGTTCCCAACCTTTTCTACTCAGCTCGGTTGAAGGCCCATAAACGTCCTGATGTACTGCTTGAAGCGTTTCGCATTGTTCGGCAGCATTCACAGGCCAAGCTTTGGATTTGTGGCGAAGGTCCATTGCGAGGAAAGATTGAGCGTCTGGTTGAAAAGTATGATCTCAGGCCGCATGTTCGCATGATTGGGTTTCGAGAGAATATCTTTCCTCTGCTGAAAGCCGCGACCCTGGCGGTAGCGACGAGCGATTACGAAGGGTTGCCTAACAACGTGCTGGAAGCTCAGGCTGAATTCCGGTCGTTTCCACACGAAGTTCGTTTGGGCCGGCGGAGATTATTCAGCATGGGAAAACAGGACTGCTGACGGACCCCGGCGAACCGGATGCCGTGGCCAGGGCTATCATTCGTTTATTGAGCGACGACGAACTCCGCGCCGACATGTCGATTCGGGCACAGCAGGGTGTTCGTCGGAAATTCGGTCTTGAGGCAACCATTCCGCGTTGGGAGGCACTCCTGACCGAGGTCACTCGGGCCACCGAACGTGCCGCCGCCTAAAGCCTGTTTTGTGTCCCATCGAACAGGAACTCACGAAGAAAAAATGTTCGCTCAGCGAACTGACACAGAACCTGAACAGGGGCTAAGCAGTGGATCGGAAGCATGGCATAAACCTGACTCAATACGTGCCGGCGTTATTCAATGGCCATGATTCAATTGCTTCCGCGAAAGAAACCCCACTTTGTCATTCTTTGCGGTGGCAGGAGTGGAAGTCACTTGCTGGTCGATTTGCTCAACTCGCACAGCGAACTTCATGTCGACGGGGAATTGCTGCACCCGAATGCTGTCCCGGCCATGGTCGCTCCCAGGTTTTATCTGCGCGGTCACCGCCTGCGTCATCGTTGGAAACTTCATGGTTTCAAAGTGTCACTAACAGAACTTCAAACTCAAGGACTTGAACCTCGCGCTTTCTTCGAGGACTTAACCCGTAGTGGGGGATACGTGATCCATTTGCATCGAAGCAACGCGTTTCGCTCTGCAATCTCAAGTTCGATCGCTCACACGCGAG
>LWDU01040266.1_pt1 | contig 12463 bp, 11 predicted proteins | sample 727161 | NCBI WGS metagenome assembly LWDU01 (sample SAMN04566230, study PRJNA314399) | hydrothermal vent metagenome | isolation source: deep sea hydrothermal plume seawater | place: Mexico: Gulf of California, Guaymas Basin | collected 2004-07-11 | reverse complement strand
TTACATAGCCCAGCTGCGAGATTGTTGAGTAGTCTAGGCGGGCTTTCAGGTTGTCCTGAGCTATCGCGATCAATGACGATAAAAGAATGGATGCGCCTGCTACATATAGCATGATGTCGCGTGCCGGCAGTTCAGTCAGCAGGTCGGCACCGAAGACAAAGACCATGATTTTTAGAATGGTGAATACACCGGCCTTTACAACGGCAACCGCGTGCAGCAGGGCGCTTACAGGGGTTGGTGCAACCATGGCGGATGGCAACCAGCGGTGGAAGGGCATGAGGGCTGCTTTACCAACGCCGAAGCAGAATAGAATGAGCAAAATACCGAGCGCCAGATGTCCTGTTTCCGCCGGGAATATACCACCGAGTGCGAAGTCTGTCGTGCCTGCCATGTGGTATGTCCAGATGATGGCGGGCAGGAAGAACGCAATGGATGTTGTCAGCAGAATGCTTAAGTAAATGCGCGCGCCGCGTTTGGCTTTTTCTGTGCCTGCGTGAGCGACCAGAGGATATGTTGACAGTGTCAGTAGTTCGTAGAAAACAAATAGTGTCAGCAAATTGGCTGCAAAGGCGATGCCGAGCGTAAAACAAATAGCCAGCGCAAAACAAATGAAGAAGCGAGTCTGGTTGCTCTCCTTATTGCCGCGCATATAGCCGATGGCGTAGATGGTTGTGATAATCCACAGGAAGCTCGCGATCAGCGCGAAGAGCATTCCGAGGGGCTCGACTTGTAGCTTGAGATCAAGGCCCGGTATTAGAGCACCAAAAGTATAAGATGGTCCGTTATTATTGAGAACGGCTTCCAGCAGAATGAGAACTGACAAAAATGTCGCGGTCGCGCCGGTCAGGGTTATCGTTTCGCGCAAGTTCGGTTTATTGCCGAATAGCTTGACCAGTCCCGCAGTGATCAGCGGAAGTGCCATAGACATTAGCATGGCTTTTTCAAATGAGATGGGTAGCATTTCCATTTATTTTGCCCCCATTAATGTAGTGGCTGCGTTTGTGGCAGCGATAACGCTGAAGTCAGTTTTAATACCGAAATATATGGTTGCGAGAGCCATGATCCACGTCGGGATCAATAACGCCAGCGGTGCTTCTTTGATTTTGGCTTTTTCTTTTGTTGGTTCGTTAAAGTAAGCAACCTCGACGATGCGCCACACGTAAGCCACAGCAAGAAGCGAGCCGATCAGAATAATCGAAATTGTTACAGCGCCGATCGCGCCTTGCTCCATTGCCGCGATAACAAGATACCATTTGCTGATGAAGCCGACGGTTAGCGGCATACCGATCAGGCCTAGGCCGCCAATAACAAAGGCGGCCATTGTCCATGGCATGGTTTTGCCGATGCCTTTGAAATCTTCAATGCGGGCACTGCCGTGGCGGTAGTATACACAACCGATTGCCAAGAACAGGCAGGCTTTCATAATGGCATGGTTAAACACGTGCAATATGCCTGCCGCCAGTCCTGTCGTTGTCAGCAGGGCCACCCCGATCACCATGTAACCGATTTGTCCAATACTGGAATAGGCCAGCACGTGTTTGATATTGGTCTGGAATACCGCACAGAGAGAGCCTGTGAGAACGGCTAGTACGGCCATAAACATCAGGATGTGTTGCAGCGGCATTTCTCCGAAAGCGAATTCAGCACCGAACACTGTGAAGACGAAGCGCAGCAGCACATATAGAGCTACTTTTGTGGACGTCGCCGCCAAGAAGACTGTGACAACAGAAGGCGCGTAGCTATAGGCGTTTGGCAGCCAAATGTGTAGCGGGAATAATGCCAGCTTGATTGACGCGCCGATTACGATAAAGGCAAAGGCTGTGCGGATCGTGTTTGTGTTCATGACCTCCGGTAGTCTTGTCGCTAAGTCAGCCATATTCAGCGTGCCTGTCATCATGTACATGAAGCCAAGGCCGATCAGGATCATCGTGGCACCGATTGTGCCCATGATCAGATACTGGAACGTTGCCGTCAGGGCGCGTCTATCTTGTCCGAAGCTGATTAGTACATAAGAGGATAGCGCCGAGATTTCCAGGAATACAAAGACGTTAAACGCGTCGCCTGTAATCAGGATACCCAGCAGGCCTGCCAGACACAGCATAAAGGCGCTGTAGAAGATGGATTGTTTACACGCGATGATCTCGCTGTCGACGCTTTTGCGGGCGAAAAGCAATGCTACTACGCCAATGCCTGATATCAGGAGCATGAAGAAAGAGTTCAATCTATCGACGCGGTATTCAATCCCCCATGGCGGCGCCCATCCACCCATTGCGTAGGACAGGATGTCACCGTCAGCCACCTGGTTGAACAGCATGAATGAGACTGCAAAGGTCAGAATACTTGTTACGAAGGCAATAAGCCAGGGTAGGCCTTTTATGCGCAAAATGAAACACAACGGCGCGCATAGTAGAGGCAGCATAACCTGCAATGCCGGCAGATCATCAAGAAGAAGATTCATCATAATGTGCCGTCCTTCTCGTGAATTTCATCTTCTTCGATGGTGTTGTAGGCTTCTTTGATGCGCACGATGAGTGCGAGGCCTAGGGCCGTTGTAGCGATGCCGACAACGATGGCTGTCAGAATTAAAACATGAGGTAATGGGTTTACGTAGTTTGTAATGCCGTCTTCTAAAATAGGTGCCGCGCCGCCATCGATTTTGGCCACACTGATATACAAAATGAAGACAGATGTCTGGAAGATATTCAGACCGATAATTTTTTTGATCAGATTGCTATCGGCAATGACGACGTAAAAGCCAATCATCATCAAGACAATCACAATCCAGTAATTGAATAGTCCGGCGATTGTATCCATTACTTCGCCTCCGATGTTTCATTTGTATGCAGGGCGCGCGCTGCAAATGTGTAGAAGATAGACAGCATAACAGAGGCCACAGTAATCCCAACGCCAAGCTCGACGAGGATAATACCGTTATGCTGGCCTTTAAGGGCGTCCTGACCTAAGACACTGTAATCAAGGTAGTTCGCGCCGTTTAGAAGTGATGCAACCCCCGTGCCTGCATACAGCAACACACCGATAACCATTGTAATCTGCAAGAATAGCGGTGAAATGATTTTCTGAGCTGCGGACAGGCTGTAGATCAGGGCGTATAGAATAAATGCTACAGCAAATATAACGCCCGCCTGAAAGCCTCCGCCTGGGCTGTAGTCGCCGTGGAACTGCACATATAGGCCGAATAAAAGAATGATAGGTATCAGGATTTTGGAAATAACGTGCAGGATGTTATGGCGACGCAGGCTCGCGGTATCAGAGAACTGGCGGTAATCATCGGCATCGCCTTGTTTGATTGCGCCGAGAAGTGCCAGCACGCCTAAAGCGGCTGCGAAGATAACGAAAGTTTCGCCCAGAGTATCGAAGCCACGGTAGCTTGCTAGCACTGAGGTTACTATGTTCGGGATATGGATTTCTTTGTAAGATTCTTTGATGTAGCGAGGCGCTACGTGGTTGTGTGCAGGGCCGCTGGGGTCACCGAAATGCGGAACATCGAGTGTTGCGTATATGAGTGCGGCGCCGGTCAATGTAACGACGATAATTGGCAACCATGCCTTCTTTTTTGATTTGATGGCCGAAGGTGCCAATGACTTTCTTGTCAGTGCCAAGGTGCCCAACATCAGAATTGGAGAGATTCCTGCACCGATCGCTGCTTCTGTCAGAGAGACGTCGGGTGCGTTCAAATTCAGAAAAAATCCTGCTGATAAAAGACTATATATGCCAAAAAGCATGATAACGGCGAATAGGTCGCGCACGAATACAGTTGCCAGCGCGGTAACGACCAGCATGGACAGTAAGCTTATGTCGAATAAAAGGTCTATGACTTGCCTCCCTTTTTTGCGAGCACAGGTTTAATGCCGTATTGGCGCGCTGCTTTTGCAATAACATGTGATGCTGTAGGTCCAGTGTAGGACAAGATAAAGAGCAGCAGCAGCATTTTGAACAGCATGATATTCAATCCGGCTTGCAGTGCAAGGCCAAGCACGAGAAGTATTGTGCACAGTGTGTCGGTAACGCTGGCCGCGTGCATACGGGTATAGACGTCAGGAAAACGGAATAGGCCGATACCGCCTGTGATGCCTAAGAAGCCACCTGTGATCAGGCAGGCCCAGCTCAGGATATGTAGAATAAGATCTAGTGTCATGCTTTTGTCTTTCTACGCTTTGCCGGCGGCGTGTCTTGCTCGGTGCCGTATTCAAGGAACCGTAATACAGCGATCACACCAATGAAATTGATCAGGGCATATACCAGCGCGATATCCAGATAGGATGCGTTATCGGTAAAAAATCCCAATACCGTGATCAGCAATACAGTCTTGGTGCCAAATGTGTTCACAGCCAGGATACGGTCAAATAGAGTCGGGCCGAGTAAGGCGCGGGTTAAGGCGAGCGCCATAACAATCAGAATGGCGGCGGCAATTGCTAAGTACATTATTTACCCCCTTCAAGCGCTGTTACACGTTTATCCATATCACCTGTTTTTAAAGACGCAGCACCTTCTTTGGTTAGGGCGTGCACCTCAATGTCTTTATCTTTGACCGCGAGTGTAATGGTGCCGGGTGTCATTGTAATAGAGTTGGCGTAAAGCACGCGGGCAACTTCTGATTTCTGTGTTGCTTTCACTGTTACGATTGTCGGGCTGATTGCTTTGTCGCCTTGCCAGATTAGTTTGGTGACTTCGATGTTAGACTTAATGATCTGGCCCATCATCCATAGCAGATAGCCAGGGAGGCGCAGTGTCGGCATGATCAGGGGGAATTGTTCGCCATCATGTTTTGTCATGCGTATAACAAAATACAGTGTGATGATCACTGATACAGTGCCGCATATCAGAAAGAAGGGCTTGAAATATNGGAGTTGATCATCCAGAAAGACGCCAGAATGAGCGTTAGTCCGAAAAGGTTTTTCATGGGCCTTACTGAATTCCTAATATTAATACACTGTAATTCATCAATTTTCCGAAGAGTTAGTTTACGGATTACGCAGATTAAAGGCAATGGCAAACGGTAGGAAAATAGAAGTCTTGCTTTAAAAGTTCTATGGTACAATATGTATTGTGATAAAAATATCACGATGATTACGAGAGGTTTTAAATGAAATACGGTGCAATTTTGGCTTTAGCTGCTGTCGTTGCCTTTGGGGCTGCTCAGGATGTACGTGCAGCTGAGAGTGCTGTGCAGTCTTTTCAGATTGCGCAGGCGGAGCATGCCGATGAGCATTCCAATTCATCTGAATCACGTGCCGCACGAGAGCGTCGCGTGCAGCATATGGAAAAAGTCATGGGGCGCCGTCAAGAACGTGGTTCTATGCCAGATGGTTTCGGCGACATTGATTGGACGAACAGTGCGGACCTAACTTTGGAAGAACGTGAAGAGCGTATTGATAATGTGCTGACGCGTGGTCGTGGCCGCCCAGAGTAAGTTTACGTATATTGAATTTAAGCCGCGCCTGATATCTAGTGCGCGGCTTTTTTATTCTTCAGATTTTGTTGGCGTAGCTCTTTCATATTTGTTTAGGGCTTCAAGGATTTTGTCTCCGATAAATATCTGAGGGTCCGAATGCGTTGTGATGCCTTCCTCTTCTTCACGGTCCAGTATTTTCTCTTTTGCTATTTCAAAGGCTTTGATCAGATTGTTTTCATGCGGCAAGGTTTGCTTGAACAACGCATCGGCAAAGTAGGTCAGAACTGAATCATCAGAACAGCCAAATGATGTTTTGTCTGCTGCTGCCGCAGTCATGATCAGTGTGTTTTCATCTGCTAAGCTATCTATCATAACCCCGCTGTAGCAGGCAGACACAAATATCAGGCGATTTTTAATGCCGCTTTCATCTAGGGCTTCTTTTATAGCTTCTGCGTTTACAGTTTTGAAAGTTATGCCATTGCCCAAATTAACAGAGAGCTCGCCTTCATCTGACCCGTGACTAGTTAGATATAATAAGATGATATCTTCTTCCTGCATTTTTTCTGATAGAGCATCTAGGGCGGTGTTTAAATTGGTTGCTGTCGCCAGTGGCGTTTCCTGAAATGTTTCCTGATTGTTGAGGAGCGATAATGTGCGGTCTTTCATACCGAAGTAGTTCTGTAGTGAGTGGTTTACGAACATTACTTCGCGCTTAAATACTTTTTCGTAGGCGTAGCTGCCAAAAATAATACCGTATATGTCGGTTGCGCCTGAGACTGATTCAGGGATGTCTTGGGCGTGTTCTCGTACCATGCCGAATTGCATGCCAAATAGCTCTTCGTTAGATAATTCTTCTAGTGGGGTGGCGGGCTGCTCTTGATATTCTTCGTACCAGAAATCGTAGTAGTATAAGTATCGCCAGGGGTAATATAAAATCGCCAGTACCATGAGCGGCGCGATGATGTGCTGTAGGGCTTTCAGGTTTAAGCCGTCATCAATTGCAGCAGGACCAAATTTGCGGCATACGATGCCTGCGATAATGGCGTAAATCCAAATGTACCAAAAGATCGTGTAAGTATCCTGGTTTTCGCTATTGCTTAAGAATTCGATTTCATAGTGGATTTCGTTGACGATTTGCGGCAGTAGCAAGGCGTATAAGATGGAAATCGTGAAATTAAGGACAAGGTCTGTTCGGCGGTAGATCAGGGCTATGCCGTAGGCCGCTACAAGAATTAGGAAGGTGCGGCACATTTCGTAGAGCAGGCCGTCTGATTCAAAGACGCGCGGCGCATCATAATAGAAATGGTCTGCCACTAAACTGATAAGGCCATGGAAGATAACTACGACCCATAAGGAGTGCCATGAAGTCTGAAAAGCGTGTGTCTGGCTTGGCAGTATCAAGGAGGCTTTAATGCCATTTGCGAAGTTGATTTTTAGCTGTTCTAAAATGCCTGCGCTGCTGACATTTTCATCGTGTACCACACGCGGTTTCTTCGCTTTTGTAACAAGGGTACTGTTGCGCTTGACGGAGACGTTAAATCGTCCGACGCTGCTGGCAATTTTGAAAGCCTCGTTCATGCGCCATATGTAATACCAAACGATTAGTATCGTTGCGCCGAGGTAGCCAATTCCGGATTGCGAGGTTGCCGGGTATTGGTAATCATCTTCAAATGACTCTGCGCCATAATCTATGTACTCGGCTGCCAGCATTAGAGGGATACAGATTAAAAATAGCTGTACGAACACAGGGATCGAGAGTGCTGAGTATCTGGCTACAAAGGCACAATCATCTCCTTTTTTATTGGTGTTATAGCAAATCAAGATTGGTAAAAAAAGACTGACTACGCTGATCGTGGAAATGATGCGATCTATACTGTTGGGGATCACATGCCCTGCAGCCATGCCTGATGCCGCTGTGATGGCCGTACCGCTTAATAATGTCAGAATGATAAAGAGAATGTAGTAAATCAGCTGTTCTTTTTCAGAAACACTGCAGGTCCTGAAACGTCTTGCCAGTTTTTTGTCCCGCAGAAATTGCATCGGAGAATCTCTTTATTTGTTTTTATGGGTACCAGCAATTACGCGCTTAAAATATAATAAACGCAAAGGGTTAACAAAGCAGTAAAGCTTAATCCAAGGAATTTGCTTCACTAATTGTGACTATGAATCCGACATTGTAATAATTTGTGACGTAATATTTTTACAATATTATGTAATTTTTCTTGCGCTGCACAATGAACAGGAGTAGAGCGTTACTTGTCCATTAACTTCGCCTAAAAATGAAGGTTTCAACATGAGTAACATTATTAAAAAAGATCTCCCCTTGTATGCATTACGAGGGGTTGCGAGTGATATCACTGCAAAATTTTCACTTAATGACGCTATTACAGTCGATCCTGTTACAGGGATCATGCATATGCCCGAAGGTTATGCTCGGCTGTTCTATCACCAAAAAACAGGCACGGTTCATCTGATTGCCTCAACCAATATCCAGGATCTGGGTGTTGATAGCGGATTTCCAACTGATGAGGGGCTGCGCAATAGTTCTCACGTAGCGTCATTCAGAGGAAAATTTGTAACCCCCGATAACTTCTCGGACATGATTAACCGTGATGCAATTGCATACAGGCTTTACGATAAGGTCGAGCAATTCCGTACAGAAATACGCGGTCGTGCGGCGCGTCACATGGCGCTCTATACGGCTAAGATACCTGACTCTGAGGTGCTTCGTAATCGCGGTATTTATAGCGATGCGGAGTTAAGTACGAATGGCCGTATTGCTTATGCGACAGGCAAGGATAAGCGAGGCCAGTATCGCGTTGTATCCATTCTGCCAATTCGTAGGCATGAGGGCAGTTTCGCTCCGTTTAGTTTGACTGACTCCGGTTTGCAAAACTATTTCAACAAAGTCGCTCATACGATTGGCAAGTTCGATACTTACGAGGACGCTGTAAAGGCGCGCTCTGATCACTGGGCTAAAATGGGTGAAACCCTTAAGGTCGAGAAAAGTATCTTCTCTGGTCAGGGGCGAGGTGTTAGAGCATCGGTTGCCTTTAAAAAGGCTGCGAATGCGGTTAATGAGCATATGATGCGTTTATGTGTTGCTTTGGCGGCAGGAAGTTTGGTTGGTCATTATCTCATCGGGTCACCTTGGTCTGGCGCGGTGATTGCTACGATTGAGCATATGATCACCCATATGACGGCAGACAGCGTTTACGAAAAAAGTGTAGAGCGTGTTAAAGAAGCCAAGCAAAAAGGTGACCAAATAGAGAAGTATACCTACGGTGAAGATACAACGAACTTCTTCCGTATATGGTCAAAAGAATGGATGGGTAGAATTCAGTCTCCTGTCGATGTTAAACGATTTACGGCTAGTGAATTTGAGGCAATCCCGTTTGATAAGTTAAACATCAAAAACAGGGCGGGACGATTGTCTGATCGACCATACATGGCTGATGTAAAAGAGCATGTTGTCTTTATGCATATGCGTGATGTGCCGTCAGATTGTTTTGTGCTTGATGCAAACACCGTGGTCCACATGCATACAAATGGCATTACTAATGTGCTTCATAAAGATGATTCAAAGAAAGTACATGTGTTTACGGTTTATAATCCAGATGGTGCGATTAACGGTGTTCCTGACTTTGTAGCTGACGAGCTAAGCAAGGGTGTAGTTTCATTTGCTTATAATTTGAAGACAGGCGGTTATACCGAGACGCGTTACTTTGACACGGAAGATACAGCAAGCTTAGTGGAGAGTATCTCTGCCAAAATGATGGAAACCTCCGGCAAGTGTTATGATGCGCCTGCGGATGCACCATGGTATGAGGCTTTACACACGGCCTTGGCGGCCAAGATTGATCGCACGGCCCCTAAGGCTCCGCAAATCGAATATCTTTCAAAGTATGACTACACTGTTTAATTAGTCTTATATGTTTTTAGTTTTAAAAGTCGGCGTGCTGCAGAGTATGCCGATTTTTTACGCTCAATTTTCATGTACAACCGCATGGTTTAAGCGCTTTGTTATTCTGGCCTAGGTGTGACCGTAAAACTGATATAGTATGACGACATGCGCTTACTTGTAATTGAAGATGATCAGCAAGTTTCTACCTACATTGCCAAAGGCATGAAGGAGGCGGGGCACGTTGTTGATCAGGCCAATACAGGTAAAGAAGGCCTGTTTCTAGCTACGACCGAAGATTATGATGCGATGATTGTTGATCGTATGTTGCCCGAGCTAGATGGTCTAGCGATCATTAAAACCATACGCGGTGCGGGCAATGATACACCGGTTCTTATTTTGTCAGCCTTGGGTGAGGTTGATGATCGCGTTAAGGGACTGCGTTCGGGCGGGGATGACTATCTTGTGAAGCCGTTTGCATTTGCTGAGCTTTTGGCACGTATCGAAATTATGGCGCAGCGCAAGGTTCGCGGCAATGGTGAGGGCGCGGCAACGACTTTGGAAGTCGCTGATCTTAAGCTCGATTTGCTTGCTCGTACGGTGACCCGCAGAGATCAAACGATCGAGCTGCAATCGACTGAGTTCAGATTGTTAGAATATCTGCTTAAAAACAAAGGGCAGGTTGTTACGCGCACGATGCTGCTTGAGCATGTTTGGGATTATCATTTTGATCCGCAGACTAATGTGATTGATGTCCATATCAGCCGTCTACGATCAAAGATTGATAAGGGCTATAATACACAAATTATCAGGACGGTGCGTGGTGCAGGCTATATCATCGAAGGATAAGCAGCGGAACGAACGACGCTACATCAAAAGCTCTAGCTTTGTGATGGCCGTTTTTTTTACCGTCATGTGTGGCTTGGCGGCTTTGTGTCTTGGGTATTTCATCAACTTTTTTACGACAGGTCATTTTATTCATAGCACCGAGGCTGTGCTCAGCGCGCGCATGGAGCTTGTGCAAAGTGTTGGCCGTATTGATGAAGGTGTTGATGGTGCCTATTTACAGCTGCTTTTAAATGATCACACCTTGCCCGAAGGTGTCGTGCCATCTAACAAGCGCTATTCCGAAGGTATTCTGGTTTTTAATTACGACCCTAATGGCAAACGATACGCGGCGCGTATTTTGAGTTTGGAAGACGGCCGTAAAATTCTGGTCGGGTTTGATATTACTGAAATTTCCAGAGACTTTCGCCGTATGCAGTATATGGGCGTCATTAGTATCATATTCGTTATGATCGTCGTGTTTGTGAGCTATCTGATCAGTGTTTTTGTCGTTAGCGGCACAAATAAAATTGCCACCACAGCCCATGAAATTATGCAGACCGGTGATTTATCAAGGCGTCTGGAGTTTAGCTCTCGCTGGGATGATCTTAGCAATATGGCTGTCGTGCTAAACGGTATGCTGGATCGTATTGAACATCTGATGATTGGTATCAGGCGCGTGTCTGATAATGTGGCACATGACTTGCGAACTCCTTTGACGCGCATGAAAAACCAGATCGAAACGCTGAATGATAAATATGGCGATGAGGAGCACGCTTTGCTGTTGCAGGAAGCTGATCATCTATTGGTTACTTTTACGGCTATACTGCGCATTTCGCGTATTGAAACTGAGAAGCAGCGTAGTCATTTCAAACCCCTTGATTTATCGTCTCTATTACAAGATGTGGCGGCATTTTATGAGCCGCTCGCCGAAGATAAACAGATTACGCTTGATGTTAATGTGACTGGTGCGCCTTTAACGGGAGATCGTGATTTGTTGTTTCAAGCCTATGCCAATATTCTTGATAATGCGGTTAAGTTTACGCCCGCGGGGGGCGGTATCCGGATTGATATGGCTATAGATAAAGGCCGTACCAAGATCGAGGTGTTTAATACAGGACGTGGCACGCAGGACCATGAAACAGAAAAGATCTTTGATCGTTTTTATCGTGGCGAGCTAAGTCGCACATCATCAGGGACAGGCCTTGGTCTTAGTCTTGTGAAAGCCGTTATCGAGTTGCATGAGGGCGAGGTTTCTGCTGAGAACACAGCTGAAGGTTTTCGGATTATTACAATATTGTAATGCGGAAGACATGGGGGCGTAATATGTGCTGGGTGATACTGATATCATGAAAATAGGAATTATCGGTGCGGGCATTTCAGGCTTGGGCGCGGCATATTTGCTGGCGCCCGATCATGATATTACAGTTTTTGAAAAGAATGATTATATCGGTGGTCATAGCCGTACAATAGTCGTGAAGCCTAATGAAAAGGCCACGCCCGTAGATACGGGTTTTATTGTTTTTAATGATTGGAACTACCCGAATTTGTTTGGCTTGTTTAAGGCTCTGGACGTTCCTTATATCAAGAGCGATATGTCATTCGGTGTTAGTATTAAAAAGGGCTGGCTGGAATATTCATCCAATGGTTTGTTTGCGCAGACCCGTAATGTGTTCAGACCAGCGTACTGGAAAATGCTGGCGGATATTATTCGCTTTAACAAGCAGGCGCCTGCTTACATTGAAAAAGATAGCTCAGTTTCGCTGGGGCAATGTCTTGATGATTTGAATATGGGTGAATGGTTTCGGCAATATTATTTGCTGGCCATGGGGGCAGCGATTTGGAGCTGTCCTTTGGACACCATAATGAAGTTTCCCGCTAAAACTTTTCTGCGTTTTTTTAAAAATCATGGGCTTCTCAATATCGTTAAAAGGCCGCAATGGTACACGGTACAAGGCGGCAGCCGTGAATACGTGAAGCGTTTGACGGCAAGCGTAGATGGTAAAATTCACAAAAGCTGCCCGGCGAAACGCGTATTTTTAGAGGCGGATAATAAAATCACTGTGATCGCAGAAGATGGCAGTAAAAACATTTTTGATCAGGTGATCTTTGCGTGCCATGCGGATGAGGCTCTCGCGCTTATTGATGAACCTACGCAGCACGAAGTCGAGGTACTTGGAAACTTCAAATATCAGGACAACGAGATCGTTGTTCACACGGATGAGAGCTTCATGCCTGTGAAGCGGAAATGCTGGGCGAGCTGGATATATTTATCAGAGGCAGAAAAGGATACGAGCCCTGTTGTATCGCTGAGTTACTGGATG
>LWDU01036552.1_pt1 | contig 12467 bp, 9 predicted proteins | sample 727161 | NCBI WGS metagenome assembly LWDU01 (sample SAMN04566230, study PRJNA314399) | hydrothermal vent metagenome | isolation source: deep sea hydrothermal plume seawater | place: Mexico: Gulf of California, Guaymas Basin | collected 2004-07-11 | reverse complement strand
CGGGTGGCCCCGCGTTACCGCCACATGCCGATTTGAATCACCGGCTCGCTATGAGGACGTGCTGGAAGTGAAGCTGATGGTGCAGCGAATCGGCGTGAAATCACTGACGTATGATGTCCACTTCACAATCGGTGACCGTGCTGTGGCGAAAGGAACGATGAAGACAGTTTGTTGCAGCATGGCACGTGATCAGCCGCTGCGTTCCATCGTGATTCCCAATGAGTACACTTCGAAACTTCAGGAGTACCAGCCCGAGGGACAGACGGCTGTCAACGCTCAGTCGAAAAGCTAACCATATGCCCATTGTTCTACAAATGACGAACGTCAGCCGCGCGTTTCCTACCAGCAGCGGTGCCTTGACGATCCTGGAAGACGTGAACCTGCGCATTCCGTCCGGCACTGCTGTTGCTCTGCAGGGGCCATCCGGTTGCGGCAAAAGCACGTTGCTGCACCTGGCGGGAACTTTGGATCAGCCAACGTCCGGAACGGTAGAGATTCTCAGTGAAAATCCCTGGACTCTTTCCGCCCGACGCCTGGCTGCCTTCCGCAATCAGCATATCGGCTTCATCTTTCAGGAGCATCAACTGTTGCCTCAGTGCAGTGTTCTGGAAAACGTATTGCTTCCGACCCTGGCGGGTTTCGGGGGCCGTCGTCGAGAACTGAAATCCCGGGCGGAAGAGCTGCTGCAGCAGGTTGGTTTGCAGGATCGAATGACTCATCGCCCGGCTGCTTTGTCCGGCGGAGAGCGTCAGCGCGTTGCTGTCTGCAGAGGCTTGATTTACCAGCCGTCGCTGCTTCTGGCAGATGAACCCACGGGTAATCTCGACCCTGCCACAGCTGACACAGTTGGTCAGTTGCTGCTGACGATGGCGGCCGATCACGATGCGGCGTTGCTGTGCGTGACTCACAGTGACGAACTGGCGAGTCACTTTCCTCACGTGGTTCGCGTGGAGAACCGTCATGTGGACTTCGTAGCCGCGCCTACCGCCGCCGCTGACTGAGGAATCGGAAACCTCATACCAAATTCGGATCAGGTGGTGGTCATTCGTTGGCCTGTGCGGAATAATGCCAGGTTCCTCCGACTGCTCTGGCAGTATCGGACAGCAAAATACGGGAATCAGTGATGTATACACTCAAAATGGCCAAACGGATGCTGCTTGAGACCAACAAGCGGCTTCTCTGGAATCTCGTCTGGAATCTCGGCGTAAAGGGCACAATGTCCGTTTTTGCTCACCGCCGGCGCATGCGAAAGGGGCAGTTTTTTCCGCCGTTTCTGTATGTGTCGATCATCAATAGCTGCAACCTGAGATGCCAGGGCTGCTGGGTTGACGTTGCTCACAAACAGCAGACGATCGATCTGACAGCGATGAACAAGCTGATCACGGAAGCGAAGCAGGCGGGGAATACGTTTTTCGGAATTGTCGGCGGCGAACCGTTCATGCATCCGGAGCTGTTTGAGATCCTTGAGGCTCACCCGGACTGCTACTTTCAGGTGTTCACGAACGGACAGTTCATTACAGAAGAAAAGGCGAAGCGGCTGTTCGACCTTGGTAACGTGACGCCGCTGATCAGTGTCGAAGGCAATGAGATCATCAGCGACGAACGTCGAGGCCGCAGCGACGTATACGACAATACGCTGGCCGGAATCGACAACTGTCTTAAAGCGAACCTGATGACGGGCGTCTGCACCAGTCTGTGCAAAACCAATATCGACGATCTTCTGACCGAAGCATGGGTCGACCGTCTGATTGAAATGGGAGTCCTGTACACTTGGTTCCACATCTACCGTCCGATGGGTCCGGACGCGATGCCGGAATTATGCCTTACCCAGGAACAGCAGCGTCGTGCTCGTGAATTTGTGGTCGAAATGCGAGCGAAGAAACCCATCGTCATCATTGACGCATACTATGACGGCGATGGGCAGGCACTGTGTCCCGCCGCCAACGGTATCAGTCATCACATCAATCCCTGGGGCGATATCGAACCGTGTCCCATTGTTCAGTTTTCGAAGGAATCGATTCATTCCAGCGAAGACGACGATCGCACTTTGTTCGACAAGTTCACTCAGTCAGAATATCTTGCCGATTTCCGCACGCTGGCTCAGGAAACGACCCGCGGCTGCATTGTGCTGGAGCGACCGGAATTGCTGCAGCAGGTGGTTGAAAAACACAGCGCGAAGGACGCCACGGCTCGCGGTACGGCGTTGCAGGAACTGAAGTCGATGGTGCCCAGAACGTCGCAGTACCATCCAGGGCATGAGATCCCCGAGCGAAATCTGTATTATCGCATTGCCAAGAAGTTTCTGTTCAACGATTTTGGTGTCTATAACGGGCACGACCATACGAATACGGCGGCACCATTCATCGTGAATGAGGCAGCTGACGGATCCAACTCACCGATGCCGACGGCGACGGGCTGTTGTGGCGGCAGCGTCAGTTGCGATGAGCCGGACGTAGTCTCGCTGGGTGGAACGGAAAAGGACGGCTGATACAGGTGGCCGGTTACAGCTTCGTTGAGGGTTTCTGTCACTGATCGTGTTGTCCGCAGGTGGAATTGAGTTCGTAAGTTGGCAGGGGTTTCGTACGAAGCCGTGACTGCGAACAGATGTCCTGCTGCTTTGGAGTTCGTTGGTTAGATGCGTGCTTTGGTTACAGGTGGAGGTGGATTTCTGGGACTGTACGTCGTGGAACAGTTGCTGGAAGCTGGGCACGACGTGCGAGTGCTTTGCCGTGGCCGATACAAGGCGTTGAGTGAGCTTCCCGTTGAGGTCGTGACCGGCGACCTGCGATACGCACCCAAGGTCGAAAAGGCCTGCCGCGATATCGACGCGGTATTCCACGTGGCCGCCGTTCCCGGCATCAGTGGTGGCTGGAAGAAGTATCACAGCATCAACACCGTTGGCACAGAGAATGTCATTTCCGCATGTCTAAGTCAGGGCGTTCAGCGGCTGATCTATACCAGTTCTCCCAGCGTCGTGTTCGATGGCCGTGACCATGTGGAGGCCGATGAGTCGCTGCCATATCCCACCAGGTGGCTTTCTCATTACCCTCATTCCAAAGCACTGGGCGAGCAGTCTGTGCTGGCCGCTAACGATGATGACGGGTTAAGAACAGTTTCGTTGCGGCCTCATCTGATCTGGGGATGCCGCGACAATCATCTGATTCCCCGACTGATCCAAAAGGCAAAGTCGGGCCGCTTGCGACGCGTTGGCGACGGCGCCAATGTCGTTTCAGTGGTTAATGTTGAAAACGCGGCGGCGGCACACCTGCAGGCAGAGCTGTCGTTACGGGATTCGCTGACGGCAGCCGGCAACGCTTATTTTATTAACGAGCCGGAGTCAGTGAACCTATGGCAGTGGATTGACCAATTGCTGGATTTGGCCGGACTGCCGGCGGTGAAGAAATCGATCTCATATCCCACCGCACATCGCATCGGCGGCGTGATGGAAAAAATGTGGAAGTGGTTGCCGCTGCCCGGAGAACCGCCGATGACGCCATTTGTCGCAGCGCAGCTGGCTGGTTCACACAGCTACAGCGTCGCCGCCGCACGGCGAGATTTTGGATTCCGGTCGATCGTGTCGATGGACGAGGGACTCAGAAAACTGAAAGAAGAGATTCGCGTCCGCCAGTGATAGGCTGTTGGTGGCGGCGTCGCTTATCCGTCCGCGAGTTGCCTGTCGGGTCGTCTTTAGGCGTTGGTCACACTGACGTTAAAAGTCCCGGTGTCGGTCAGGCCGGTCGCATCCGTGACTTTGATCGTGATCAGAAATGTGTTGCCCCCGGCGTCTGACGGTGTCGTCCACGTGAATTGTCCGGTTTGAGCATTTACGGCAGCCGTTCCAGGCAGGTTTTCTGTCACCAGTTCGTAGCTGAGTGCATCATTATTGGGATCAAACCCGTCAGGGTCGACGATCAACTGGCGTCCTTCGACCACGGTCTGATTTTCGATCGGTCCCAGTGAAGGTCTGTCAGACTGGTTACCGCCNCCCGGACCATCGCCCGGACCATCGCCACCACCACCGGGAGTGGTCACAACGATGGTTACTGTCTGCGAAACGATCACCGAGCCGTCATCAACAAAGATCGGAAACGTGACAGTGCCGACGTCGTTTGTAACCGGCGTCCATGTCAACACGCCGGTCTGACGGTCGATGCTGGCACCGTTCGGTGCAGTCGGGAGGATAAAGAACGTCAGTGTATCAGCCGGCACATCGCCATCGGTCGCGGTCACGGTCACGGTCAGTCGGCTGCCGACGGTCGCCTGTTGATTGGGGATCTGGTTCAGAACCGGGGCCTGATTGCCGGGACCATCAGCATTGACCGTAACGGTAAACGTCGCGGTGTCCTTCAAGCCAGCCTGGTCCTGAACCTGAACTGTGACGTTGAATCCGGGAGCTAACTGCGTCGGTGTCCATGCGAAAACGCCGTTGGTCGGATCGATCTGAGGGTTGCCTGGCAGCCCGGTTGTCACCAGAGAATAGGTCAGAGTGTCATTGGCGTTCGGATCTGTTGCCTGAATTCTCAGCCGCAGTTCCGTGTTGATGACGGCCACCTGATTGTCGATCTGGGTGATAGTCGGGGCAAAGTTCTGCACGGCTGCCCCCACGTTGACGGTCACCGTCTGAACGGCATCTGCCGTTCCATCGCTGACAATCACCAGGAAAGAGAATTTTCCCTGAGCGGTCGGTGTCCACGTGAAGACTCCGGTTGACGAGTTAATGAGTGCGCCGTTCGGTGCCTGGGGATCCAGGAAGAATGAGAGTGTGTCCGCTGGTTCATCCGTGTCCGTCGCGGAGGCGGTGAATGTCAGCTGCGCTGCGACATTCGCCGACAGGATTCCGATCGGGTCCAGCACCGGCGGTGTGTTCGAGCTGTTCGACGCAGTCACGAAGACAATGAACGATTCGGTGTCGCTCAGACCGTCCTGATCTGTGACGCGGACCGTCACCTGAAATCCGGGCCCGTCCGAGACGGTCGGAACCCAGGAAAAGACACCAGTGGCCGGATCAATCTGCGGATTGCCCGGCAGCTCTGCTGTATCCAGAGAAAATGTGAGGACATCGTTCTGATTAGGGTCCGCAGCAGAAGCGATAAACTGCAGCAGCGTGCCCTGTAAGACCGTCATGTCATTGATTGGCCCCAGAGCCGGGGGTCGTTGGGCACGCTCGGCACGTCAACAACGATGACCGTCACTGATTGCGACACGTCGGCCGTGCCGTCAGAGGCGAAGATGTCAAAGGTGTTTGGCCCGATCTGATTTCCGGTAGGCTGCCAGGTCAGAACTCCGGTCTGACTGTCGATCTGGGCGCCGGTGGGGCCGTTCGGTCCGAGGAAATACGTGACCGTGTCGCCGGTGTCCGCGTCTGTGGCCGACGCGATGATGGTCAACGTCGTGCCGACGTTGGCCTGCCGATCCGGAATCAGTGCCAGCACGGGAGCATGGTTCGTCGTCGCGACGGCATTGACTGTTACGTTAATGGACTCCGTGTCTGTCAAACCTGCCTGGTTCGTGACCTGAAGAGTCACCACATAGTTGCCGACGGCCGTTGGTGTCCAGTTTAACGTACCGAGTGTCGGATGGATCTGAGGACTCCCCGGAAGCCCCGTTGAAACGATTGCATCAGTCAGCGCCCCACCGGCGGGATCTGTGGCGGTGGCTGTCAGCTGCAGGTTTGTGTTCACATCGACAATCCGGTCGTTCAATGGATTCAGCGTTGGTCCCTGGGGTACGACGTCATCCGACATCAGCGGAGTAATAATGATTCCGGAGATCATCGGGTGCCTGGTGACCCGTTGGAAATCAATGTTCAGGTTGCCATCACTGGTGACATGGAATGACTTCACCAATGCGGAATATCTTCCCGCCTCGGAAAATACATCCAGATTGTTCAACACGAGTTCATTGTCGATTCGAACATCAAACACGCGTCTGCCGGGACGCATGTAAGCGGCCCGCGTTTCTGCAAACAGCAACTCAACCTGATAATCCGTTCCCGCCTCAAGCGGGATGTTGAAACTCAGTTCGGGGCCCGAACGAGGATCCCAGACATGGGACTGGAAGACTGATGCTGGCAGTCCGGTGGGGACGTTGCTGATCGCGGTCCGCCGCCGCACGAAGGTGGTTGCCGCCGTGTGATAGGCGCTGGCGGATGTGAAACCGTCGACAGCACCACCGCCAACGTTCAATTGCAACTGAACGTGGACCAAAAATCTCTGCTGAACCAGAGACTGTCCGTCGCCGACCGTGACATTGACAGTTGCTATGCCGGGAACGTCTCCGGCGGTAACCCGCAGCTGTCGATTGGCCCCCGTGCCCGTGCCCGTGCCCGTCCACGTCACGGAACGAACGACGTTGGTATTACTGCTGGTTGCCGTCACCGTCAGAGGATCTCCATCCGCGTCGCTCACCGTGAACGGAATTGCGTCGCTGGTCGTTCCCAAGCCAAGTGGCAGATCTGGAAACGGCGTGACGACGGGCATCTGGTTCGGTGTGACGGAGACGGACACACTGGCTGCTGTCGACGTCGCGTCAAGATTGACGTTGACTGTGTATTGGAAACTGTCGGGACCGGTAAATCCGGGATCTGGCGTGTAATCTATCGTCCCATTGGCCTTCGCCGTGGCGCTTCCGTTGAATGGCTGCTGTGTGAGGGTGACGGTGGAGGGCTTGATCGTACCATCGGAATCTGTGTCGTTATTCAAAACGGAAATCGTCACCGTGGCGCCAATTCCCGTCACAGCAGTATCCGAGTTGACCGTTGGAGGAACGTTCGTTGGAGGAATGTTCTGTCCGATGACGATAAGAGTGAACGATTCTGAAGCGGTCTCAAATCCGTCAGCAACCGTCAATGTAATCGTTGCTGTTCCGGATGCGCCCGCCAGAGGGCTCAGTGACACTGTGCGATTCGTACCAGTGCCACCGACCGTAATATTCGCATGGGGAACCAGCGCCGGGTTGCTGGATGCCGCTGTGATCGACAGTGGGTCGTTGTCCTGGTCATTGACGGTGAAACTCAACGGGCCGACGCCGTCGTTCTGATTGACCGTCTGGTCAGAAATCGTGCTGATCACAGGTGCATTGTTTGGCGCTGGAGGGTCGCCTGGCGTTGGTGGGTCGCTGGGCGCAGGGGCACTGTTTTTCTCAGTGATTCGGATACCGGCGATCGTTGGCTCCCGCCTGACTCGAGCCAGGTCGATGTTGATTGTCCCGTCAGACACAACGTCAAACGATTCGACCAATGCCGTCCGTGCGCCTGCCGCCGCAAAAATGTCAAAGTCATTCAGGACGACATCACCATCGATAGCGACATCAAAAATGCGACGCCCCACACGTGAGGCTCCGGCTGCCAGTTCGCTGAACAGCAGATCAACCTGATACTCCGTACCTTCGTCCGCCGGAATGCTGAATCGAAGGCTGTCGCCCCGGCGAGGATCGCGCAGATTCGACTGAAAAACGGCGTCCGGAATGCTGGGGTCAACGCCCGCTGTGTTGACACCAAAACTTCGAGCGAAGTCGATGCCTGCGCCATTTTGATACGCATCGTCCGTTTCCCAGACTGGATCTCCGGACAGTTGTGGGCCACCGGCATTGATGTACGTGGCGGTCAGCAGTCGCCGTGGTTCAAGGCATTCCGTACTGAGTTGCCGAACCGCCGTGGCAGGACCGTTCTTTCGTCGCCTGGATTTTTGCCCTGAACTCAAGACGATGATCTGATTCCATTCAGCCAGTTCGTAAGACTCATCGATACCCCTCTGCCGTAACTGATGAACGCCACGCAGATGAGTGAATATTCACACTGCTGCCCTGATTACGGGCACAGTCACTTTCGAGTGCCCCGGGGGTATTCAGCCCGGTGAGTCCAGACGTGCGGCGTCATAATCCCTAACATCGACTTAATGGGAAAAATCGAAGTTTTCCGATTGGCGATGCCGGACGCGTCGTAGCGTCTCAACCGTCATTTGAATGGCATCTCAATCCCTCAAGGCTTCTCCGGTTGCCGAAGTTAGGCTATCTTCCACTCGTCGCTGAAATGCTGGACGTTGTGAAGACATTCCGGCGGTTGCCGGAAAAGTTTCGCCTGCGCTCACCAGGATCCGTATCGAGAACCAGACAGGACCGAGGTAGCAGATGACGAACAAGCCCGACGTGCCGTTCGACGGCGCTCGCATGCCACGGCGTGACGTCTTCAAGACGACAGCGTTTGCGGCTTCGGCAGCAGCGTCCGCCATGTCAGCGGACTCGGCGGCGGTTGGCCAACCGTCTGCTCTCAGGCGAAGCGTTTCCGTAATCGACACGGAAAACCGGAAGCCAGGCACGACCGACTGGCAACTGACCCGCGTTCGTGTGAACTCAGGCCTGTATCGCACGTCGTTGATTGAAGGATATTGTTCGCGGCAGTCCGTGGCCGTTGGTGACAAACTACGGGTTTTCGTCAGCACGGACCCAGCGCGACGTTTTCAGCTGGATGTTTATCGAATGGGTTATTATGGGGGCACGGGAGGCTGCCACAAGGCGACGTTCGGGCCGCTGGATGGGAAGTCTCAGCCGGTGCCGGACATCGGACCACTGCCCGGGCGTTTACGTGAATGTCAGTGGGACGCTGCTGTTGAGTTCACCATCCCGCAGGACTGGGTCAGCGGTGTGTATCTGGGCAAGCTGACAACGCTGTCGGAATCCAGAAACGAGCCGTATTGGCAAAGCTACGTCATCTTCATTGTGAAAGATGACCGCTCGGCGGACCTCGTTTTTCAATGCAGTGATAATACCTGGCAGGCGTATAATCGCTGGCCTGTGAACGAATCGCTGTACACGCACCCCGACGGTTCCCACGCGCCAGGAGTTGCCGTCAGTTTCGACCGGCCGTATGGCAAATATAATCAGATTTTTGACCACCCATTATCTGTGGGGTCGGGTGAGTTTTTGCTGTGGGAGTTTCCGTTGAGTTATTGGCTGGAACAGAACGGATATGACGTGACGTATGGTTCCAACCTGGATACGTGCAGTTCGGGCTTCATCAATCGCGGCAAAGCGTTCATCAGCGTTGGGCACGACGAATACTGGGATCAGCAGCAGTTCGACGTTGTCAAAGCGGCCCTGAATGACGGAGTAAGTCTGATCTGGCTGTGCGGCAATTCCGTGTTCGTCGATTCACCCTTTGCGGCTTCGTCGAACGGCCGGCCCGATCGCATCATCACCCGAGCCGGTTGTTATGGTGATCTGCGCGAAGACGAACTCGAATCATATGCCGCGATGTTTGCCGGACTGCAGCCGACCGGCCCGGATGAGCGAGACATCATGGGTGTTCGCAGTGTTGTGCCGTTTAACGGTGGCGGAGACTGGACGTGCGTGGACGACCGTCACTGGCTGTTTNNTTCAACGGACCGAAGCAGAATGTCGTCTTCAACGCATCGACGATTTTCTGGGCACAGGGCCTGTCGTCGCCTCCCGGTCATATCATCCCGTGGTCTCATTTTAGCCGGCCTCACGGCCCGGATACTCGCGTGCAGCAGATGACCAAAAATGTCATCGCCCGAGCGGTAGCGGAACCAGTGGACGCGAACTGAACTGTACATCGGGTGCAGTCATGTACGGTTGTAAAGTTGGGTAGGGCTGGGGTTGGAGCGAGGTACGAGTGAAACCCCGGGGCCGGCAGCGCCGGATTGATTTTCCTTCGCAGGCTCATAGAAGGCCACTCACGAGTCCGAAACCACAATCCGTTACTGCACCCAATACATCCCTTGACCATGTCGTTCATTGTGGTGGGCGGGTTTGGCGATAGAATGCCGACTTCGGCGCTGAAGTTATGTTTCGCCAGCCACACAACTCTTGTAGCTCGTTTGCCAGGTCCGCCACGTGAAAGCTCTTCTTCTTTCTGAATACAAAAAACTTGAAGTTACCGACATCCCCACACCGGAGATTGGCCCTGAGGATATTCTGGTTCAGGTACAGGCCTGCGGGATCTGTGGTAGTGACATCCATGGCTGGGACGGCAGCAGCGGACGCCGAGTACCGCCACTGGTGATGGGACACGAAGCCGCCGGCGTCGTAGCCGCTTTCGGAAAGGATGTGCAGGGATTTGTCGAAGGAAATCGAATTACCTTTGATTCCACCGTCTGGTGTGGAAAGTGCCACTTCTGCCTGAGTGGTCGACCAAACTTATGCGACAATCGAATGGTGCTGGGCGTCAGCTGCGACGACTATCGCCGTTACGGTTGCTTTGCGGAATACGTCAGCGTACCTGCTCGTATTTGTTGCCAGCTGCCGGATTCTCTGCCGTTCGAACATGCGGCATTGATCGAAGCCGTGTCAGTGGCCGTACATGCGGCCAACCGGACTCCCGTTTCTCTGGGAGACACCGCGGTTGTCGTCGGTACCGGGATGATTGGTCTGCTGGTGATTCAGGCGATCAAGCAAAAGGGATGCAGCCAGGTGATTGCGACCGACCTGAATCCGCAGCGACTGGAGGTCGCGAGAAAGCTGGGCGCGGACGTGACCATCAACGTGTCTGAGGAAGACGCAGCACCCCGAGTCGCCGAATTGACCAACGGACGAGGCGCCGACGTTGCGCTGGAAGTTGTGGGCGCGACCGCGACGATTAAGTCGGCCATCGACTGCACTCGTAAAGGCGGGTCAGTCACAATTGTGGGCAACCTGGCGCCGACAATCGAACTGCCGTTGCAGTCCGTCGTGACCAGAGAACTGAATATCTTTGGCACCTGCGCGTCTGCCGGTGAATACCCCGCCTGTGTTGACCTGCTGGCAGCCGGCATGATTAAGGTGGAAGACATGATCACCGCCAAAGCACCGCTTGAACAGGGACACGACTGGTTCAGTCGCTTGTACGAACGTGAAGCGGGCGCGATGAAGGTTGTCCTGTGTCCGTCGATGTAATCTGAATATCAACAGAGTAGGTGCGTTTTAGGTAATGCACTACGCATGTGATGGAAGGCCCTACTTCATCTGTGCCGACGACGTCTTCGGTTTCGTTCTGTATCGAGAGATACGAATATTCAGGAGGGATGTCCCTCCTGCCTTGACCTTCCCGGCACGTCAGACGCAGATTTGTATTTGCGGCGTCGATTCTGAATTGCGAAGCAGGGTCCTCGTCTGATCCTCTCCCAGCCCGCGTCAGGAACACCTTGTGCGCGCGAACTGGAGCACAATAAGAAATGCATCAGAGGATCGAGACACTTTGCGATGAACGTTCAAGAAAATCACGTCGATCCTGCGAAGTTGGCTGAATCAGCCCGGTCGCTGCCGTCACTGCCGCGAACAACCTCGCAGATCATTGCAATTATCGGGGATCCGTACTCTGAAGTGAGTGACCTGATCAAGGTCATTGCTCTGGATCCGACGCTGACCGCAAACCTGTTGAGAGTCGCCAACTCTGCCAGCTATTCCACGGCCCGCCCCGCCGCCTCCGTGGGAGACGCCATCGTGCGATTGGGAACAGGGACAATCATGGCTATGGCATTGAGCGTGAGTGCCAAGCCTCAGCGTGACGTGGATTTGTCACCGTTTGGATTGACCGCGGAAGAATTCTGGCGGCATTGCGTGGCCAGCGTCGCGGCTGCGGAAGAACTCTGTTCACGTCGACTGGCACAATTTGGATCGGGGTTCAGCACAGCGGCACTGCTACACGACATTGGAAAACTGATTCTCGTCCAGCACATGACACCTGCACGCCAGGAACAAATGGCGGCATTCCGTGCTGGTCATCCCGGGCACCGGGCGATCGATGCGGAACGCGCCGTTCTTGGAGTGGACCACGCCAGAGCCGGTGCTCTTGTTGCGAATCACTGGAATCTGCCGGAAGATATCGTGGAGGCTATCGGCAATCATCACAGTCCGTCGCAATGGGAAAAGGTCCTGTGGAACGGAGTCATCCTTGCCAACCAGATTGCTCTTGAGAATGCCGGACACACGGGTTTTACGTTTGGTGATTCCGAGATCGTCGCCGACGCCATGCTGGCGCTGGAGGTGGAAGATGGAACCTACCAGGCTGTTGTCGTGGCAAGCCGCGATCGTTATGACAATCTGATCGAACTATTCGTCTGAGGGCGGTCAGGATCGATCGGGGCCTGGCTCAGACGCGGCGATTTTCACCGGAGCGCCCGCGAGACGCTGCAACCCAAGCCGAAAGATAACCCACAGTGCTGCGGCGACTTCTTTCCCATTGATCTTGGTGGCGCCATATCGACGGTCTTCGAAGACGATCGGCGTTTCGCCAAAAGTGCAGCCAACCTGCCGGCAACGGAACAGGACCTCCTCCAGAAACGCATAGCCCGTGGCCATTGTGCGGTCCCAGTCGATTTCGCTCAGCTTACTGACGTTGTAACAGCGGTAACTGCCACTATTGTCGCGCGTCTTCAGGCCCAGAAACAGGCGTGCGTAGGTATTGACAGCCTTGCTCATGATGTGACGTTTCAGGGTCAGGCCCACCACGCCTCCTCCATCAACGTAGCGAG
>LWDU01040864.1_pt1 | contig 12471 bp, 8 predicted proteins | sample 727161 | NCBI WGS metagenome assembly LWDU01 (sample SAMN04566230, study PRJNA314399) | hydrothermal vent metagenome | isolation source: deep sea hydrothermal plume seawater | place: Mexico: Gulf of California, Guaymas Basin | collected 2004-07-11 | reverse complement strand
AGCGCTTGAGATGATTTCCGCAGAGCTGTCATCTCCAGTCAACGCGAAGTAGTCCGCTGGGGTTGGAGGGTGCGCCGGGTGTGCGTTGGTTTGGGGTGATGAACACATCATCTCCCTTGCTCACATCACTCCTGTGAATCGATCGTTCCGCTGGTTGCGCTCGCCTCTGAAGCGGTTGACCTCCAGCACGCTTCAGCCCTCGGCTGCCTTGACCATTGCTGCGCCCCTGTGCCGTGCCCTGACGGTCCGGCGGGAGCCGAAAGTGCTGACGCCGCTCACAGCTCACGGTCCGCGAAGTCCATGTAGGCCGTCCAGTCCTCGGCCGTCACGTCGTGCTTGCCGGCGCGCAGGCGGTGAACGGGGAGCGCGGCTTTGAGGAAACGGAAGACCGGGGCGGCGGCGCGGGTGGCCAGGAGTTCGCCCAGGGGATCGGCCCAGTGGTCCTCTTCGGCGCTGCAGATCAGTACGGGCCGCGGAGCGATCAGGGCGATCAGTTGGTGCTGGTCCACGGGCAGGTCGGACTCGCGCCCGTTGTAGGCGCGGAAGCGCTCGCAGAACCAGTGCGGGAAGACGTGATTGATGCGCGCCACGGTCTCACCGAAGCAGCGCCGGCTGAGGGCGGCCCCTCCGCAACCGGAGTTGTTGGAGATCACCAGAGCGAAGCGCTTATCAGTGGCACCCGCCCAGAGCGCGGTCTTGCCGAGGCGCGAGTGACCCAAGAGGGCCACACGCCCGGCGTCCAGCAGTGCATCGCCCTCGAGGAAGTCGAGGGCACGCGACAGGCCCCAGGCCCAGGCCCCGATGGAACCCCACTCGTTCGGCTTCCGTTCAGCACCGGACGCTGAGCCCAGAGCAGGGTGGACACCATTGGCGAACCCGTCGTCGAAGTCCGGATCGATGTCACCGTAGTAGGCCGTCACCAGGGCGTAGCCGCGCGTCAGGATCTGTTCCACGGGCCAGCGCGAAGAGAGCTTGCCCCGCGAGGCCTCCGTCGCCCGATTCTCCTCGATGCCATGCCCGGCCCGGTTTCGAATCCACTGGGTGGAGAGTTTGATCTGCGGGTCGGGTTGGATGGAGTGGTTGCCCATGAAGTTGAGGGCCAGGAACGCCGGTGACGGATTCTGCGCCCCTACGGGACTGTAGATCAGAAGACGAATGGGACCATCCGGCTTCCCGGGCACGATGAGGTCGACTTCCCGCAGCAGGGCCCGGCCCGCGAAGGCCATGCACTCATTCATCACCACGGCCCGGATCTTGAGTGACTGTTTGGGCGTACGCCCATAAACGTGCTCCTCAAAGAGCCGCAGAAGCTCCGGGCGCCGATGCTTGTACCACTGCTCGGGGGTCGCGACGCGGGTGCCATCCTCCATGGCCAGGGGATCGGGCAGGTCGTAGGTTGGCACCTTCGCCTCGTCGTAGTTGACGGGGTCATCCTGGGCAGGGGACAGGCCAGCGCCCACGGGACACAGGGCCAGAAGAAGGAGATACCGCACGAGGTTCATGGTCAGATCCTAGCGCGCCTCGTGCGCATCCTCATGCACAACCCGCCCGGCGACATCGTGGTGGCGCATGACAAGTCGGGGCAGGTCCTTCGGGTACTCGAGGCTTACTGATAGGAACCCGCCTGCCACCCGCAGGAAACGGTGTACGTCCGATCGGTTCTTCTTCGAGAACCCCCCCGCGTGCTTGTCGGTAGTGGGTCCGCACGAGTACTCACGCAAGTCGGTGTCGGGATCCTGTGACACGTACTGCCAGTGCCGATCACCGCAGATGACGAAAGCGTTTTCCTGCTGGGCCAGGAAGGTCCGCAACTCATCACCCTCGTGGCGGAAGGCCTTGTTGGCGTGATTGTCGCGCTTGCCCGAGCGGTCGGGACCGAGGATCGGGGTCGGAGAGACGAGCACACGAAAGGTGGCATCGGATGCGGCGAAGGTACGCCGAAACCAGGCCTTTTGTTCGCTTCCCCAGATGGTCTTGTCAGGGCCATCGGCAAGCGTGTTGGGACTACGGAACTCGCGTCCCTCCACGAACCAGACCTCCAGGTCCTTGCCCCAGCGCAGGCGCCGATAGGGTCTCGGCCCCGTGGGCACCTGCTCGCGGAACACGGCCAGGCCCTGTTCCCAGGTCAGGTCGCCGTAGGACTGGCCCGGCCAGCAGTCGTTCTTGAGTACATCGTGATCGTCGCGCAGGAACCAGGCCGGAACCCTGGCGTGGAATGCGCGCTGCAGGGGCAGGGCGTACATGCGGTTCCACTTGTAGCGCGCGAGTTCCTGGGACCTCGCCAGAGGACCGGGCTTGTCGTGGTAGACCACGTCGCCGGTGTGCACGAAGAAATCCGGGTCCAGCTTGCCCATGGAAGCGTAGAGCCGGTGCCCATCCCTGGGGTCATCACGCCGAGTGAAGTCCTGGCCTGTGATCACGGTGAAGGTGGCCGGGGCCGACTGCTGGACCTCGGGCGCAGTGCGAAAGGAGACGGGCAGGGAACACTGGGCCTGCTGCGAACCGGCAGCCCGACCCTCGACGATCATCTCGTAGACCGTCGCCGAACGCAGCTGGTCGCTCAGGTCGAAGGCGTGGGTGAAGTCTGCCCGCGGGTCGACAGCCGCCCAACCGCTGGAGCTGCGTATGCCGCGTCCACCTTTGGGCCACCACTGGACGCGCACTTCCCCGGCGACTCCCATCACGCTGTCCTGCATGTCCCCGAGGGTACGGCCCGCGGGAACGGCGTTGGCGCCGTCGGGCCAGGGGCTCCCTTCGATGTTGCGCTCGGGTGCTACGGTGAGCCTCGTCCAGATGATCGCCGACGATGAAGTCACCTCCCCTACCTTCACGCCGTTGGCGAAGTACACGCCGCCTACGGGCTCAGGGTCCTGTGCGGACAAGGCGATACCCAGGCAGAGAAGGACCATCGGCCCCATGAGAAATGACTGCTGCATGGGGACCATGCTAGAGCATCCACCTGCGAAAGGGGCGTGTTGCTCGTGCTGAAGGAAAGACGCCATCCCGGGCCAGCGCTACTGCCAGAAAGCTCCAAGGAGCCCCTACAGTGCGGGACATTACTCCACTACCAAGCTGCAACAGCGTTTCTGCTCGGAATAGACCCAGCAAGCGCTCGCCGACCGCATGCGCGTGACGCGTCAGACCATGAACGGGATCGAGGGGGTGTTCGAGTTCTCGGAACCTGAGCCCTAGGACTCAATGGCCCGAAGTCGTCTCAAGCAACGATGTGCTCTTGTGGTTTGGCGTCAGGCTCGGGACACGGCGCGTTCTCCGCTTTGGACATGTCTTTGGTCAATCGCCTATCATGACATGATGAAGCTCAGCATCACCGCTCTCACTTTGCTGTTTGCCTGTTCCCCGCTCCAATCGGTCGGGGTTCAGGACAAGCCCGTGCTCAAGGTTTTTCTGCTTGCCGGACAATCCAACATGGAGGGCCAGGGCGTCGTTGATCTCGATCATGAGGAGTACTACAACGGCGGCCGGGGGATTCTGACGCGCGTGCTTGAGGACCCGGACATCGCACGGGAGTTCGGCCACTGGCGCGGGGACGATGGGAATTGGATCAAACGCGACGACGTCTTTGTGTGGTATCAACCCGCGCGGGGACCCCTCAAAGCGGGACCTCTGTCCATCGGCTATGCGGTCTATGAGGACCTCCACCATTTCGGGCCAGAGATGGAACTGGGCTGGGTACTGGGTGAGCACTTCGAGGAGCCGGTACTCCTGATCAAGACGGCCTGGGGAGGGAAGAGCCTGATGAAAGACTTCCGACCGCCGAGTTCGGGCGGAGAGGTCGGTCCCTACTACGAGCAGACGCTGAGCGAATACGCCGCGGCGATCGCGGGCTTTGAGAAGCGCTTCCCTGAGCTGGCGGGATGCGAGGCACAGTTGTCGGGGTTCATCTGGTTCCAGGGCTGGAATGACATGTTCGTCGAAGGGGCTCTGAAGTCCTACTCAGAGAACCTCGTGAACCTGGTCCGGGACCTGAGCGACCATTTTTCCGAGCCCAACCTGCCTTTCATTGTCGGCCAGACTGGGAACGCGGACAACCAGGACCTCTGGGCGGCGCAGGAGCAGGCCACAAAGTGGCCTGCATTTGCAGGTCGGGCGAGCTATGTGCCAACGCGCTCTTTCTTGCGCAAGCCCGAGGACTCACCCAACACGGGGCACGGACACCACTGGTTCGGCAACGCGGAGAGCTACCTTCGCATCGGCAAAGCACTGGGCCAGGCGATGGTTGAGCTCATCGACTAGAGCGAGACCGCCGACAGGAAGCAGGCTCGGCTCCTGCGCGCGGGGGTCAGGCGCATGATGATGGATGCCGAAGGCCAGGGCGCGGACTATGGCGCCCTGGTACGAGGTGTCTTGGAAGGTGCGCTTCTCAGAATCCCCAGGAGATGACCGGCTCTTCGCTCTCCAGCCGACCCCGATCCTTGTATCCTGTTCGCCTCAAAAGGCCACTTCCGATCATGTCTTCCCAAGCCACACCCTCAGTCCAGGAACGCATTGTTGCGCGCGCCTTCTCTCAGATCGTGACCATGATTCATGTGGCTAATGCCCGTGAATCAAAGCGGCCCGGTGACCCCAAGGTGGGCGGCCACCCGGCCAGCTGCGCCAGTTCCATGCATCTCCTGGCCGCCCTGCACTTGGACGTGCGCGAGCCTGCGGACTTTGTCTGCTGCAAGCCCCACGCAAGTCCGGTGGACCATGCCCTGCACCACTTGATTGGTCTCTTGCGCCACGACGCCAAGGTCGACGCCTTTGCGCCCAGCACTTCGAATGAGTGGTTCACCGACGAGGAGTCGGAGCAGGTCATGCACGGTTTGCGCATGTTCCCCGGCGAGGGGCAGCCCCATGTGTTCCAGAGCTACCATGCGGAGTCGGACCCGGACCACCACAACTTCCTCCCTTCGGGAACCGTTGGCATCCCCCCCGTGTGCTCTGGCTACCTCGCCCTGGCTTATCGTTATGCGGTAGATCACGGCTGGGAAGTACCCGCGGGCGCGCATTTTTGGAGCCTGATCGGTGATTCGGAATTCCGTGAAGGCTCTCTGCTGGAGGCCATGCCTGACTTTGCCGAACGGCAACTAGGCAATGTGACCTGGATCATTGACTACAACCGCCAGAATCTGGACGGTACGCGCATTCCCAATGAGCGTGGTCTGGAGGGGGCTGACTGCGACCGCATCGCGCGAACGGCGGAGGCCAACGGTTGGAAGGTGATTCAACTACGTCACGGTCGCTACCGGGAAGAGATCTTTGCCCGGGATGGTGGTGCCTGTCTGCGGGAAGTGCTGGAGACCGGCGTCAGCGATTATGAATTCCAGATGCTGGTCCTCAAACACGACCCGGACCGCATACGCCAGGCGTTCATTGAGAAGTGTCCCGCAGCCAAGGGCCTTGTCAACAGCCTCGCTGATGACGAGATCTTGCGGTTGATGATGGACTTGGGCGGCCACGACTACGAAAAGGTTGTCGAGGGCCTAAGGCTGTCACGAGCCGAGTCTACCGAACCCTACCTGGTGGTAGCTCACACCCTGAAGGGTTGGGGCCTTGAGTGCCTGGCTCATCCGGGCAACCACTCGACCTTGCCGGGTGAAGAGGAGGTGCAGCGCATTGCGCAAGGCGCGGGCCTCGACTGGGGACGGCCATTTCAGCGTTTTTCCGATGACTCCGCAGAGGGCAAGTTTCTGGCCGCCCGACGGGACATTTTCCGCGCAGCGCGTGCAAGCCAAGAGGACTTAGTGGCGCGTAACCGCGTCCGCACCCAAGAGGCTATTCAGGTGGTGGGCGGCTTGCCCGAGAACTTCGACATCAACATGGCGCTCTTTCCCATGGCTCATACCCAATGGATGTGGGGTCAGATCGCGGCCAAACTTGTGCGCGTGGGGACCCACGGAGCCGAGCCCCTGGCGGAAGGGGTGGAACTCTCCGCCCTCAAGGATGAGGACGCGCGCTGGGTTCCCGCAGCCCAATTCGTGATGACCCTTTCACCGGATGTGGGTTCATCCACCAACATCTCTCCCTCGATGGACGGCGGGGTCTACGGGGAAGTGGGCGAGCAGCGCCGGGATGTGGAGCAGGAGCTGGAACTGCATGTGCGTCACCCCGAGTTGTTGGCCAAGACTGAAGCCTGGACCCGTCACATTCGCTTTGAGATTGCTGAAGCCAATGCCATGAGCGCCTTGGGGTCATTCGGAAAGATGGGAGCCTTGGTGGGGCTGCCCTTCGTACCAGTGATGACGGTCTATGACTTCTTCATCAAGCGCGCCCTCGATCAGCTCTACTACGATGTGTATTGGGGGTCAGAATTCATCTTGATGGGTACACCGTCGGGAGTGACTCTTTCGCCAGAAGGGGCCCAGCATTCCTGGAAGTCCGACATCCAGATGCCCAACCTGATCACCTGGGAACCAACCTTTGCCCTGGAGATGGACTGGATCCTTTCCGACGCGATCCGTCGCCAGATGGCGGGGGACAACAAGGGCCGCAGCGGTGTGCTTGTGCGAGGCGTCACGCGCGGGATCCCCCAAAAGGCCCTGCTTGAGAATCTCCGCGGAGCCCACGACGCCACCGGCCTGTCCGACGAGCAGATTCTGGCCCGCACCCGCACCCACTGTTTGGAAGGTGGCTACATTCTCAAGACCGGCTACGGCCAAGAGGGCTACGAGCCTGGAGACAATGTGGTCAAGCTGTTCGTGATGGGATCGCTTGTCACCGAAGCATTGACCGCGTCTGATGAACTCCTGCAGCGCGGAATCTTTGCCGACATCATTGTGGTCACTTCACCTGAGTTGCTTCTAGGCATCCTGGGTGAGCAAAGCGACTACTTCCACCTGCGCACAACTCTGGGAGTCAACGCTGACTTGCACCTGAGTCCTTCTGCCAGCAGCACCCGCGAGTCCATCGCCGGACTGGCAGGCCGACGCATTCCTTGCGTCGCGATCTGTGACGGCGAAGCGGGCCTGCTCGACAATGTGGGCTCCGTAGTCGGCGTCCGCTGTCGTACCCTGGCCGTGCGCAAATTCAGCAAGTGCGGCCGCCCCGACGAAGTCTTCCGTTATCAGGACCTGGACCCCTCCTCCATCATCGAAGCCTGCGGACAGGCGCTTTCGGAAACCGCCCTGGAGAACCTGAGCCTTGATTCCGCAGTGCTTGGCCAATTGGCCAGTGGCCAACAAAAGGTCCTAGCCAACTGGCGCGATCTCTGGCCGAGTACGGAGTGATGGGGGCCGGCAGGGCATGAACCTGCGGCAGGTGTGGGAGCTACTTGTTTGAAGCCCGCTTCTGTTCAGACAAGGCGCGGCGTGAGTCCTGATAACGCTTCTTGCGACCCGCGATCAGCGCACGCCTGAATTGCGCGCGGTTCATGCCCAATTGTTTGGCCATGCGCTCCAGCAGGACGCGCTCGGCCTTGGACAAAGTGCCATCAGCCCATGCGACCTGCAGCAATTCCGAGAGCCAGGTCTCAGCCCGCTCGTGCTTCGGGACCTCAACAGGCTGCTCGAACTCATCGTCTTGGGCCAGCAAGGTGTCTAGCTCCCCTTCGTCGAGCCCTGCCCGACGCGCCAGCCCCGTCAAGGCCAGGCGCTCGGTGGAGGAGATGGAGTGATCTACTTGGGCGAGCGCCGTGGCCCAGGCCAGAAGATCTTGCGGCGAATGTGTGAAAGGTCCTCCAACTGCATTGTTCTCGTGCTGCTGGTATTCTTCGTCCAGCCTGTCCAGCCAGAACCGTACCGTCCTTGCCGTGGGCACTTCGTCCAAGAGCCAGGTCGAGTCACCTCCACGGCGGGGAGCCTCACAGAAAGGACAAGTAGCACCCGTGCCGCCCTCATCGTGAGCGCCGCACTCCGTGCAGTGGGCCGTCGTCAGACTATCGACGACGGGCGTCTGCACTCCTGCCTTGCGCGCGAAGACGAACAGGTTGTGACGCAAGCGCCTGCGCTTTCCGGACCGTGAGCTCCCACGCCTCCTGCCAAACACCCCATCCCAACAGATCTCAACAAGCGCGTGGTCCTGGTGCTCTCCCCGCAGCAGACCCTGGGTGCGCACCGAACCCACCGCACGGTCGGCCGCAAAGGACCTATTTGGATTCTGCAGGCCTTGTTCATATTCGTCGCAGAAGCGGGCAGTCGCCACGGAAACCAAGGGGCCGACCTCCGCCCGCCGGTCCGCCGCCGCCTTGCGCCAGAAGGCCAAGGAGGCTCGATCCTCAAGCAACTGAACGCTCATGCCCTCGTCCTTGAGCAGGAACGCCTTGAGGCCGATGACACTTTCACTCGACTCCGGTTTCCAGGCCGACGCCTGGGTGATCTCGGTCAGCACCCAGTCGAACTCGCCACTGCGCGCGCGGCAACCGCAGGTGCCGCACTGGGCCGATTGATTCAAGCTGAGGGGTGCCCCGCAATTGGGACACTGCCCCTCCATCAGCCCGGGCCCGTTCAGGGTCTTGACGCCCCGTCGGCGCACGAAGGTCCAACACTCCACGAAGAACTCCTTCTTGATCAAGGAACCTGAAATCTGTTCCTGCGTTTCCAGGGACCTTCTCGCAATCTGCGCCTTAAAGGGCACACGCACTGTAATCGTGTCGAAAGGCGAGCTCGCCTCGACATGGAGAAACGTCAGCCTCCCCAATCGAACCGAATCCATGGTCTGCTGCCAGCCCTCCTGCCGCTGCTCTTCAATCTGAACGGAAAAGCGCTCGAATACCCCGTCCGACACGAAGGGTGCCAGTTCCTCCAGGTCCTGGGCACACCATCCATCCTGGGCCTTGTGGAACGCCACTTTGACCCGCTTCAAGAAGATGTCGCGCGCAAAGCCCTGATCCCGCGCCTCGAATTCACCCCAGGTGACGGTGCGTTCATGGTGCTTCAAGACGCGTCGCGCCCTGCGGATCATCCTGCGCTCCTGCATCTCCTTGGCCCTCTTCGCGCTGTACACCGTGAAGACCACGACCCCAATTGTGGCTGGCACCCCGACCACCGGGACTTCAATCACAAGTCGAATGAGGAAGTAGACGAGGTTTCCGAAGCCGTCGCCAGAGCCCCCTCCGCTTCCTCCCCCAAACCCTCCGCCGCCCCCGCCGCCCCCAAACCCTCCGCCCCCCCCGGCCTGGCACAGGGTGAGGAGTGGAAAGACCTTGATGAGGAGGAGGTACATGGGAATTCAGCGCAATGGTGCGCCCGGCAGGACTCGAACCTGCGACCCCCGGTTTAGGAAGCCGACGCTCTATCCAGCTGAGCTACGGGCGCTCAGCGGAAGAGCAGGCTAGCGACGAGGAAACAGGCACATAGGGCGCCCTCTCCTTGACACTCGGATTGTATCGCATGGGGCGCGGAACCTCGATAGGCGCCGCAGGCCACTCAGGGCAACCGAAAGGGGGCGCATCTCTGTCAGTTACAGACCTCCGAATTGACTCGCGATCAACAATGACTAGCTTCCCGTTCCCCTGCGTCAGGACCCGGTGTCCCTGGGCCACACAAGAGGTGAGGGCGATAACGGCGAAGGAGAGGAGGGCGCCTAGGGCGTTGCGGCGAAAGGGGCTCATTTCCCGAGCACTTTAGTGAGATCGAGCACCACCGGGTCAAACCTGACGCGTCCGGCCACCTTTCTCAGGTCTCCACTCGGGGCGGCGCCGGCAAACTTCGCCAGAGACTCAAACCTGACCGAGAGCTCGTGTTTTCCCGAAGGGAAGGCGTAGTAGTCCAGCCCTCCTCCAAAGGAGCGCTCGACGAGAATTCGGTCCCCCTCTTCGTTGAAGAAGACATTGTCGATCGACTTCCCCCTGGGCGTCGTGTTCGAATCTGACTTGAGGTCGATCTTCTCCCCGATCGGCTCTCCTGTCGCAGTCGAGTACCGGCGGATCCATGACATCCCTACAGAGAGCACCTCTTCGCCGTTCGGCGTGAACATCACGTGCTTTCCGGGGAAGGGGCGCCTACTGAGGGCCCTGCGGTCCTCGAAATCCACCCGCCACACCTCCTCGCCCGTCTTCGCGTCGAAGAGCGCGTGATATGTCGCACCGTGCTCGCCCTTTCCGCCGCCTTCCTCTTCCCTCCATTCGATGTGCCGTAGGAACACCGCCACCTTCTCTCCATCCGGCGAGACCCCGTATTCGGCGCTCAGCGCTTCCATCGGGCCCTCTGCCGAGATGCTCCACGCGCGCTTCTTCTTCTTGAGGTCCCAGCAGGTGAGCTCGTGTCCGGCCTCGAGCCCGTCCTCTCCTATTGGGAGCTTGCGGTGGACCAGATGGACGAAGGTCTCCCCGTTGGTGCTCATGCGCGGCGAGCTATTGAGACCGCATGGTCCGCCCAGCTTGATCACCGCCTTGGGTTTCTTGCCCGTGGTCTTCCAGAGCTTCAGCGTGTGGTCGCCGTCGCTATAACTGGCGATCGTCTTCCCGTCTCCGGTGAACCTCAACCAAATCGGGTGCGCGTCGTGAGAGCCCAGGGTCTTCGAGAGGCCTCCTTTGCGCGTCTCCCAGAGGTAGACCTCACCGCTAGCGCTGGTCTCGGAGGAGCCGTTGTTAGTAGAGGTCCTGACGATCCAGGACAAGCCGGCGACCTTCTTTCCGTCCGGCGAGAACGCATAGTAGTAGAGCCCGCCGTGTTGGGCCGGCTTGCTCAAGTCCAAACGGGGAAGCGAGGCGCCGTCGACGGTCTTCGTTTGGGCGAGGGCCGAGACCGGCACCGCGAAGAAGAGGAGCGCGAAGAGGGCTTTGTGGATGTCATTCATTGTCGAAGGCTCTTCGGTTGACAGTGATCTTGTACCCAGCGCTGGGGCTTAGCGTAGCTCTGCTATGAGTCCTGCCGAGCCTTCGGATACGATGGGGGGTCATGCACGCCAAGACCCTACTTGAGTTCCTCCCGGTGACGCAAGTGGTGCCCCGGCAGTTACGCCGCCACACCATTGCGCGCAGGGGTCAGGCGCATGGTGGTGGATGCCGAAGTCCAGGGCGCGGAACATGGAGCCTTGGTACAGGGTGTTCTGGAAGGTGCGCTTCTCAGAATCCCCAGGAGACGGAGATGGTCGGCTCTTCGCCATTGAGGAGGATCAGCGAGTAGCTCAAAGGGGGGCGATGGAGAGTGAGGATGGGGTGCAGGTTGTCTCCGTCGTAGATGAGCGCACCTGTCCACGCTTCGCCCAATGTGTAATTCAGGCTGGCCGGTACTCGAAACCTCTCGTCTTCAATTCCGTAGGACAAACTGGCACTGCCGCTGAACCCAGCCCCGAGGTTCTGGGCTGCTGTGACGAACAGCGCGTTGCCGTCCACTTCGGTGGAGGGCCAGGCCGAGCTCGTGCCGAGGGCTAAGGCAGGGTGTTCATCCGTGGCATCCATGAAACGCCAGTTCAGCAGGGGGAAGAGCTGCCTCTCCTCCTGGTCGTACTCAAGACCGACCTGAAGATCCCTGCGAAGCCGATGGACGAGTGAGAACTCGATGGGCGAGCGCTCCGAGTCAACCAGGATGAAACGCCCCGTCAGACTCCATGAGCCAGATTGGATTTGTCCTGCACCCCACACGGGAGCGCCCTCACCGGGTCAGCCAGGTCACATGGGGATCGGAGGCGCAGCCTCGTCCTGGGCGGGAAACCATGGATCCGTCCAGGGAAGAGGGTCAACCAGGAGAAGCGGTGCCGTAATGAGCAGTGCGGTGATCATCTTGCTGGATACTAGCTAAAACGCTCCACCGGTTCCGGGATTGGATGCACTTTTCAACCCGAACTGGCGCAAGCTGCCGCGGATCAAGAACTTGGGTTGGCTTGCTGGGGACCAGGGCCTGGGATCGGCCCCGGGGTTGCTTCAGAGTCCGGTCAGGTATCCGATGACACGGGATTTTCGAGATATTGTGTCCGGCTTGCAATCCGACTCCCTTCTACATGGGAGACACATCCCGGCGCAGGCATCTCGGTACACCCACGGCACTCACGGTGCTTTGGCGCCCTGCCGCGCCCCATGCAGGCACACGCTTTGCGGGTAGCCCTTTCTTCACTTCATCAATCATGCGCCAGCAATACCCGGCCGCCACTTGAAACAACCTCGACAATGAAAGACGAAGAAAAGTCAATAATCAACTTCCTTGTCTCTTGGGGTATTGGGTTTCTGTACTTGTACGCTGTTATGTTTGGAAACTTTGGCCACTTGGAACATAAAGGGGACATGGCGCACTGGAATGCCTGGGACCGGGAGAATGGCTTTACCCCTCAACTCCAAGAGCCACTAGCGGAACGCATCTTCTATGACTCAGGGAAATGGTTCACTCTGCTCATACCGATTGCGATGGTAATCATCATCTCTTCTCAAATTAAGGCTAGGTTTGGGGCGAATCATCGCGGCGAGGCAGAGGCAATCCAGGTAAGGACGAGCTCCCCTGCCATTCACCCCGCCTATCTGGTTGCCGGCGCCATCATCTGGCCGGGTCTGTTCTTCACTTTCGCGCGCGGATTTTTTGGCTATGGCGGCGGCCTTTGGGT
>LWDU01039653.1_pt1 | contig 12471 bp, 12 predicted proteins | sample 727161 | NCBI WGS metagenome assembly LWDU01 (sample SAMN04566230, study PRJNA314399) | hydrothermal vent metagenome | isolation source: deep sea hydrothermal plume seawater | place: Mexico: Gulf of California, Guaymas Basin | collected 2004-07-11 | reverse complement strand
GGTGACGCCATAGTCGAGGTTGTCGCTCAGGTCGCAATTTTGTGCCAAGCCGTCGGTGACGCCCCAGCAGAAGAAAATGCCCTGGCTGTTGCCGCGCGAGATGCAGTCGGTGAAGATCGGGCGCTGGGAGCCGCTGCCGGGGTGGAAACCAAGACTGGCGTTGTTTTCCGAGCGGCAATGCTCAAAGCGGATATCATCGCAGACCTGGAAGGAATAGCCGTCGCCATTATAGTCGCGCGAGACGACATGGCGATAGGTGTGGCGATCGCAGTGCTGAATAAAGACGCCGCCGGCGTAGTTGCCGTCTATTTCATCGCTTGCAGCCCTATTGCCGTCGAGGACCAGGTTTTCGACCGTGACGTCGTCGACCCATTCGGCGGTGAGGATCGGAAAGAGCGTCGCAGCGGTAGCCCCGTCTTCGAGCCAGGCATTTTTCTCCATCCGGCGGCTCAAATAGAGCGTCTGGCCGTCGATGCGGGTGACGGTATCCTTGATGACTTCGAGGCGCGTATCGCGCGTAGAGCGCAGCATAATGCCGCAGCCGGGAGTAAAACCGGTGGGATCTGCAACGTGGACCCGGGCTTCGTACCAGTCGGAATCGCAGTCTAATGGCGTGCAGGAGGACGGTGTTTTTTTTAGCACAGTGTCTTCGCCTGCAACGCGAATGGTGATGCCGGGGCGCAAATATAGGGTGTTGCGCATGGTGTATTCGCCGGCGCGGATCTCGAGTGTACCGCCGCCGAGGCGATGCAGATAATCGAGACCGGCCTGCAAGATCTTATCGTCCGAACCGATTAGGTCGGCGTCCTTGTGGCCGACGCTGAGCGTCAGAGAGCCGGGCACGGTGCGCGAGCGATTTCCTTTCTCGTCCATATCACCCTGCCAGTTTTTGCATTAGGCCCCAGCCGCTGATGATGGCGGAGGCGATGAGTACCAAGGTGGAGAGCCCAGCGCCGAAGGTGACCCAGGGGCGGGTGCGGTAGGCGGCGGGCAGTTTGAAATTGAGGAAGATCGCGGCGATCATCATTATCGCGATGGCGAGATTGGCAATGAGAAAACCGGCGATCTGGGTCAAAATGTCAAAGGGAATATTGAGCCAGACGATGACCATCGTCGTGGCAAAGACATAGAGGCAAATCGCGCGTTTGATCGGCATATAGGCCCATTCGCGCTCGGGCCAGATCGCGGTGAAGAATTCTTGTGCGACACGGGCGTAAATCTCGGGCAGGGCCTGTAGCGTGCCCCAGAGCGCGGCGAGTATGCAAATATAGTAGATCCATACCAGGCTAGGGTGGATCTGCGCCCAGACGTGGGCTTGATGGGTCAGCAGGATCCAGCCTTCAAAGCGCGTTTCGAGCGGGAAGAGCACCGCCGCACCCGAGATCATAAAGGCGCCGGTAACGACAAAGAGCACGACCGCGCCCATTGAGACGTCCCAACGCAATGGCGAGATCAGTTTGCGCAGGCGGCTGACTTGCGCAGGGTCCGTCGGCAGGTAATCGATCTCGTCGCTTTTGGCGGCGTGCGCGCGAATTTTTTCAATGTCTTTGTGGCCGGTCAAACCCCACTTGTGCAGGCCGATCCAGTTGGCGTAGGCGATATAGCCGATGACCGACCCGCCGACATAACCAAAGGTCGTGCCGAGGGTCAACAAGGGGTGGGCGATCGTATCGGCGGGTGCCCAAGTGGGGAAGAGCGGTATATCGCCGAAGCGGAAGGTGCCCTTGAGCGCGGCGAAAAAATCTGGGCGAACAATCAGCGTGCCGGTGACGGTGCCGACGACGAGGATCCCGCAGATAATGATCTGCTGCTTTTCTAGTCGCTCGAAGGACAAGCCGATGCCAAAAAGCAGGGCGAAGGCGATAAAAGCCGAGGTGATGGCGTTTTCCCAAAGCACTTCGTGTTGTGCGCCGGGCAATATATCGCGCAATAAAAAATGAAAGAGATCACCGCAGGGTTTGGAGATGGGCACCCAGGCTAGCGGCGCGCCGATCATTTCGAAGAGCAGGATGGCTAATAGCAACCAGCCTCGTGGGCCTGGCAGTCGCACCAGGCGCTGGCCGATCGACTCGCCGCTGACGGCGGTGTAGCGTCCGATTAGATAGGTGAAGAACACGCCTTTGACCAGGCAACTGAGCAAGACCATCCACAACAAGCCATAACCGGCCCAGGCGCCGGCGCGCACGACGACGATGGTCTCGCCAGCGCCGATGGCGACGGAGGCGACGATGGCAGCAGGCCGTATACTTTGTTGAGCGACCAGGCTTCGGTGAAGACGCCGCTTGGTTCTGGGATTTCTACTTTGTCCATGGAAGTCAATTCCTTGTCGGGGGATCGCCGAGGTCGAGCACGGGCAATAGCGCGCCGCCTTGTAGCGCCGATTCGTGGGCGGCAAGGCCCGGTAGTACGTAGCGTGCGGCATCCCAGGCGTTATTGCTATTGGGCAGAGTTTCGCCGCTGTGGCAGGCTTTGATAAAATCGTCGACCAGGAATTGGTGCGAACCGGCGTGGCCATTAGGTAGCCCGGCGAATTCGCGCGGTAGGCGGGCCGTGTCGTGGATTTGGGCTGCGCCGAGGTGGGTGCCGTCCGCCGCGGTGACCTTGTCCATATTACCGCCCGATTTTACCGGCTGGCCGGTGGCGGCCAATAGCGCGTCGAGCTGTTGTTTTTCATTGCGGTCTTTGGTCAGCCATACCGCGCCGTGTGCGTTGTCCTCGAAGCTGCCATCGGTGCCGAAGAGCGTCATGCGCACGCAGCCTGGGTGGCCGACGCGGCGGAATTCGTTGATGCGGCAGGAACTGCCGTCGGACATGCTAAAGAGCGCGACCTGGTTGCTAAAGGGGTTTTGCCAGTTGTTATCGGGATAGATTCGATCTTCGTGCTCGTCGACAAAACCTTGGCAAGAAACCTTGGTCATAAACGCGCCGCTGATTGAGATGATCTGGCTGGTTGAGTGCGTCGGATAGTACATGGGCGGGATGCCGGCTGTTTCGCGCCAATTTTCGCCGCCGCGCCAACGGGCTACGTCGTAGAGCCCATGGTCCCAGTCGTGGTAGTATTCGGCCTCGCCGTAGACTAGGCGGCCGAAAGCTCCTTTGGCGTGTTGCTGCCGGCAGTAGATGACGCCGGGGTAGTAGTAGCTGGTCTCGCCAATCATATAGACTTTGCCACTGCGCGCGGTGGCAAAGACCAGTTTTTCGATCTCGTCGACGCTGACGCCGGCAGGGACTGCGGAGTAGACGTGTTTGCCGGCGTCGAGAGCCTGTGCGGCCTGGGGGCCGTGCAGCCAGTTCTGGGTGAAGAGGCAGACCGCGTCGATGTCCATCGCGCAGAGCGCGTCGAGCGAAGGACTGGTCTGCGCGATTTGGTGTTTAGCCGCGTTTTGTGCCAATTTCTCGTCGTCGGTATCGCAGAGGGTGACCTGGTCGACGAGCGGATGCGCTTTGAACAGGGGGATAAAACCTTGGGCGAAGGCGCCGGTGCCGACGATGCCGATTCTCAAGCTCATGTTGGTATGATCGTTTTGTGAGAAAAAGAAGGTGGATTGGCGCACAAAGTACAGCAGCGGGCACCGTGGCGCAAGCGAGTGGGCGGCTCTGTATGATTTTGCGTATTATTGCCCTATACTCGAGAATGACAGGAGAGGCGCTCTATGAAATTGAACGACGAACAGATCGTGCAATTTTCCACAGACGGCTATTTATTGCTGCGCGGCGCACTGACAGATGCAGACCTCGATCCGATTATCGCCGAATACGAGGCGCATGTCGACCGCCGGGCCGAAGGGTTGTTGGCCGAGGGCAAGATCTCGGATCTCTACGCCGACGAGCCTTTTGATCGTCGCCTGATTTCTATTTGCCGCGAAAACGACGAAATCTACAAAGAGCTGGATATCATGCACTTTCGCGGCCGGGCCTCGTTCGAATTCCTGGTCAACGACAACCTGCTCGATATGGTCGAGGGGCTGGTCGGCCCGGAAATAACCTGCAGCCCGATTCAGCACACCCGCGCCAAGTTGCCCGCCGGCATAACTCCGGGCGGCGCCGATCCACACGTAGCTCCATGGCACCAGGATTCCGGTGTCACCTGGGAAGAAGCCGATCCGCACTTCATTGTCACAGTGTGGTTGCCGCTGTCGCCGGCGCGGCCGGAAAACGGCTGTTTGCAAATCATTCCCCGGGCGCACAATGCGGGCATGCGGCAACATCATATCAAACAGGGTTTGGGCACGGTGATTATTGACGACGAGATGCCCGCAGAAGAACAGCTGACCTTGCCGATGGATAAGGGCGACATATTGCTGATGCACAAGCAGACGCCGCATCGCTCGACGGCGAACAATGCCGATGTGGTGCGCTGGAGTATGGATCTGCGCTATCAAGAGACGGGCACGCCGACAGGGCGTCCGTACAATCCCGATTTTGTCGCGCGCAGTCGGTCAAACCCTTCGTCGGAGTTCCGCGATTACGACGAGTGGTGCCGGTTGTGGGTCGAAGCGCTGAAAGAGATCAAGGGCAAGGCGATCAAGGGGCATCGCTGGGCAGTGGTAAAATAAGGGGCGAATAATTTAAAGAAGGCAGCGCGGGCGAGACATCGCCCGCGCCTTTTTTGTGCTCAGGCGACACCGGTCAATTCCTGCGCTTCGACTAATCTGGCGTAGAGGCCGGCGCGCTGCATCAGTTCGTCGTGTGTGCCGCTGTCGACGATGGTTCCCTGGTCGAGTACGACGATGCGGTCGGCGCGGCGCACTGTGGAGAGTCGGTGCGCGATCACTAGGGTCGTACGTTCTTTTACCAGGCGGTCTATCGCTTCCTGGATCAACGCTTCAGTGCCGGTGTCGACGGACGAAGTAGCTTCGTCAAGAATCAGGATCGGCGCGTCTTTGAGCAGAGCGCGGGCGATGGCCAAACGCTGTTTTTGTCCACCGGAAAGTCGCACACCGCGCTCGCCGACTAAGGTGTCGTAGCCTTGCGGCAGGTCGTCGATGAATTCTTCGGCATTGGCGGCGCGTGCGGCGGCAATAAGCTGTTCTTCGTTCGCCTCGGGTTTGCCGAAAAGCAAATTGTCGCGGACTGAGCCGTGGAAGAGAAAGACATCCTGGGGCACGGAGGCGATATGGCGGCGCAGGAAGTTGAGCGGCAGCGATCGCAAATCGTGGCCGCCGATGCGTATGGCGCCTTGTTGCGGATCGTAGTAGCGCGGTAATAAGCTGGCGATGGTGCTTTTGCCGGCGCCGGTGGGACCGACCAATGCGACGACGGCGCCCGACTCGATCTCAAAGTCTATCTGATGCAGGACGGGCACGGCCGGGTCGTAGCCAAAATGCAGGTTTTGCAGTTGAATATGCCAGTCGAGTTTTGCCGGGGCGCTCACCCCGGGGGCATCGACTATATCGGATTGCGTATTGAGCAGTTCGAATACGCGTTCGGTGCTGGCGGCGGCCTTGTTGAGCACGTCGTTGATTGAGGCCAGTTGCAGGAAAGGCTGGTAGATATGGCCGAGGTAGACGATGAAGACGAAGAGATCGGCGACGCTGAAACGACCCTCCAGTGCGAAGGCGCCTCCGCCCCAGATGGCCAAAACGATACCGAGGCCGCTGGCACCCTCGATCAGCCCGGCGGGGATCAGGGAGGTGGAATTGGCGGTGATCATAGTATCGCGGAAGCGCTGGCTGCGGCTTTGTATGCCGGCCGTGGAATCTTCCTCGCGGACAAAGGACTTGATGATGGCGATGCCGGATATATTATCCTGGATCTGGGCAACTAACTCGGAGAGGTTTTGCCGTACATTGCGCCACATTTGGCGCACTTTCGAGACGTAGCGGTAGACTAAGAAGGCGGTGGGCACGATCGGCGAGAGAGTGATCAGGGCTAATTCCGGGTCGAGCACGAAGAGCACCGCCATCATTGCTGCGGGAATAACTAACGCCAACATCGTTTCGGGGATGCCGTGTGCGACAAAATCCTCGACCGCTTCGACGTCGTTGACGGCGCGAGTGATGAGATTGCCTGTACGCTCTTTGTGGAAGAAGCGGTGCGGCAGTCCTTGCATATGCGAATAGACGCGGACCATCAGTCGGTGCATAACGCGGTAGGCGGCGATATGCGAGAAGCGACCATAACCGTAACGGGCCAGGCCGCGGATGAGGTAGATGACGAAGAGCGCGCCGGTCAGTTCGAGCAAGCCCGCCGTGCTGCCGCCGCCTTCGGTAAGCCATTGGATCAGGCGGCGGATGATCAGCGGGGGCAGGAGGTTGGCGGCGGCGAAGAGTAGGCCGCAGCAGGTGGATAGTAGGATTAGGTGACGGTGGTCGCGTACTAGGTTGTGGAATTGTCGGAAGAAGTGCATGGGAGGTGGACGGTCCTTCTGGGGGTTTACCCGTCGCTCATTCTCGCCCGCCATCCCTGGCGGGCTCCGAGGCGACAGTCCTATTTTACAATCCTGTAAAATAGGACTGTCGAAATCCGCTCTGGGAAAACCCCCAGAAGGACCTCGTGATGTTGCGGTGTTTAGTGAATTTTCTAGTGCTATTGTAGGGGAATAATCTAAGTCCTTTGGTTGGTTAAAGAAAGGAAAGGAGAATATATCAAAGCCTCTGGTTCAGTGGAAAATTAACTAAGTCTCTGGTTGGGATGGGAAGGCTATAGTTATAAAAATCACCAGTCCAAGCGTTTGATTTTTGCGTTGGTCCCATGTCTATTTGCGATAGCCCTTAAAAATGCTGGGTTTGCCCGGTTTCACTCGCTTTTTTCACAAGGTCCAAGGTGCGCATTACCTAGAGCACTTCGCGGCCGGAGACGGGGACTTCGCGGTTTTCTAGCAGGGCTTCGGCGAAGAGGCGGAGTTGGCGGGTGAAGGCTTCTTCGCCGCTGTCGATCTCGACGGGGTTGCCGTTGAGTTCGACAGCGTTGCGGGTGAGTACGAGTTGGCCGGTTTCGCCGATGAAGAGGGTTTCGGTGCGGTTTCTTTTGCAACGGGTCGAGTAGGCGAGCGAGGCGAGTGCGCCGCTGGCCAGTTCGAGGCCGATAAAGCCGTCGCTGTCGCCTTGCGATACGTCGCTGGTGGCGCGGACTGAACCCCAGACGCGCTTTGGCGTGTCATCGGCTTGCCAGAGCAGGGCGTCGATGTCGTGACTGCCGAAGCGGGGCAGGTAAAGGCCGCCGCAGGCCGATTGATCGCGGCGCCAGTCTGTAGAAAGCTGGTCGATCCAAAAGGTGCGCTGGTGGATGATATTGAGCAGCGGGCCGATGGCGTTTTGTGCCAATAGCATTTTGGTTTGCTGGTAAGCGGGAATACAGCGCGAGGACTGGCCGATGGAAAGCTGTACGGCGGCGGCGGCGGCGGCTGTTGCCATCTCTTGCGCTTCTGTTGCATCGAGGGCCATCGGTTTTTCGACCAGGGCATGTTTGCCGGCGGCCGCGGCTTGCAGTGCAAAGGGATGGTGCAGGTCGTGCGGCAGGCAGAGTAGCACCGCGTCTACCTCTGGGCTGGCGAGGGCTTGTGCGTAGTCGGTCGAATAATGTGGGATGTTATGGTCTATGGCTGTTTGCCGTGCGCGTTCGAGATCGGAATCTATGGCGAAGAGCAACTCGGTATTGGCCAATGTGTTGGCGGCCTTGATATGGGCCGAGGCAATCTGGCCGCAGCCTATAAGGGCTAAGTTTATGGGCATGGCGAGGCTCCTTGCTTGACAATGCGGCGAAAGGTCAGATTGATTCGGGCGTCGACGGGGCGTTTGGTTTTGGGGATCTGGTGTTTCCAGTACATTTGTGTTTGGCCGCGCATGATCAGCAAGGACCCGTGGTCCAAGGCGAGTTCGACCGGCGCCAGTTCCTTGCGGTATTTGTGTTTGAGCAGGAAGCGGCGGGTGCCTCCTAGACTCAGCGAGGCGATGGTCGGCTGTTCGCCCAATTCGCCTTCGTCGTCGCTGTGCCAGCCCATGCTGTCTTGGCCGTCACGATAACGATTGAGCAGGACGCTGTTAAAATGTGTTTGGACATTTTTTTCGAGGCGAGTTTTGAGTTGTCGCAACGGCGCGGTCCAGGGGTGCGGTTCAAGTGCTAAGCCCGAATAAGTATAGCGCGCGTCAGGATCTCCGTGCCAGGCCGATAGACGCGGAACGGGCAATTGTCGGCCGAAGATCATTATCTGGTGTTGTTCCCATTGCATATCATTTTGCAGTATGCGCAGATATTTATCGGCTTCGGTTTCGCTCAGGTAGTAGAGGTCGTAGAGGATTTCGCCGTCGGGTATAACGATAGATTCTAAATTCATTGTGAAATTGTCCTCAGTCGCTTCAATGTAGATTGCCCCAGATAAGCCGTCAATTGTTCGCAAGGGCTTCCGACATTTCGGCGTAGCTGCTATTTTTGCACCTTTGAGGTAAAACAAAGTTTTAAACAATTTTAAGAGGAGATCGCATGTTTAAGGGGATATTTGCCGCTGCGGTGTTGGCAATGACGGTTGTGCCCGCGCAAGCGCAGGAATCCGGCTCGTCCTGGTAGCACCAATTGGCCGGTGGCGTCAACTGCAGTCAGGTCGCGCTCAAAGACTGGGCGCAAGGCGGTGAGGAAGCGCTAAACTGGACGTTGAATGTCAACGGGAATTCGGTGCGCGAGACGGAGAAAATATCTTGGAACAATACGTATAAGTTCGCCTTCGGCCAGACGAGGCTGGGCGACCAGGGCGTGCGCAAGACCGACGACAAGATCGACTTGGAGACGGTGTTGACGTACAAGCTCGGCACGATGATCAACCCCTATTTTGGCGCAACGTTTAAAAGCCAGTTCGCCAGTGGCTACCCATACGGCGGTTTTGAAGCGGCGGTAGGTGCGGTGTGGTAGTTGAGTGAGAATACCTTGCTGACTTCAAATTTAGGCATCTTCGGGCCGCTGAAAGAGCTGGGTGATACGTCGATTAACTTTGACAATATCATCACGGTCAAGGCGGGAAAATACTTTAATATTAACTGCAACCTGCAAATCATCGACGACGCAACCGCTGGGCCGAAGGCCCAGGTCAAGGAAGCCGTCGCTGTTGGGTTGAGCTATACTTTCCGCAAATAATTCAAAAGGGTGAAGAGAGTGCAATTACTGCGACACTCGCTTCACCCTTTTAAAGCGTTACCGTCATGACAAAATTATCGCCAACAAAACTCGACTCACCGCTGGTCTTTTTGCTATTTATTGCGGGTGTGAATTTACCGCGCAGTCGCTTATTCCACCGCGAAAGCAAGCTTGTTCAAAGCTTCTTGCAACCCCGCCTGTGCCGTTTCGTCGAGCGGGGTGTGCGGTGGGCGCGGTGGGCCGACGGGCAGCCCTCGCATCGACAATAGCGCCTTGATACCGCCGAGGATACCAAAGCGAAACAGGGTGGCGATGACTTGGTTGGCGCGATCTTGCAGGGCCATCGCCTGGCGAATCCCGCCATCTTCAAAACACTGCCGCATCTCGACATAGATCTTGGGCATGATATTGTAGGTCGAGCCGATGGCGGCATCGCTGCCGGCGACCATGCCGCCGAGGCAGATTTCGTCGGGGCCAGAAATTATATTGAGGCGATCGCCGGCAAGGTTGACTAGGCGTTGGAAGAGGTAGAAGTTGCTGTCGGTAAATTTGAGGCCACTGAAGTTTGGTACGGCCTCCATCGCCTCAAGGAAGCGCTCGGCGGTAATGCCCTGTTCGGCGCTGGCGGCGAGCCAGTAAATATAGAAGGGTAGATCGCTGGCCGCGCCGATGGCGGTGTAGTGGGCGACAGCGGCTTCGAGATCGTTGGGTCGATCGACAGGGGCGACGGATGCGACGGCATCGGCACCGGCCTGTGCGGCGTGTTTGGCTAGTTCGACGGCGTTGTCGGTGGCGGTGGCGCCAACCTGCAAGATCAACGGCACTTGGCCGGACACCGCGGCGATGGTCGCTTCGGCCATCGCTTTGCGCTCTGATACGCTCATGGCGATGCCCTCGCCGGTGCCGCCGCAGACGAAGAAGCCTTTCGAGCCCTGTTCGAGCAAGTGGCCGATTAGTGGCGCGACGCGCTCGGGAGCAAGGGCCGAGCCGTCGTCGGTGAAGGGGGTTACCAGGGCGGGCCAAATGCCGCGCGCGAGTTTATCGCTCATAAATCTTAGGCCTCCGGAAAATCGAGTGGGGTGCGCTGTCCGACATAGGGCGGGCGCAAGAGATCGCGTTGTAGGTCGTTTTGCGCCAAGTCGAGATACTGGTCGAGCTGTGCGGACTTGCCCCAGGTTGAATAGCCGGGTGAGTATTTGTAGAGCAAGGCCCGGCGTCGCTTGGTACTCTTCCAACGGATCGTACCGTGTACCAGCGCTTCGGTGAAGATCAGCATATCGCCGGCCTTGAACGAAGGGTTGGCGACGAGATGCGAGTCGACGGACGGTTTGTAGGTGTTGAGGTTTGACTTGTGGCTGCCGGGTACGCAGATCAGCCCGCCGTCGCCGGGGTTGATGTCTTCGAGGGCGTACATAATGACGATAAGGCCGTTCCACATCTGATTGAAGGCCCATTGGTACTGGTGCTCGCCCTGGTCGGTGCGCAGTCCGCCGTGCAAATTTTCGCGGACCTCGGTCTGGTTGGTCATCTGCAGCCCGTAGCTGTGGTCGAGGCGTAGCCAGTCGCCGATGATGGTGCGCATAACCTTGAGCGTGCGCGGGTGGGCCATCAAGTCCATAAACATGGGGTCGAGCTTGAGAAACTGGAAGCTGTGCGGGAAATCGCCGGCCTGGTCCTGGTCGAGAATCTCGTTCATGCGGGCGACATCGGCGGGGGGAATGAGGTTGCGGAGGATGATATAGCCATTGAGATCGAATTCGTAGATTTCTTCTTCGTTCACGGTCCTTGTTCTCCTAGTTGACGGTTTGCCTCGCAAGGGCGGATAATTTACCATTTTGTGCGTCCGCAGCAAAGTCCACCTATCTATATCTATGAGGAAATGTCATGCCGAGTCGCAGTGAACGTCTTTTTGCCGCCTTAGCCGAACGCGGGGCGGACGCCTTTATCAGCGGAGATCGGCCGAATCAGCTCTATCTGCTCGATCACCCTGATCCGAGCACGGTTATTTCTCGACCGAATTGCGCTGCCGTGGTTTTCGCTGCGAGCGAAACGGTGGTCTTCCCAGGGATTTGGATCTCTAACGCCTGCCGCGATATGCTGGAAAACTGCGAGGTCGTGACCAACGAAAAAGGGGATTCGCCGCCCGTCGAGCAATTGATTGAACGTTTGGCGAAAGTTGGCTATAAGAAAGTTATTACCGACAATGCCGGGTTGGCAGAGGCCATTGGCAAGGGCGTTGCCGGCACCGCCGTCGAGGTTGACGATATCGCAAGGGCGTTACGGCGCACCAAGGACGAGCGCGATTTGGCGGGGATGCGCGAGGCGGCGCGGGTGGCCGATCTGGGTATGAGCACGGCTTTTGCCGTGATTCGGCCGGGGGTAACGTGCGGTGAGGTGATCGCCGAGGGCACGTCGGCGATGCTTAAGGCCGGGGCCGAGAGCGGTGGGCACCTATTATCTAGATAGTGGAGAAGACCCGCGCCGTGTAATTGCCGAAGGCGATATGGTTTTTATCGATATGGGGATCTGGGTGCACGGCTATTTGGGCGACATAACGCGGGCGGGCATTGTCGGTGAAGGATCGGCTGAGCAACGCGATTTGTTAAAGACGGTGCAAGAAGCCTATACGCTCGGCTCGCAGGCGATGGTGCCGGGGGCCGACGGCAAGGTGATTTACCAATCGGTCGTCGATCACTTTGCTGCTAAGGGGTGGGATAAATATTATGTGCACCATTTGAGTCACGGGCTGGGGTTGGGCGGGGATTGGCCGCGGATCGCGCCGGACGGGGCGGATATTTTACAGGTGGGGGATGCGCTCTCGTGCGAGCCCGGAGTGTATATTCCCGGTCTGGGCGGTGCGCGGGTGGAGAATATGATTTATGTCGATAATGGCGGGCCGGAGGAGTTGACGAAGAGCCCGCTCGATTTGCCGATGGGTCTATAACGCGGAGGGTTGCAGAAACCACTGTATTATTTGAGCGGGGATATAACAAAGGGGCGGTGACCGATAGTGGTCATCGCCCCTTTGGTTTGTGTTCCTGCTGGTTTCAGTAGGCCACGGCAATCGTGCGCAGTGCCTTGTCATCGCCTGCGTCGGCGCCGAGGTCGACGCGCAGGAAGTAGATGCCTGGTGTGACTGTATTACCGGTGGAATCGAGGCCATCCCAGGTATATTGGTGCTGTTGGCCTGTGGCGGTCGGCTCTAAGCCGGCCACGCGTCGGCCGGCCAGGTCGTAGATATCTACCTGGGGTTCAGTGCCGGTGACCTTGAATATTCGGTGGTGTCCTCTTTTAGCTTAACAAATTTTAGCAGGAAAGGTGATCCACTCCTTCATCGTCCATAGGTGATCGGTCAATCCCGCTGCCATCGCCGGGGTTCGGTGTTGGAATCCTCCGCTGTCCAGT
>LWDU01043799.1_pt1 | contig 12472 bp, 20 predicted proteins | sample 727161 | NCBI WGS metagenome assembly LWDU01 (sample SAMN04566230, study PRJNA314399) | hydrothermal vent metagenome | isolation source: deep sea hydrothermal plume seawater | place: Mexico: Gulf of California, Guaymas Basin | collected 2004-07-11 | reverse complement strand
CTTATAATTGATGAAGCAGAGCTCTTTTATGGGACTTCTAATTTTTCTATAACAAGCTTGCTTGTTGATACTTTGGAGCCAGGTTACAGTACAGAGATAGTTGTAACATATGACCCAGAGACATATGAGAATAATTCTGACATCCTAAGGATACTATCTAACGACCCAGACGAAGCAGACACTAGAGTTGGACTTTCTGGGTCAGGTGATGCACCTGTGATAAGCGTCACTCCTGAATACTACGACTTTGGAGATATTCTGTATGGTTGCGATGATGTTCTAGATATTTCAATTGAAAATATTGGTAATGTTGATCTTGTAGTTGATGATATAGATTATTTTATTACTGCACCGGCTGACTTAGGCATAGAAGATATTGAGGTAACCATAGGACTTCTTCCATGGATATTCTCTCCTGGTAAGATTATTTCATTTGAAATAATATACACACCAATAGATGAGTATGACGATGCTGGATTTATAGAAGTGATGTCTGATGATCCTGCTACGCCAGTTGCGATATCAGAGCATGACGGTGAGGGAGCACATTCATTAACAGCTACTGATAGCTTTACACAAGAAGATTTTAAAGCTGTTGACATACTGTTTGTAATAGATAACTCAGGATCCATGAACTCACATCAGATTAGTCTAAAAAATAATTTTGACTCTTTTATTAATGTTTTTGGAACTTCTGGTGTAGATTTTCAAATAGCCTTTATAACAACTGACGATGCATCATTTATTAACGGAGCTATTGTGGATTCATCATCTTCAGATCCTGTTGGAGACGTTAATACGATAATAGATAATATAGGCACAACTGGCAGTCCAAATGAAAAAGGTCTACGCTATTCATATGAAGCATTGCAATCTGGCGAAGATGCAGGACCTGGTAGCACGTTTCTTAGAACAGACTCAAAGCTTGTCGTGATATACGTCTCAGACGAGGCAGATTATTCCACTTCTGTTTCAGACAGTGAAGTAAGCTCGTACATAAGCTCTTTAAAATCTTCTAGTAACCTTGTTGCAGCACACGCTGTAGCTGGTGATTACCCCAGCGGATGCTCAACAGCTTCTTTTGGTGATGGCTATTACGATGTCGTAAATAATCTAGGGGGTACGTTTCTTTCAATATGTGCAACAGATTGGGGTACACAAATGGATACACTGGCAAGAGATTCTATGTCTCTTCTTAGCTTTGTCTTAAGTGAGATACCTGTTGATCACACAATAGTTGTTACTGTTGATGGAGTTGAAACACTTGACTGGTCGTATGACTCATCACAAAACGCAGTCGTCTTTAATTCTGCTCCAACCTCTGGAGCTACTATTGATATCGTGTACGGTGTATGGTCAGATTGCTCATCTTCAGATACAGGAACACCATCATAATGTTTGATATCAATAGCTCTACTTTATGGATAATTCTTACTTGTACTAGCATCTCTGCATTGATGATATGTTCATTTTCAGGAAATAAGTTTGGTTCACTTATTAGTTTTTTGTGTGCTAGTATGTGCTATTACATAACGATAAGATGTAAGAAAAAAGATTTATAAGTGGAGGTAAATATGAAGTTTATTATTCTAATTTTTGCTTTGGCCTTAGGCTGCTCAACTAGTCAAGACAATGTTAGTGAGAGCGGACTCACAGTTGAAGAGGCTAAAGAGGCTGAAGTGGTAATAGGGATTCAAGATGACGAGGACTGCTCTCATGGGATCGGAGATTCTCCCTGTAATTTCATATTAAGGAATCAGGAGGATACCCCCTGGGAACTCTACGCACACTCTGGCAACCCCGTAGTGATAGACTTCTCTGCCATGTGGTGCGGACCATGTCAAAGTGCAGCATCTCACGCAGATGCAATACAGGAAGAATATGAATTTGCTGGCCTAGAGTATGTCACAGTTCTAATTCAGGACATAGAGGGAAACTCTCCTGACCTAGAAGATGTTCAGTTGTGGTCGCAGACCTTTAGTATAGAGGAGACAGATGTCTTGCAGGGATCTTATGACATGGTTGACTACACATCTGAGACTGGGTACCCTATAACGTCATGGCCCACCTTTGTTTTTATTAACAGCGACATGAAGATACACATGGGAATATATGGCTGGAGTGAGGATTTGGTTAAAAAATACATTGACGAGATGCTTTAAAATAAAAATTATACAAGCTTAGCTTAGTTGTTATTATTCTTCCCAGGAGGTAAAAATATGGACTGGTTAAAGGAAATACTTTCCGATTGGAAGGTTACAGTTGCTTTGGTTGGCGGCGCTTTAGTTGTTGGTTCTGTATTTGGAACTTGCACATTTGAACCAGGCGCTTCTGAAGAAGCTGAAGAGGTTTCAGTTGATGCAGAAGAAGTTTCAAGCGAAAACAGCACGACAGCGTCTACAACTACAGAAACTACCAATAATGTCAATGAAGACAACACATCTACAGAGACAACAAACACTGAAACAACAACAGAAGCTCAGACAGAAACAGAGACTGAGTAGTTTAAAAACAATTAACAAAGGGCGTGCTTAATTGCGCGTCTATTTTTTATGGAGAAAAAATGAAGTATCTTTCTATGATCCTTGCGCTCACTTGCTTATCTGCTTGTGGTGATAAGGATGATGATGATACAGGCGAAGATGTGGTCGACACTGCTGAAGAGTCTGATTCTGCGTCTGAATAAAATAAATAATTTATTTTAAACAAAAGCGTTATTTGCTATACATTTAGCTTATAACAAACGTTCTTTAACATTGCTAATAAAGACCCTAGTTCTTGGGTCTAGAAACCTGAATGAGACAACCGGTCTTCAGGCACTTGTGAAAACAGGTGATAGAGAAAACTCCGATCAGGAAGAGAGCAGTCTTATGCTCTTACCGCCTGACTAAGAGGAGGGATGAGTAAAGGGGGGTGGTACCTCTGAGAATCATCCAGTGATTCGATGCGTGGGCTCCCATACCGCTGGGAGAATACTGCTGAGAGTATCTGCGGACTTGTGGGTTCATCGTAGAAACGGGATAAGGGCATTAACCAAAGATGAAAGTCTTGGGAAGGAGAGGTGAAACTCTCTAGAATTCAACTGTCGGTGACAGAAGTCTCTCTGGCGGAATTGGCAACAAGACCGTCGTCCTGAAAGGGGTCATGTGGACATCCTCCCAAGGTTTGGAAGCATGGCGCGCGAAAGAGGGGGGAAGTGTACAGCTTACCCAACTGAGTGCAGAATGTTATGTCGATAGTAGGGCGTGCTGTTCCGTGAGTATTACAACTCAAGAACAGGGAGAAAGCTCGTGAACGGATTTACTTTCCGGTGTGCAGACCTCTAACCCATAGTCTGGGGACAGTTTCGAATCAATCGAGATTGAGGGTCATGAGCAGAGAGAATAGCTGTGCTAAAACTCTCCCCCTTTCCGCAGGGAGGCATGGGATTACAGATGCCTCACATAATCAATAAAAAAAGAAGAAATAAATAATGAATAAAGGTAAAGTTAAGTTTTTTAATACAAACAAGGGTTTTGGGTTTATTACTCAAAATAGCGGGGAAGATATTTTCTTTCACGTCTCAGAGCTTAATGGCTCAACCGCCAGTGAAGGCGACAAGGTTGAGTATGAAATTTCTGAGGGTAAGAGAGGACCTTGCGCTGTGAATATTAGAGAAGTACGCAACTTTTAAATATAATCCGCAGGGAGGCATGGGATTACAGATGCCTCACACTCACAACACATACACAGGAGAAAAAATGGGTGATACAAATAAAAGCGGCTACGAGCTTCGTAGTGATTTACTAGGAATGGCAACTGGAATTGTTGATCATAGAGTTCAACGATTATTTGAAAATGAGCATCTGAAGCCGGAAGGTACGCGGCAACCAATCGCACCTTATACTACTGAAGATATCATTACTGAAGCTGAGAAGCTTTACGCGTTTGTTCAAAAGAAGTAAAATTTAAGATATCCGCAGGGAGGCATGGGATTACAGATGCCTCATTTTTTTGTAAGGAGAAAAAATGAATGAGACAAACACACCGTCAACACTAAATGAGATGATTAATATTCTCGAAACAGTGAGGACAGATTATGATAAGTTTTATATTGATGGTAATTCGTCAGCAGGAACACGAGTGCGGAAGGCAATGATGCAGATTAAGACTTCTGCCCATGATGTTCGGACACATGTTCAGACAACAAAGAATACAACCAGCAACTAGAATTTGAAATATCCGCAGGGAGGCACGGGATTACAGGTGTCTCATTTTTTCGGGGTATAGCGCAGCCTGGCAGCGCATTTGCTTTGGGAGCAAAGGGTCGTTGGTTCAAATCCAGCTACCCCGACCATTTTAGGAAAAACGCTATGAGCGAAATTAGAGATCATTGGGAAAATATTGGCAAAGACTCTAGTAATATCCTAGAGTTTCAAAATATTTTTGATGCAACTGAGTCTGTTGAGTCTTCTATTTCTATGGGATTTGTAGATTTTGCAACTAGAATATTTGTACCAGCTTTTTATCCAGCAGTTGGAAACCCTGTTGACAAGACTTGTCTAGAGATAGGGTTCGGCGGCGGAAGAATTATAAATGCAGCTTCTAGGTTTTTTGGAAAAACTTACGGAATAGACATTATGAGTGATAAGTCTATGCTAAAGGTTGAAAGCTTCTTAGATGATAATGGCGCAAAGAATTTTACGCTATTGTCAAGAGATAATGAAGGATTAATTCCTGACAGCTCTATAGATTTCGCATTCAGTTTCATAGTCTTTCAGCACTTTGATTCTATTGATGAGGTTCACTATTACCTTAATATTTTAAGAAGAGTTTTAAAAGATAATGCTATTGGAATACTATATTTTGGATTAAATCTAAAAGATGATAAAGATTTTTTTGTAAAAGAGAAGCCAATATTTACTTATAATCATCATGATTCTACACTTTTCTTAAGTCAAAAATATGGTCAAGAAATAGTTTCTGAATATTTCGATGTAGCTTCTTGTGGAAGAATTCCAAAGAAACCATGGGCCGGTCAAGATAATCTAAGCAGACAATTCTTCGTAGCATTTACTAATTCAAAATAAAATAAAAATGCGGGAGTAGCTCAATTGGTAGAGCTTCAGCCTTCCAAGCTGATTGTTGAGGGTTCGAGCCCCTTCTCCCGCTCTTTGCAAAGTGTTCTATGAAGAAAAGAAAACAATTAGAAAAATCATTAATAAAACTACATCCAATTCATGTTAGAGTTGAGATGAATTGCTTAGCAGAGAGATAAAATAAATTATGAAAAACTCTAGGCAAAAGTCGAAGAATGATTCTAAGAAACATAAATAGTTATGTGGAAGACGATATATCATCGTTAAGCAAGAATTGGCTGACGGGCGGCGGGCACCCTATCTCGAATCATGTCATGGTTCCATTTATCAAAGATTATATAAGTGATGGCGGAAAAATATTTGTAGGAACTGATAGCCAGATAGAGGTTGATGGATGTATATTTGTAACAGCGATATGTCTTCACAAAGTATCAGGTAAGAAATATGCAACTTATTTCTACCAAAGAACAAAAGAAAAAGAGACGTATCGAGACAGCCTAAGATTCAGAATAATGAAAGAGGTTCAGCATTCAATAGATGTAAGTCTTCATATTCTTGATATTTGCCCAAACGCAGACATTGAAATACATGTAGACATTGGTAAAACATCAAGATCTAAAACTAGAGGGTTTGTAGACAGTGTTAGAGGCTGGCTTACCGGAGCTGGCTTTGGATGCAAGATCAAGCCGAATTCTTGGGCATCATCAGCTGTTGCTGATCATCACACAAAGTAATCTAAGCGTACATTAGCGTAAAAATAATACCTGTGACTATCACACCAGTTGAAAAAGCTATCATCATGTTTGATCTGTTTCTTATTTTGTAATGTTGAATTTTATTAATTTCTTTTTGAAGAATCATTCTATCACATGATAGATCAAATTCAATTCGTGAAAGCTCTTTTTCTTTTTCAATTATGTGCGATGGGAAGTTTATAATGTTATCCATAATTATTTTTATCCCCCTAGCTAGTATATATCAATGAATAAAGACAAGTTAAAATCACTGACGTATGGAATACCAACATCTAGTATGTTCGATACAATGTCTGAAGCCACTCCGCTTATTGAGATTTCACCGGATAGTGTTGATGTGAGCGCACATCCTTCAAATGATGGAGGCAGAACAAAGTCAGAGATGTTACTAGTTAAAAGAGCTATGAAAGACTTAAAGCCGGGGGAAGAGACGTTTGTCAATCTTTCAGATAAAAGAATGCTAGATCTTTTTAAGTCTGAAGCTGTCAGAGAAGAAGTCTACTTTGATGAAGATTATTTTGAGGATCTCAAGTCTCAACTAAGCGGATTTATACTAAATATCAAATTTAGATTTAATAGACCAAGGCCTGTTCAAATAGCTGAGATGATGAATATAGAGTTTCCTGCACTTGATACAAACACGGTAGGATCTCCATCGTATCCAAGCGGACACACTATTCAGGCTATGGTTATGGCCAATGCTCTTGGCTCGCTGTATCCAAATCTTAGAGATAAATTTAGAAATCTTGCTGAGAGAATAGGAATGTCAAGGGTCCAGGCTGGTGTTCACTTTCCTAGTGATGTAGACGCTGGAATAAAGGTTGCAGATGCAATAGAGCCATATGTTCTATTACCTGGTGAAGTCACAGGCGATAGAAGAGAGCATGATCTTAGATCTATTGCAAGAAATTTTATCTCAGATCTAGATTTTCCTGGATAGATCTTTAATTGTTGTAGATGCATTTGTCTCAAATATAAACGGAGCAAACGCATGAATGAAGCATGAAGCAGATGCAAGAGCCAACCGACAAGATATTGACAGTGCCCTTCTCATATGTTGTGAGTAAGTGAGATCTACTTCTTTTAGGTGACGAGTGAGTCGTTTCATCTATATCTCCTGCCAAAATAAATATGGATTCACAATTATAAATCAATGACAACTAAAAGAAAAACTATAAGAAGAAAATCTTTCCCCTTTAGACGAGGTGATAGGGTTACTTTTAAAGATAAGAAGGAAGCTAAGCGCGCAGGAGTCGGAGTGGTGTGGTCTTGCCCGGCGCAGATAGGTGACAAAAGAACGTGCAAGATTCCTGGTGGCCCTCTTGTCATGGAGGACATGATGTTTGTCACATGGAAGTTCAAAGACAAAGAGGTTCTGTGCATGGATGAAATCAAGCTACTCAAGCGTGTAAATTGATATTAATTGTGGTAAAATAAGTTTATGATTAAGCTGCTTGGCAAGATTCCCAACACAGTTACTTTAGCGTGTAGTGGAGGGCCTGACTCAATGGCGGCTCTTGACTTCTTGGTGAAGGGTAGAAAGAGAGTCAAGGTGGCACACTTTGATCATGGGACAGAGCATGGCTCTGATGCTAGAAAGTTTGTTCATGAGTTCTGCATTGATAATAGCATTCCAGTTACTATCGGAACAAACATCGCAAAGAAGAACCCAGTCGAGTCATGGGAGGCTTTCTGGAGAGACCAGAGATACAGGTTCTTCAACTCAATTGACGGACCAATCATCACAGTTCACAATCTAAATGACGTGGGTGAGTGGTGGCTATTCACATCCTCGAGAGGAAATCCGAGACTCACCCCCTATAGGAACGGGAAGATCATCAGGCCATTTCTGATGACACCGAAGAGCGAGTTCGAGTCGTGGTGCGAGAGGTTCTCAGTCCCCTATGTTACAGACCCTGGAAACTTTGATTTTAAGTTTGCTCGATCTCGCATTAGAAATAATATTATGCCTGAGATCTTAAAGGTGAACCCAGGGTTCTTAACAGTTATGAGAAAAAAGATTCTCGCAGAGTTTAAGCGGGAGAACGAAGAATGAGTAATAAATCATCAATGGAAATGATTGGCTCTTGTGTCAAAGTGGAAGAAGGTGGAACAGCAAGCATTGTTAAGCATGTTCTCTTCACCGACACAGATGGAAACAAGGTGAGATACCCCTGGGAAGACCTGAAAAAAGTTGTCTTGGAATGGATGGCCGTGGAGAGCGAAGAATGAAAGTCGGTGACATTGTAAAGTTTTCAAAGTGGCACTCGTCTAGACCGGGATACGAATACACAAAAGAATGGATTGGGCTTGTTTATGGAATAAAGCGAAGCCGACGTCATATGAAAGTTCAGTGGGTGACGGCGGAGGGCAATGCATTGCTAGGGTTGATTCCCCTGGGAGACAATCGCTCTTATGAGGTTATCAGTGAAAGCCGGTGATTTGGTAAGTGTGAAATGGCGCTGGTCTGCTATCGGCATCGTTGTAAGCGAGCCCAGGACAGGTATTCAGCGAACAGTTTGTGAAGTTCTATTTGGTAAAACCGGAAAGATAGCTACTCGAGATTGCAACGATTTAGAGATAATTGAGGAAAACAAACAATGAGATGGAAATATAGAGAAGCACTATGCTTCGATGACGTGACTTTAAAGCCGCAGTTCTCTGATGTGATGTCGAGAAATGACATTGATCTTTCATCAGATCTTGACAAGAATATCAACCTTAGCATCCCAGTGATATCGTCGCCGATGGATACGATCACTGAGGGTCCCATGGCAGTTGAGATGGGCATACTTGGAGGTCTTGGGATTATTCACAGGTATAACTCTATTGAGGAGCAGGCACATCACGTTGAGTATGCTCTCAAGGCTGGTGGCTCATACTTCTGGATCGGTGCTGCTATCGGAACGGGCAGTGACTATATGGAGAGAGCAATAGCATTAAGAAAAGTTGGTGTCTCTGCACTTTGCATTGATGTTGCTCACGGTCATCATGCTCTAGTTAGGCAAACAATCATATCTCTCAAGAGAACGTTTGGAGATGCAATTCATATCATGGCTGGAAACGTTGCAACTATTGAGGCCTTTGAAGATCTATCCGACTGGGGTGCTGATTCAATTAGAGTTGGCGTCGGCGGTGGCTCTTGTTGCACGACAAGGATCAACACTGGCCACGGAATTCCGACCCTCCAGTCGATCATTGACTGTGCATCAAGCGATAGGGGTGCAAAGCTAATAGCTGACGGCGGAATTAGAACGCCAGGTGATATTGTTAAGTCAATTGCTGCAGGGGCAGATTTTGTAATGCTAGGGTCAATGCTATCAGGGACTCATGAGTCTGCTGGCTGGACAAACAGAGTTAAGTCTGATAGTGGCGAGACAGTTGTCCCGTTTAGAGGAATGGCTAGCGAGCAGGCACAGAAGGGCTGGCGTGGATATGTCTCCTCAAGAGAGGGTGTCGCAACAGTTGTCACTGAGAAGGGTCCGGCCAAAGATGTGTTTGAATCAATTGAGTCTGGTCTAAGGAGCGGAATGTCGTACACTGGTGCAATTAACATTGAAGAGTTTCAGGCGAAATCTATTTTCCTTAAGCAGACACATCAAGGATCAGCAGAGGGAAAACCTCATATTTTGGTGTAAATATTTTATTATTTGCTTATAATAAATCATAGGCCCATAGCTCAATTGGTTAGAGCACTTGTCTCATAAACAAGTGGTTCCGAGTTCAAGTCTCGGTGGGCCTACCACTTTTATGGAATACGAATGTATTACTTTGAATCTAGAAGCACGATATTCTATGTAACTGTGCTAATGGGACTTATGTCCCTTCTTCTTATATTTGATAAGAACTTGCTTGACTCTTTTGTGGCGATTCTTATGTGCTCGATATCTTACAATATGGGAAAATCTCATAGGATTTGGTGAAAAAAGTGATTGATTATGAAAACAAGTTCCCCTTTGAAAAGATTAGAGATCAGCAAGGGGAAGCTATAGAGTTTTGTCTTGATAAGATTCTAAACGATAAAAAGAGATTTTGTGTTATTGAGGCTGGGACTGGTGTTGGAAAGTCTGCAATCGGCTTGACTCTAGCCAGAGTGATAGCTGATTCATACACTAGCAGCGAAGACTTCTTGTCTGGCGCTTATTTTATAACAACACAGAAGATACTTCAACAGCAGTATGTAGATGATTTTCCAAGTGTAGTCTCTCTAAAGTCTTCATCGAATTACAAGTGTAGATTTCACAAGAAAAATACCTGCTCTGAAAGCCAGAAGATGTTAAAGACTGCTGATAAGAGCACGCCATTCTTTAAGACTTGTACGTTTGGGTGCAGGTACAAGGATCAGAAGCAGAGATTTTTAGACTCAGCAGAGAGTGTTTCAAACTTCTCTTACTTTCTGACAGAGGCAAATTACAGTGGAAAGATTACGCCGCGGCAAACATTAGTCATAGATGAGGGTCACAATATTGAGACTGAGCTTTCAAAATTTGTTGAGATATCTGTATCTGAACATTTTGCATCAAGCGTTCTTAAGATAAAGTTTCCAGCGAAGCTAACACAGCATCAAACTTACCTTTGGATTAGAGACACATATCTTCCAACTGCTAAGCGAAGGATGAAGTACTTTGAGGATACCATCGAGAAGTTCGGTGGCGACAAAATGAGAGAGAAGCTTAAACAGTTTCAAACAATAACTCGACAGTATGATCTTCTAAGAGGTCATATCGGAAAGATAAAGAAGTTTGTTGAGATCTACAATAGTGAGAACTGGGTCTTTGACACGTCCAAGACAGCTAAGAGAGGATATAGGAAAGCTTTGTTTAAGCCTATTGACATCTCTATCTACGCAGAGGATTACCTATTTAGGCTTGGTCAAAGAGTTATTATCATGAGCGCGACAATAATGGATCCAAGCATATTCATGAAGACGCTTGGTTTGCCTGAAGATGACACATGCTTTATATCGCTTCCCTCACCATTCCCCAAAGAGAACAGGCCTATAATCTTCTCTCCTGCCGGAAGCATGAGTGCTAAATCTATTGACTATACGCTTCCAAAGCTTGCAGATGCAGTGAGTACGATTCTTGAGCACCACAAGGGAGAGAAGGGGATAATCCACTGTAAGACGTACAAGATAGCAAACTATCTTAAGAACAACCTTAAAAACTCTAGACTTCTCACACATGACTCTACTAATAGAGATGCTATACTTGAGAAACACATGCGGTCAAAAAAGAATACTGTTCTACTTTCTCCCTCAATGACAGAGGGTGTCGACCTTAGAGATGACGTAAGTAGATTTCAGATTATCTGTAAGGTTCCATATCCCTATCTTGGTGATAAGCTAATTAGAAAGAGAATGAATAACGTTAAGGGGTGGTATGAGCTTCAAACTGCAAAGTCAATAGTTCAGTCTATTGGCAGGAGCATACGAAGTAAAGATGACCATGCCGTGACATATATTCTAGACGGTGATTTTGATAGATTCTTAAAGCGAAATGGAAATGTTTTCTCTAATGATTTCAAAGAATGCCTTTTAAAGTAAAAACAATAGATAACTTGTGGTATTATAATACTGATGCCTCTTAGCTCAGCTGGTTAGAGCAACGGTCTGTTAAACCGTGGGTCCTCGGTTCGAGCCCGAGAGAGGCAGCCATTAAGGAATGAGATGAAAAAGTATAGAGTTGGAGACCTTATCATAGCACAAAAAGATGACGGAGAGAAGTTCGTCGCGATGATAGCATCAAGAGGGTTTGAATCTTCACGACACGTAATGGATAGACCTGTTAGAATTGAAAATATCGTAGCGTACAGAACTTTAACTGGTGAAGGTGTAATATTAATATCTGACAGTCAGATAATTAAAAAAATAAAAACAGGAGAGAGTAATGTATAAGGTTGGAGATAGAGTTTGCCCATTCAATCACATGTCAAAAGTTGGCACGATTGTTGAGGTGAGAATGAAGAAGGTAAAGACGTGGATGGCAGGGGGAACAGCAGGTGAGACAATGCTGCTTCTTGTTGAGCATGATAATGGTGAGAGACTGGCATATAGATCCGCTGATCTTAGAATTGCAGAGTGACGCTCTGGGCTACTCTCATTGTGATAATGATTATTACCACCGGTGTTCTAGTCAAGGGCCTTAGAGACAGTCCCAGGGCGTCTTTAGAGAGGCTATATGATGAGAAGATGGTGGCAGCTAGCGTCGCTAGAGATAATGGTGACACCGCGACTTATCACAAGTGCTCGAATGATGCAAAGGAAATATTAACAATGATTAGACGCCTCAACAAAAGTGATAGTGAAAATCAGGAAACTCATCGTCATCTTAGATAGTTATTACTATATTGATTTAGCGGAGAGTTTCTAATATGAAATTAACAAGAGATACTTTAAGAAATCTCATTAGAGAGTCTCTAAAAGATATGATTCTTGAGGCCGAAGATACAGGATATGACACTGGTGACACTGGTCTATACGAGCCTGGAGATAAGCTTGAGTGGGACCCCGCATTCGAAGATGCACTCGATGCTGTGGGCGAGGGTGGAAAGTTTTGGTGGCGAGGCAAAAAGTATGTAGTAAAGTATCCAGAATCTGATCCAGAATCTGATCCCTGCACTGAAGAAAGGGAGAAGCAA
>LWDU01033543.1_pt1 | contig 12474 bp, 8 predicted proteins | sample 727161 | NCBI WGS metagenome assembly LWDU01 (sample SAMN04566230, study PRJNA314399) | hydrothermal vent metagenome | isolation source: deep sea hydrothermal plume seawater | place: Mexico: Gulf of California, Guaymas Basin | collected 2004-07-11 | reverse complement strand
AACCCTCTGAGCATGGGTTCTGCCTCCAACGGTCACTACGGCGGTAACGCCAAAACCTACATGAACGTTGGCTTAGGCATGGGCAAAGCCATGGTGGAATTGTTGAAGAAGTAAGAAAATGAACTACTCACACCCGTCGGATGAGCATTAGCGGCTGTCCGACGGGTATTTTTTTAGGATTAGAAATAACGATGGTATCCTCAATTAAGAACACTGGCTTGTTCGCCGCGTGCCTGTTGCTACTGGCGCAAGCGGTCGTTGCTAAAGACGTCCCCCAGCAACTGGCTGCCTCAAACGCTCAGCCCGTGAAGGTTTATATTCTGTCTGGCCAATCAAATATGGTCGGTATCGGCCAAGTACGCAGTGGCACCACGCGTTGGTCGGGCATTACTGATGCGACCGTCTCCGTTTATAAAGGTGCGTATTCAGCCGACGCGGATTACGACAAACTTGAACCCCTCACGAGCAAGGACCTCCCCGTCTATGGCGGCACCGAGCCCACATCTTTTCCCGGCGGTGGGGTCCAAGTTTCACGCGGATTTATGGCAATTAAAGACTCAGGTGTCTACCGCTTCAATCCTGGCTATGGCCAATCGACGCATTGCATCATGGAGATGGGCGGAAAAGAAGTTTATCGAAAGGAAGTCGGCGAGCAGCCTGTGCATGCTGATTTTGAGATCGCTGGCGGAAAGAAGTACCCGTTCAAAATTACCTTCTTGACTAACGCAGCCGATGGCTTGGGGTGGTCTTGGCGAACCGATGTGCCAGGCACGCTGGACACGCTTGTGGAACAAGGCAAGTTTCCGCATTTGATTGATAGCAAAGGGCACTATATCTCGCGCAACGATGTCTGGTACAAGGGACTTATCACCGCGGGCGCTAATAAACCGCTGTCGATTGGGTGTGGAGCAACGAGCAGCTCCATTGGGCCGGAGTTACAATTCGGCCACCTCGTTGGCGACTATCACGAAGAGCCTGTCATCATTATTAAAAGCTCTCAAGGTAACCGAAGTCTGAGTTGGGACTTTTTGCCGCCCGGCAGTAAGCCGTTTACTTATGAAGGTGTGACGTACGCGGGTTACAAGGGCACCATTCCATCATGGACAAAGGACAATCCCGGAAAGGCTGTAAACTGGTACGCAGGCAAGCAGTATGACGACTGCTTTATTGCGGTTCACGAAGTGCTCAACAACTTTGCTAAGCATTTCCCGCAGTACAAAGACCGAGGCTACGAGGTTGCCGGCTTTGTCTGGTGGCAGGGGCATAAGGATGGTGGGACTGCCCCGGCGAGTCGCTACGAACACAACTTAGTACAGTTAATTCAATCCCTTCGAAAAGAGTTCAAAGCGCCTAATGCCCCTTTCGTCATCGGCACGATCGGCTTCGGTGGTTGGAAGTTAGCGGGGAATCATCTAAAGGTCGCCAACGCACAGTTGGCGGTGAGTGGTGCCGCGGGCAAGTACCCCCAGTTTAAAGGCAACGTTTGAAACACGCGATTTTTGGCAAGAGGCTGCGGTCTCGCCACGCGATCAGGACTTCCACTACAACGGCAACGCTGGCACCTACATGATGGTGGGCGATGCGTTGGGACGTGGCATGATCAAGTTGCTAAATGAAGCTAGCAATTCTCCCTAGTCGGTGGAAAGACTACTATCTCCGACGTTTTTAATCTATAGTGTGCAACAGACTCTTACCTCGGACCTTATAGACAGGGGCGTTCAAGATGAAAGCTAGAAACCGACGTCATTTTTTAAAAAAGTCAGTGGCCACCGGCGTTGCGATTGCCGTGCCCACCATTGTATCCTCATCGGCACTGGGCCTTGGTGGAGCTGTGGCACCCAGCGAACGAATTGTCCTAGGGGGTTTGGGAATTGGCCCCCGGGGAACCACCGACCTGAAATGCTTCCTCAAAAATCCAGACGTGCAGTTCGTCGCTGTTGCCGATCTGCAGAAAACACGACGCGAGGCTGTCAAAACATTGGTCGATGGTACGTACGGAAACAAAGACTGCGTATTGTATTCAGATATGTTTGAGATTCTAGCGCGGGAGGACATCGATTCACTGCTGATCGCAACCGGTGATCGCTGGCACACGATGGCATCGATTCTGGCCGCCAAAGCTGGCAAGGATGTATACTGTGAAAAACCGTGTTCGCTGACGATCGCTGAAAGCCGCGCATTGGCCAACGCCTATCGCAAGTACGGTCGTGTTTATCAAGCGGGAACTCAACGACGGACGATTGGGAACTTTGAATTTGCCAAGAATCTAGTACGCGACGGCAAACTGGGAAAACTACATACCATTCATGCCAACACCCGACCACCTGGCACAAATCATCATTGGCTACCCGCGGAGCCGGAGCCCGCCAAGGACGTTTGTGACTGGGATCGATGGCTCGGTGCCTGTCCCTGGCGACCCTATAACTCCGCATACGTACGGGGACGCTGGCGGGGACATTTTGATTTTCATGGTGGTGGAATTCTCGAATGGGGATCGCACACGGTGGACCTGTGTCAATGGGCAGCCGGCCGCGACGATACCGCCCCAGTCGAATACGTCCCCAATGCCGATGGCGTGGAATGCTATTACGCCGACGGTCTGAAACTGGTGATGCGGAGCGAAGGCTGGATGGGAATGGGAACATGTAGCGTCCGTTACGAAGGCGACGAGGGCTGGATCGAAACCGGAGATTCTGGGAACTTCATTCTTGAGCCGCAATCCCTCCGCACTCAACAATCAGTCTTTCATCGTGCAGGGACGGATCCAACGACCCACATTCGAAACTTTCTGGATTGTGTGAAGACCCGCGCATTGACCAACGCCAACGCTGCGGTTGTGGCTCAGTCGCACGTCGTCTGCCACGCTGCCTACATTGCTTGGCAACTGGGGCGTAAACTGACATTCGATCCCATCAAGGAAGAATTCGCTGGCGACGAAGAAGCCAACCGCATGCGTTCACGTGCCATGCGTGAACCGTGGCACGTTTAATTACATATCGCTATTACAACATCTCACAACATGCAAGCTTATATTAACCGATACCGGATTTACTTTCCGGGGAGAAAATCGCTCATGAAACTTCTTCGCACCATTTGTTCCATCACCGTCCTCGTCGTTGCTCTGTTGTTGCCGGTTGCGGCACGAGCCCAGCAACCGCTACCCGCCGAGGGTAACGAATCGCAATTGCTTGTTATTCTGAATTCCGATGCCGAGTTGTTTGCTAAAGCGAAAGCTTGCCAGCGATTGGCCATTATTGGTACGTCCAAGTCGGTGCCTGTGATAGCACAGTTTCTGGCGGATCCAGTCTTGTCTCATTACGCACGTTTCGCTTTGGAAGCGAATCCCAGCCCGGAAGTCGATAAGGTATTTCGGGGGTCGTTAAGCGAATTGAAAGGACGGCAGCTTGTTGGGGTGATCAACTCCATCGCCACTCGTAAAGATACCCAATCTGTCCCCTCTTTGCTTCTGCTGGCGGCGGGGGATAACATCGAGGTTGCAGCTGCCGCGCTTTCCGCATTGGGTATGCTTGCCACTGCAGAGTCGATTAACGCCGTTGAGCAGGCGTTATCGCAGAAACCGGCGCTACGGGTGACAGCAGCAGACGCCTGCCTGACAGCCGCAGATCAACTACTGGTGGGCGGAAAGAACGCCGCAGCTTTGCGAATTTTGACGGCCTTGCGGAAGGCTGATCTCCCAAAACACATTAATGTGGCGTCACGACTTGGCGAAATCCGAGCAGGTTCACAGAACGTTAACGAACTAATGAATTCCTACCTACAAGACCAAGATCCAGCTTTATTCCGTATTGGACTGGAACTCGCGCAACATTTGACAGACGCCGAGACAACCGGTCAACTCCTGAAACAACTGGAGGCGATGCCACCCACACGCCAAGTTCTACTGATGTATGTGCTCGGGAATCGCGGCGACGTATTGGCGTTACCCCTGGCAATCAAAGCGACTGACTCCAACGATGCCCGTATGAAAGTCGCCGCCCTACAAGTCCTCGGTACGTTAGGAGATGGTTCCGCGGTACCCACACTGCTCAAGGCAGCTACCTCCAACGACAAAGCTTTGACGGTCATCGCGAGCGACAGTCTAGCTGAACTTAAGGGTGATGATGTCGATACCCAACTGGCAAATAGACTACAAAACAGCAGCGGACGAGAACGTCTGGTCCTAGTAGATGTCGCCGGCCGACGGGGGATTACCCGTGTGATCCCGTTACTGCTGAAATACGTCACCTCCGAGGATGTGGAATTGCGAAACTCCGCTATCGACGGTTTGGGCATGACGGTCGGACTCAAGGACTTTCCACAATTGGTCGACCAAATGCTCGCCATCGGTTCATCACCGTCCGCCAAGCCTATGAAGGAAGCCCTGCGTAAAGCCTGTCAGCGCATGGGCGACCAAGATACCGCGTCTCAAATTCTATTGGATCGAATGACCGACGCAACACCTGCTGCTCAAACCGAACTCATGGATCTACTCATCTACATAGGTGGCCAACAGGCGCTGGCTGGCGCACAGGCGGCCGCGGAGAGTAACGACGACGCAACGGCCAATGCGGCAACGCAAGCGCTCGGCAGATGGCTGACACCGGATGCCGCACCGGTGCTTCTGGAACTGGCTAAATCGGGAAATTCAGCTTACCGCGTCCGCTGTCTGCGAGGCTATATCCGCATCATTAGACAATTTGGACTGAGACCAGCACAGCGTTTTCAAATGAGCAAATTGGCGTTTGCAGCCGCGACCCGAGATGAAGAACGCAAGCTGATTCTCAATACGCTTACACGGTTCCCTTCCGTACAAGGTCTGAGAATGGTCGTGCCCCACCTAGCAAACCCGTCACTCAGTGAAGAAGCAAGCAAAGCGGCTGTGGCGATTGCGGACCGAATCGTTAATAACGATCCGCAATCGGTCTCGAGTGCGATGACGAAGGTTATCACCGTCACCACGAACGAGGAAGTTGCCAAAAGAGCTAAAGTGTTGCTCTCACGAGCGAAATAGAGTCGCGAGTCAGACTTAGAGAGACGCCACCGCTTTTGCCTATACATCCCAAGGAGAATTATGAAATCTCAACTATTTAGTTTTTCATTCTTACTGTTGTTAGCAATAGCCTTGACTGGGAGAGCTGACACTCCTAATGTTTTATTCCTAGCGGTTGATGATATGAATGACTGGCTCGGCTGCTTGAAAACGACGCCGCACGCGATCACTCCGAACATTGACCAACTCGCCGCTCGCGGAGTCAACTTCACCAATGCGCACACAGCCGGTGTATTCTGCGCACCCTCGCGGGCTGCTGTTTTCTCGGGTCAGTTCGCCTCCACGACCGGCTGTTATAGAACGGCCACCTATTTTTATGACCATCCACAAATCGAACCACTGCAGCTCACCTTCGCCAAGGCAGGTTATGAAACTTTTGGCGCGGGAAAGCTCTTTCATCACCCTGCCGGTGCAATCGATCAACGGGGGTGGACTGAATACTTTCTCCGCAATCAAAGTCAACGGGAAAGCGGCTGGCCTTTGAATTCATGGAGCGAGGAAACTCCGTTTCCCACGCCCTTTCCCAACAGTATCTACAATCGTGGACGAGAGATTACCGGCGGTTTATTTTTGGAATGGGGTGCAATTCCCAATGAACGGGAAGAAGAAATGGCCGATACGAAGCGGATTAACTGGGCCGTCGAGAAGTTACAACAGCAACGGGACAAACCCTTTTTTCTAGCGGTCGGAATTTACGCTCCGCATTTTCCTAATTATTGCCCTCAGAAATACTTCGACCTGTACGACATAAATGATATTGAGCATCCCCCCTACAAAGCTGATGACCTAGATGACTTGCCGCCAAAAATAAAAAAGATCAAAACAGCACGGTCGCGAATCCATCAGAAACTTGAAGATCTCGATGCGATTGAAGATGCCATTCATGGATACCTTGCCAGCATGAGTTACGCGGATGCGATGATGGGCCGAGTACTCGATGCACTGCAAGCGGGTCCCCACAAGAACAATACGATCGTCGTCCTCTGGAGCGACCATGGCTATCACCACGGCGAAAAAGGAGATTGGGGGAAACATACGCTTTGGGAAAGAACATCCAATGTACCTTTCATCTGGTCTGGTCCCGGCATCGCAAAAGGAAGCCAGACGGATGTTACGGTCAGCTTGATCGATATGTACCCTACCCTGGTCGAAATGTGCGGTCTGCCGCAAACGCATCAGAAGCTAGAAGGAGAATCCATTGCCACAACACTTGCCAAACCTGCGTTAGCCAAAGACCGCAACGTTTTTCTACCCCATATGAATCCCCGCGAATATGCCATCATTAATCGCAACTGGCGTTACATCCGTTATGCAGAAGATGGTGAAGAACTCTATAACGTACAGGACGATCCCAACGAATGGACGAACCTAGCATCCCGACCGGAATATGAAAGCCTCAAAGCAGAGATGCGGGCGCTGGCACCAAAAACATTTGCTGAACCGGGGACCAAGTTGAACGCGCGCCGGAATCTGGTAATCGAGGGTGAGAGTTTTCGCTGGGTAGTGCCATAGTCGCGCCGCTGGCTAAATCTCCCAGTTATGCTGACGGTTCGAATGGAATCTGGTAAAGTGTTCATGACAATCGGTGACGTTATGGTTGTAAGTGATGGAAATATATGTACCGTGAGAGTGACAAAATGCAACGTTCGTTTATATTCCTGATGCTACTGACAGCCTTGATTGTCTGTGCGCCCAACCAGTTAAATGCGGTAGACGAACAGGAATCGCTGGCTTTGCTGGTCAGGACTCTCGATGCAATCGATGATCCCGCCGTTCAGACCGTTTTGCTGCAGGGAATGTTAAAAGGACTCGACGGCCGACGGGATATTCCTGCCCCCGCTGCTTGGAACCAAGTCGGGGCTAAACTTGCCAAAAGCGATAACGCAAAGGTGCGTGAACTGGTATCACGACTGTCGCAGATCTTTGGCGATGAAGCCGCTATGCAACGGGCACTGGCAACCGTGCAGGATCGCTCCAGTCAGCTCGATGCTCGACGCCGTGCATTGCATTCGCTGCTAAGCCAGAAAAACAAAAGTGTTTCAGCATTGCTGGAACAACTGTTGGATGAGCCGGAATTGCGACTGGATGCGATCCGAGGTTATGCTGCGATGCAAAATGAGCGTGCACCTGAGATATTGTTGGGACGTTACATGAAATGGACGTTGCAACACCGCCAGGCAATCATTGAAACACTAGCGACTCGACGAAAATATGCAGAATCGCTATTGGCAGCAATCATCGCGGAACAGATTTCACGAGATGATATTCCATCGCACGTCGCTCGGTCGCTCAGCGTGATTCTGGGCGAGTCGTTTATTAAGGTTTATGGGGATGTTCGGCAGATATCCGTAGACCGCACCCAACAAATCAACAAATACAAGGCATTATTGACTTCCAACGCTTTTGCCAAGGCGGATGCGGCCAAGGGCCGTCTCATTTTCAAAGAGACCTGTGCAGCGTGTCACGTATTGTATGATGCGGGCGGGAAAATCGGCCCCAATCTGACCGGTTCCAATAGAGCTAATCTGGACTATATCCTGTTAAACAGCATTGATCCGAGTTACGATGTTCCCTTGGGATATAAAATGGTCATCATTCAAACGGTCGACGGCCGCGTCCTCAACGGTGTCATTGCCGAAGAGAATGTCCAACGGATCATTTTAAAAACGGTTCAGCAACCTACCGTGGTTATCCTCAAGAGTGATATTGAAGCTCGAAAAATATCATCCAAGTCCATGATGCCCGACGGTCAGTTAGATAAACTGAAGCCACAGGAAGTCATGAACCTTATCAAGTATTTACAAACAACCGAACAGGTGGAGTTGGCACAATGAACCAACAAGAGAAAACGAAACGCTCTAAAACTTACGATCCCCACAGATGGCTTCAGCGGATAACTTCTCCGCTGGCGATCATCTGTCTGATCATCCTAGGCGCTGTAGCGATCAGGCCGTGGATGGTGACCGCTCAACAACCCGACAACCAACAACCAAAAAACCAGCTCCCTAAAAAACAACACAAGACCAGCAACGCGCCGTTTCTTAAGCCTGCTGAAGCAGTAAACAAAATGGCCATCCCCGCTGGTTTTGATGTTTCAATTTTTGCGGCTGAACCGGACATCGGTGAGCCCATCGCATTTTGCTTCGATGACCGTGGCCGTATCTGGGTGGTTGAAAATTACAACTACCGGACGCGGAGAGAACATACCGACGAGAAAGTGACTAGAATTCAAATCCTGGAAGATACTAATCGCGACGGCGTCTTCGACAAGAAAAAAACCTTTACCGATAAGTTAACTTTCACCTCGGGGATTGCGTTGGGCTTCGGGGGGGTTTTCGTTGGTTCGCCACCCAATCTGTCGTTCATCCCGGATCGCAACGGGGACGATCTGCCGGATGGTCCTCCTGAGGTCCTGCTCAACGGCTGGGGAATCAACGATCGACACGAGACGTTAAACAGTTTCAATTGGGGGCCGGATGGATGGCTTTATGGATGCCATGGTGTGTTTACTCAATCCCAAGTTGCCAAACCAAACGAAGACGACTCAGCCCGACAATTCATCGACGGCGGAATTTGGCGTTATCACCCCACGCGGAAAAAGTTTGAGGTTTTCGCCCGCGGACTGTCGAATCCGTGGGGATTTGATTTTGACGATCATGGGCAGGGATTTGCAACCTGCTGCGTAATTCCTCATCTATTCCATGTGGTCCAGGGTGGAGTCTATCATAAGCAAAGTCGTCCCCATGTGAATCCGCATATTTATGATGACATCAAGACGATACGAGACCATACACACCTGTCAGCCCATGGGGGTGCCAGAATTTATCTGGCGGATGCTTTTCCCAAGCAATATCGTAATCGTTTGTTCATGTGTAACATTCACGAACATGCCGTGTTGACCGATGTGTTGGTTCCCAATGGAAGTAGCTTCATCGGAAAACATGGGGATGATTTTATGCCTACCAATGATCTGGCATGGGTCGGATTCAGTATTGAGGTTGGTCCGGAAGGGGGTGTCTACATACTGGACTGGCATGACACCGATGTCTGTGGTAACACGATCAATTTCCCTAACAGTGGTCGCATTTATCGCATTACACCGAGCGATGCTGAGGCCGTTGCTGCGCCCAATCTTCGATCGCTGACAGACGCTCAACTCGTCGCCCTGCAGACGCATTCCAATGATTGGTATGTGCGACAGGCGCGGGTGCTGCTGCAGTCGCGGGCCGCAGCAGGTCAATTGGATAAAAAGCGGGTCCATTTATTACTACGAAAGCAATTTGACTCAGCGACAACGTCTCCCAAACGACTGCGGGCATTTTGGGCATTGCATGTAACCGGCGGATTAGATTCGGAGCAACTTCTATCCGTGCCTGGGCCATTCAATTACTGGGCGAAGATAGCAGTGTGAATGCATTTCAAGTAGCGGAGAAAACAGACAAGCCAGTTCTGTCGACTGCCGTGTTAAAACAACTGAACGGCATGGCCGTCGAGGATTCCTCGGCAATCGTACGTTTGTATCTGGCTTCCATTGCCCAACGACTACCTTTCGAAAATCGCTGGCCGATTCTGACAGGACTTGCCGGTCATGAAGAAGATATTGAAGATCCGAATTTACCACGTATGGTTTGGTTTGGATTAGAGCCGATGGTACCAAAACACTCGCAGCAGGCACTCCAGTTGGCCGTTGGTGGGAAGTACCCAAAACTACCCGGATTTGTTGCCCGCCGATTGCTTGGCGAAGCGGATGCTGGAAACCAGAACCCACCTAAACAACAAACCGCTAGTGAACAGAACCAAACCATCCAGCGGGTTGCCGCGGGTTTCAAAGTGGAAAATGTCGGGGAACGCGGAGTGGTCTACCATACTGTATTCCGCAATCGCACAGCCGTTCAGACGCATCCCTTAAATCGTGAAACACCCTGTGTTCTTTCCCGAACGGTGGATGTCCCAACCGACGCAAAAACGGAATTAAAGATAAGCGTCAGTCACCATCCACACGGCGACTGGCAACTCAGGGTCCTAGCGGGCAAGGAAGTTCTTAAACAACAAATCGTGCGTTCCTCGGAAGTCGACAAAGAGTGGCTAGAGGTGACCGTAGATCTGTCCCGTTTCGCGGGACATAAAATTGACCTTTCGCTTGAAAACCGGGCGAACGACTGGAAGAATGAATGGGCTTATTGGCACACCATCCAGATTGTCAGCGACTAATTGATAAACCGTATTCTGAAAACGCTCTTCCGCGTAAGGAGTTAAGAATGAAACATTATGTTTTAAGCCTCTGTTGTTTGGCAATTCTCTTGGTCACCTCTGTTGTGATGGGTAAAGAAAATCCGAAGGTCGTATTTTTATCCGGGACACCCAGTCATGGCCGCATGCATCATGAACACCGTGCCGGTAATATGATTCTGGCCGAAGCGCTCAACCACTCGGGACTCCCCGTCAACGCCGTTGTTGTTCCCTACTACGGCTATCCAAAAGATAAGACGATTCTGCAGGGGGCGGCCACCGTCGTAATCTTCTGCACAGGGCATCGAGGGCATCTGTTAAATCCTCATCTGGACGAATTTGACAAACTGATGGATAAGGGAACCGGCGTCGTCATGATCCACTGGGCCACGGAAGCTGAAAAAGGGAAACCTGGTGAAATGTTTCTCAAATGGATGGGCGGATTTTGTGATCTTGATTGGTCGGTCAACCCACATTGGACACCGGACTTCAAACATTTCCCTGACCATCCGATCTGCAACGGCGTGAAACCGTTCCAAGCGAATGACGAATGGTATTACCACATGCGTTTTACCAAAGACATGAAGGGCGTTACGCCTATCCTTTCAGATCTCCCGCCACCGGAAACGTTACGCCGCCCGGATGGCGCACGCAGTGGCAATCCCACGGTTCGCAAAGCAGTAGCCGCCGGGGAAAAGCAACATGTTGCTTGGGCCTATCAACGACCAGACGGAGGACGTGGATTCGGATTTACTGGCGCTCACAATCACGACAGTTGGCGGGACGATGGTTTCCGCACGATCATGCTTAATGCAATCCTCTGGACGGCGAAAGTCCCGGTGCCTCCCAATGGTTGCCCTTCACCTGCGCCATCCAAAATCCAAATCGAGAAAAACCTCGACGGCAGCTAGTATTGAAATTCATTTGGGTTACAGTAGCGGCCCAGCTATTGTCGCAACTGGCGTCCCAATTCGATCGAATAATCCGTAAGGATCGCATCGACACCCATATCTATGCACGTTTGCCAATGGTCTCTTTCTAGACCGGACACCGTTTTACCAGCAATGAAAACCCGCTTGCCGGCGGCATGGATTTTCCGGACCTCAGCTGTCGATGGCAGATATCGCACGTAAACCCAATTCGTGTTTGGATTGGAAATGGATTCGATCAGTTCTTTTGAGTCATGGGCAACATGCGTTAAATTGACATTTGCGTCGACGGCTAACAAGCGTTTTCGAACTCCCGGATCGTGTATTGTGTTACCAATAAAAAGTAATCGATGGAGTATTTTGTATTGGTTCGCCAATTTCACCAGATCGGCTTCAACCTGCTTGTCTTCCAGTTTGATGTCGACAGCAAAGATCGCTTTAGACTTAGGGTAACTGGCGATTAATTGAAATACATCGTCAATCCCAGGAATAATCTGTCCTTTAAACCTCGGAGAAAACCAACTGCCGGCATCGAAGCCAACAGTTTGATAACGATTCAACTGGGCGATCGCCCCCTTGGCATCGGTGGTTCGGTCAACACTCTGATCGTGCAGGCAGACTAGGTGACCATCTTTCGTGCGTTGCACATCAAATTCAAATCCGAAACCCAATTCAAGACATGCACGAAAACTGCGATGCGCGACAACTTTTGTTTCACGGGTAGTGGCTGCATCCGCGACTGAGCGGGGCTGCTCTTGAGCCGACAGCAAACTCGAGAAAAGAAGGAACGTCAACAATAAGGAAACGAGACGCATAGCGGATATTGCTTTCTCTGAAAAATCACCCTGTTTAACACCATGTTTTTCGATATAATCAAGAGTCATAATACCACACAACCTAAATCTGGTGCCATGCATAATCAAATGAAACGACGAGGTCTTCTTAAATGTTTAGCCGGTGTTGGTACACTTGCCGGGCTACAACCGTTGAGCCTTCTCACGGGCGGAAATATCGCTGCGTCGACGGCTGCCGCGTCCGCGGCAACTTCGTCTCGCACCGAGCCTGTTACCTCGGCGAAAAACCTAGTCATCATTGTAAACATGCTGGGCTACAACCAACACACCTTTAACCCACCGGCCGATGACCTTAACAGTTCACCGCTCCTTTCGCAGCTACAGGATCATCATGGCGACCTTACCGTGTTCAAGGGAATCATGCAGCCTGAGATTATCCGTGGCCACAATGGTGGTCGTGGGATTCTGACCT
>LWDU01042843.1_pt1 | contig 12475 bp, 11 predicted proteins | sample 727161 | NCBI WGS metagenome assembly LWDU01 (sample SAMN04566230, study PRJNA314399) | hydrothermal vent metagenome | isolation source: deep sea hydrothermal plume seawater | place: Mexico: Gulf of California, Guaymas Basin | collected 2004-07-11 | reverse complement strand
AACAAAGCTATTATGATACCTTTGAGGATTTGTTTGAACGCTACAAATATATGATTTGATTGATATAATTTGTTTTTGTTCTTAATAACTTTTGTGTAGCTAAAAAATTAGGAGGAATGCTTGATTTATCTATTGATAGCAAGTTACTTGATAGGCTCTATATCTAGTGCAGTTATTATCTGTAAAGCTTTAGGCGTGCCAGACCCTAGAACTCAAGGGTCAAAAAATCCTGGCGCCACCAATGTGCTTAGATTGGGAGGAAAGAAGATAGCTGCATTTGTTCTTTTCTTTGATGGTTTAAAGGGTGCAGTCCCTGTCTTCATTGGGGAGTATTATGGATTTGGATTAATTGCATTAACATTAACTGCACTTTGCGTTTTTTTAGGCCACATCTTTCCAGTATTTTTTCGTTTCAGAGGTGGTAAAGGTGTTGCAACTTATATTGGCGGGCTTATAGCGATTAACCTTTTAGCGGACTTGATTTTTTCCCTTATTTGGTTACTGGTCGCTAAAGTTTTAAAGATATCTTCCTTAGCAGCATTAATAGCCACCGCACTTTCGCCTTTTTATTTCTATTTAATAATCGGCGATCTGAAGTCAACTCTAATAATTGGCTTAATCAGTTTGTTTATTTTTTATACGCACCGAGATAACATTAAAAGACTAATTAATAAAGACGAAGATATCATTCAGTCTTGATACTTACCCCTCTATTTAGAAGATAATTAGCAGTCAAGGCCAACAAAAGAATCATCCCCAGTGGCACCATAAAAGCTTTCCAAAGCTCGACAGAGCCGATACCTAAAAAACCTAATCTAAAGGAGTCCATCATATAAAAGATGGGATTAAAGGTAGATAGCCCCCTCCAAAAACTCGGTAATATATCAATACTATAAAACATGCCACCTAAATAAGTTAACGGCAATAGAACAAAATTAGGAATGATTGCAACGTCATCGAAAGTCCTAGGAAAACATTACGGAAGTTAGAAAGAATGTGGCTATCAAAATAGAGAAACTGTAGGGCCTAATCTCTACAAAAAAAGAAATGGTAAAGGTAACCGCAAGTCCAACACAGAAACCTCTTGCTACACCTCCGCTTATATATCCCATTAGAATAATCCAGTTAGGAGTAGGAGAGACTAGTAACTCTTCAAAACTATTGTTATATTTAGTCATAAAGAATGAAGAAACAGTATTAGCGTAGGACTGCATAATGACAGTCATAAGGATAATTCCTGGAACAATGAAATGTAGGTAGTCAATACCTTGCATTTGACCAATCCTGCTACCCATTAGTCCACCAAATATAAGTAAATAGAGTGAGGTTGTAATAACTGGAGGAATGATAGTTTGAATCCAAATACGTGAAAACCTAAGAACCTCCTTAACTACAATTGTTTTATATGCAATCCACATAATATCTAACCTAGTTGGTAAGTGATAAAAACAACGCTTCAAGTCGATTTTGTGCGCTACGCAGATGAGAAACATTGATGTTTTGAGTTGACAACGCAAGAACTACGTCAGAAATCGAAGTCGATTCACCTTGGAACACTTGTAAAGTATGGTCATCTATTATTTCGCAGTCACAATTTTCAATAGCGATATTTTCTGGCAATTTGTCAATACTTTCAATAATTAACACTTGATGTTTTGCTTTTAAAAGGAGCTTTTTCATGTTTGTCTGTTCAATCAATTCACCCTTATCTAAAATTGCTATATTGCGACACAATGATTCAGCTTCTTCTAAATAATGGGTCGTCAAAATAATCGTCACGCCCTCTTTGTTTAGTTGTTTTAAATAAAGCCACATTGATTGTCGTATCTCAACATCTACACCAGCTGTTGGTTCATCCAAAATTAATATTTCGGGCTCATGCATTAATGCTCTTGCAAGCATTAAGCGTCTCTTCATTCCGCCAGATAAAGACTGTGCAACATCAAAACGCCTATCCCATAGTTCCATTTTTTTTAGCAACTTTTCTGCTTGAATTTTAGCTTCAGTTCGAGCTATACCAAAATAACCGGCCTGGTTAATCAAAATCTCGATATTTGGCTCATGGGGATTGAAGTTAAATTCTTGGGGCATCAAACCGATCATTCTCTTAATCTTATTGACATGCGCTTTTTGGTCAAGTCCATTAATTTCAACTGACCCAGAAGTACTTTTTAAGAGTCCACATATAATTCCTATTGCAGTTGTTTTTCCAGCACCATTTGAGCCTAGAAGTGCAAAAAAATCACCCTTTTCCACTTTAAGATTTACCCCTATAAGGGCCTTCAATTGATTTGAATAGGTTTTAGTTAATTTTTCTGTAGACAATGCTAACGCCATAAATACAACCTAAATTGAAAGCAATAAAGAGTGGGTTTATTAGAAAATGATTTAAGATTTTAGTATGAGAAATTATTTTAACATTGATTGCTCTTATTAAGCTAATTTTGGGATAATTACGAAGTTCAAATAATAAACTAATTATTTAATCTATATGTCTACCACAAAAAATGTTAATTTGCCTGATATTGGTGATTTTGACTCTGTTGATGTTATCGAGATATTGGTTAAAATTGGTGACCTTGTCAAAGAAAATGATAGCATTATTACGCTAGAAACTGACAAGGCTACAATGGAAATTCCTGCTCCCTTCTCAGGCAAGGTAACTAATCTAGCAATGAAGGTGGGTGACAAAGTAAGTCATGGTGATCTTATTCTCACTGTTGAAAGTGACTCTGAACCCGCCGAGATTGAATCAGAACCTTCTGTGAAATCAAAAGAACCAGAACCAGAGGTTAGTCTTGAGGATTCAACGCCAGATAAAGATAAGCCAAATAAACTTGATCAAAAGAAAGAAGAAATCTCTCTAGATACTGAACCCGACTCTCATGCCTCACCCTCCATCAGAAAGCTTGCTCGTGAACTGGGCGTCAGTTTATCCAAAATTAGTGGTTCCGGTCAAAAAGGAAGAATCCTTGCAGAAGATTTAAAGTCTTATGTCAAACAAATCGTAACTACTGGAAACATTGATGATGAGGTGGAAATAATACCGCTCTCGAGAATTAAGAAAATATCAGGAAAGCACCTAACACACTGCTGGACAACCATACCTCATGTTACTCAATTTGACGAAGTTAATATTGAACAAATGGAGCAATTTCGTCAACATCAAAAAGAGAGAAACATTAAGTTGAGTCCTTTAGTTTTTATAATGAAAGCTGTTGTTCAAGTTCTAAAAAATCATCCAAACTTTAACGCTTCACTAGATAAAAATGGTGAGAATCTTGTAATCAAAAAATATTTTAATCTCGGGATTGCTGTCGATACTCCTAATGGTTTAGTTGTACCAGTGGTTCGAGATGTTGGCAAAAAATCATTAATTGAGCTTGCTAAAGAGCTGAAAGAGACATCTGAAAGGGCGAGAGAAGGGTTATTAAAACCGGAAGAGATGAGAGATGTAGGCTTTACCATCTCAAGCCTAGGGGGTATTGGCGGAACCCAGTTTACACCCATTATAAATTCTCCAGAGGTTGCGATATTGGGTGTCTCTCGAACACAGATTAAACCAATATGGAATGGAGAGTCTTTTGAACCTACCGCAATGCTTCCACTCGCACTTTCATATGACCATAGAGTCATTGATGGTGCCGAAGGTGCAAGATTCATGGCAGACCTCAACCAAGTTCTTAGAAATATTACGGAGATGTTATTATGATTAAAACACAAGTTTTAGTTATTGGCTCTGGCCCTGGAGGCTATACTGCTGCATTCCGTGCTGCGGATCTGGGCAAGGAGGTTGTTTTAGTTGAGAATCATGACAATTTAGGCGGTGTTTGCTTAAATGTTGGCTGTATTCCTTCAAAATCCCTTCTTCATACTGCTCAGGTCATCAATGAAGCTAAGTCTGCTAATCAACTTGGTATAAATTTTGAAAGTCCAAAAATTGATATTAAGGGTGTTCGGAAAAATAAGGAAAATACAGTTAACAAACTAACTGGTGGCATTAAGGTACTTGCAAAAGCCAGAAAAGTAAAGGTGTTGACTGGTTATGCAAAATTTCTCTCTACTAATCAAGTTAGCCTTGAAGGGACTGATGAAATTATTGAATTCGAACATTGTGTCATTGCTGCCGGGTCAAGGGTAACTAAATTACCAATATTTCCATTTGAAGATGAGCGAGTTATGGACTCTACAGATGCACTTTTACTAGAAGATATACCAAAAAGACTGCTTATAGTGGGTGGCGGTATTATTGGTCTTGAAATGGCAACAATTTACGACGCATTGGGTAGTGAAATTACAATTGTTGAATTGTGTGAACAACTTATCCCGACTGCAGATAAAGATATTATTAATCCACTCTTTAAGCGTATCAAAAAAATCTATTCAAACATTTTTCTGAATACTAAAGTCACTAAAATTACAGCCATCAAAAAAGGAATTAAAGTTAGTTTTGAAGGTAAAGATGCACCTAAAACAGATACCTTTGATAAGGTTTTAGTGTCAATAGGTCGTTCACCAAATGGACATTTATTAGATGCTGAAAAAGCAGGTGTTGATATAGATAAAGATGGCTTTATTGTAACAAATAGGCAGATGAAAACTAATGTAGATAACATATTTGCTATTGGAGATATTGTAGGTCAACCAATGTTAGCCCATAAGGCTACCCACGAGGCTAAGGTTGCTGCGGAGGTAATTTGTGGTCAAAAGTCTGGCTTTGATGCTCTTACAATTCCTTCAGTAGCTTATACAGACCCTGAAGTCGCATGGACTGGCAAAACAGAGAAAGAACTAACAACAGAAGGTATCAAGTTTAAAAAAGGAGTATTCCCCTGGGCTGCCTCAGGGAGAAGTTTGAGTATAGGAAGAAGTGAAGGCATTACTAAAGGTTTGTTTGATTCTGAAACGGGCAAGATCCTTGGCATGGGCATTTGTGGAACAAATGCTGGTGAGTTAATATCAGAAGCTAGTCTTGCTATCGAAATGGGTTGTGATATGAGTGACATTGCACTGACAGTACATGCTCACCCAACACTTTCAGAAACAATTGCTTTTGCTGCTGAAATGGCAGATGGTACTATTACAGACCTAATGCCACAAAAAAATAAAAAATAGGTAAAAAAGTATGGACATCAAGCAAGCAAGAAAAAATGTTATTGAACAGCAAATAAGGCCTTGGGGTGGTCTGAATGTTCGCGCAAACCAAGCATTAAGTGACATCCCCAGAGAAAACTTTGTGCCAGAAGAATATTTAAACTTGGTCTTTGCAGATATTGAAGTCCCGCTGATCGATGGCGCAAAGATGTTCTCACCGAAGATAGAAGGTAGGATTCTAGATAGTCTTGATATTCAGGGTCACGAAACTGTTCTCGAGATTGGAACAGGTAGCGGTTATTTCACTTCTGTACTTGCAAAACTTTCTCAATCAGTTGTAACTATAGAACTCGACGAACAATTAAGTGAATCAGCTCAAAATAAAATCAAAGATCTCAATCTGAACAATATTACTTTCATAAATGATGATGCATTAGCATACAATTTTGACAACGAACAATACGATACAATTGTTGTTGGTTGTGCTCTGCCAAATAAAAACGAGAGCTTTTTTCGCTTACTTAAACCAGGCGGCAAACTATTTATGGTGGTAGGCGCAATAAACCAAATGCAAGCAACACTTGTTCAACGAACCAATGAAAATGAGTGGCAATCAAAATCACTTTTTGAAACACATCTAGATTACATGAAAGGTGCAGAACCCTCAGTAAAATTTTCTTTTTAGGCAAATCTATGTGATATGTTGAATTCCTTTTTCAACCTCTTAATAAAAAAGCCAGCTTGGTCATTAGTTCTATTGCTAATTGTTATAGTAACAACACTATCACAAATTCAATACTTTTCTCTTGATGCTTCATCAGATTCCCTTTCTCTAGAGGGAGACGATAACCTTGAGCTCTATTTTGAAACACAAAAGACTTTCGGTTCTGACGAGTCCCTCATTATCAGTTACACTGCAAAAGAGAGCATTATCAATGCTGATCAATTAGAACACCTTAGATCCTTTAGAGATAGCTTACTCGGAATTGAAGAAGTAGACTCTGTCATCTCGATACTAGATGTCACTTTATTTAAATCTCCACCACTCTCTCTAGTTGAGCTAGCCAGTGATGTAATTACTATTGATAACGGAAAAGCTGACATGTCTTTCGTTGAAAGTGAATTTCAATCCAGTCCAATTTATGCTAATAATCTGGTTAGTAAAGACCTTAGAACGACTGCGCTTTTAATCCCACTAAGCTCAACCGACCCAACAGTTATAGTCGATGATGAAATATTAAAAGGCACAATTACAAAGATACGCTCCACGATGGATGAATATCGCAATGATGCAAGTCTTTTCTTGGGCGGGTTGCCAATGATAAGAAACGATGTCATTGCCTATATAACAAGTGACCTGATTATATTTAGTCTAGCAGTCGTTCTAATAATGTCAATTATTCTTGCGATCATTTTTCACAGTATAAGATGGGTTTTAATGCCAATTATGATTAGTGTGACCGGAGCACTCTTGATGACAGGGTTGATTGGAGCTATCGGATTGAAGGTTACAGTAATCTCTGCAAACTTTTTTTCTTTGTTACTTGTGATGACCCTTTCAGTCACAATTCATTTGGTGGTCCGATATAGAGAACTAGCCAAAAATAACCCAGAAGCTGAACTGAGTAATTTGATTATACAAACTCTGGAACAAATGATTAAGCCATGCTGGTTAACAACTATCACCACTATCGCAGCATTTGCCTCACTTACTATGAGTAATGTTCGCCCGGTAATTGATTTTGGACTGATGATGAGTATCGGTGTCAGTATTGCCCTTTTGATCTCTTTTATTGCTTTTCCTATTTTAATGATTCTATTACCTAAACCAAAAGTTGACAACCATATTGACCAATTTCCAATGGTTCAGAAACTTGCAATTATTACCGATAAGTTTGGTAGACAGATCATTGTCGCCTTGATTTTAATTGTGATTGTTTCTCTGTCAGGGGTAACCAAACTAAGTGTTGAAAATAGTTTTATAGATTACTTTAAAAAATCAACTGAAATCAACCAAGGACTTAATTTTATTGACCAAGAGTTGGGTGGGACTGTACCACTTGAAATTGTCTTCGATGACTTGGCAAGCGCTTACTGGGCAGACGAGGGTTTGAGAGAAGATATTCACCAAGTACATCAATATCTCGATAGTATCGATAGTGTAGGAAAAGTGCTCTCGATTGACACTTTCATGCAAGTACTCATAGAGTCTAATAATGGCAAGGCTCCTAATGGTTTTTTACTAATGATAGGTAAAAATCAAATGCCTGAATTTGCAAAGTCTCAGATACTGAGACCACATATCTCTGATGAAACTGACCAATTAAGGTTTGTTGCTCGAATCAAAGAGACATACCCAACACTTGATAGAAATGAGCTAATCAACGATATCAATAAAAAACTAGTCGAAAAGTTCGGCTTCAACCCTGAGAGTTTTCACTTTACTGGATCCTTTACTCTCTACAATAATCTACTTCAAAGTTTGTTTGATTCTCAAATAAAAACTATTGCGACCGTCTTTGTGATTATTTTTGTAATGTTTCTGTTTATTTTTAGATCCACGAGCCTTGCTCTGTTAGCAGTTACCTCCAACACAATTCCCTCTCTGTTAATTTTAGGTACCATGGGATTGGCTAATATTCCACTCGACTTAATGACAATAACGATTGCCGCCATAGCTATAGGAATAGGTATTGACAATGCTATTCACTACATTAACCGATTCCAAGTAGAGTTTGCTAAAGATAGTGACTATCTAGCATCAATGTATCGTACTCATGGCTCAATTGGTTTGGCAATTTTTTACACGGCAATAACGGTTTCGATTGGTTTTCTAGTATTGGTCTTATCGAACTTTATCCCGAGTATTTATTTTGGTGTATTTATGGCAGTTGCTATGCTAAGTGCTGTTTTAGTCAACCTTACATTACTTCCAAAGCTCTTGATAATATTTAAACCAAAAATGAAGGATTAAAGGTCTATAAAATAAAAAACCCCACCTCAAATAAGAGAGCGGGGTTAGTCTACTAATCTAAAGGAGAGAAATAAGTTAAAAATAGTAGGTTTTAACTCAGCGGGGAATTAAATATAGAAAAATATTCGTGATGTATATTTTTTTATAATTTTTTTTTCTAATAATTAAATATGTCCAAACAACACCAATTTGACGTACTCATTATAGGTTCCGGAGCGTCAGGTTTAATGAGCGCAATTCAGCTTTCAGAGAACTTGTCAATCGCACTTATCGCTAAGGACGAGATCCTAGAAGGCAGCTCTTACTATGCCCAAGGTGGTATTTCTGCTGTACTTGACTCAGAAGATAATTTTAATTCTCATATTTCTGACACACTAAATACCGGTTTTGATATGGGTAATGAAGACAGTATTCGATTTATGGTTGAACAAGCTCCAATGGCAATTTCTTACCTTGAAAAGGCTGGCGTTAAGTTTTCTCAGCAAGAGGGTAATTATGATCTAACCATGGAGGGTGGACACAGTTCAAAACGTGTCGCACACGTGGCTGACAAAACTGGCCAGTCTGTTCAAACCAACCTACTAGCCCAAGTACAACAAAAACAAAACATTACTTTGTTTGAGCACTATATGGCAGTTGATTTGCTTATTGATGGTAACACATGTAATGGTGCTTATGTTTTTGATAAAAAGTCACACCAGGTAATTTCATTTGTGTCTCATAAAACTATCTTAGCAACAGGTGGCGCCTCTAAATCATACCTTTACACCTCCAATCCAGATACCTCTACTGGCGATGGTATTGCTATGGCTTTTAGGGCAGGATGCGAAATTGTTAATATGGAATTTACCCAATTTCATCCAACTTGCCTTTTTCATCCGTATGCTAAATCATTTTTAATTTCTGAAACTCTTCGTGGTGAAGGCGCTAAACTCATACTTCCTAATGGAGACGAGTTTATGCATAATTATGATGATCGCCTTGAACTCGCGCCTCGTGACATTGTTGCCAGGGCAATTGATCATGAAATGAAAATACACGGTTTTGATTGTGTTTACCTCGATATCTCTTTTAAGGACAGCAACTGGATTTCAGAGCGCTTTCCTACTATTACTAAGCGCTGCTATGCTTTGGGGATTGATATTTGTAGTAAACCCATTCCTGTTGTACCGGCCGCTCACTATACCTGTGGCGGTGTGAATACAGAGCTTAATGCACAATCTAATATTGATAACCTATATGCAGTAGGTGAGGTTGCTCATACTGGTGTTCATGGTGCCAATAGAATGGCTAGTAACTCGTTACTTGAATGTATTGTATTTGCTAAGTCTTGCGCTAAACACATCAACGAGAATTTTATCGGTAAGACGCTTCCAATTATCGAAGATTGGGATGCATCCAGAGTAGAACCATCACAAGAAAAGGTAGTAGTGACACATTTGTGGCATGAAGTCAGGCGCATTATGTGGAATTTCGTTGGTATTGTTAGAAGTGATAGACGCCTTAAATTAGCTCATTACCGACTTCAACAAATTCACATAGAAGTGAATGATTATTACCAGCTTTATACAATTACAGACGATTTGATAGAACTTAGAAATCTAGTTCAAACATCAAAAATAATTGTAGAGTCTGCTTTATCAAGAAAAGAAAGTAGAGGGCTACACTTCAATCAGGACTACCCAAAACAACTAGATAAAGCACACAACAGTGTTATCATTAAATCATGATTTTAAACATATTAAAGTATCCTGATAAAAGATTAAGAACTACTGCTAAGCCCGTTGTTAGTGTCGATGAAACTATTAAACAGCAAGTTAAGGATATGTTTGAAACTATGTATGAGGCTCCTGGAATCGGACTTGCTGCTACTCAGGTTAATTTTCATCAACGCATCATTGTCATTGATATCTCAGATCAGTGCAACGAACCGATTTGTTTAATTAATCCTGAAATCATTGAAAAATCAGGGGAAATTCAATGGGAAGAAGGTTGCCTATCAGTGCCTGATTATTATGAAAATGTCATCAGAGCTAATGATATAAAAGTTCAAGCCCTCAATCAACACGGCGAAACATTTGAACTTGAAGCTAGTGAAATGCTTTCTGTATGCATTCAACATGAGATCGATCATTTGAATGGGATTTTGTTTATTGACCATCTGTCTAAACTTAAACAAAAACGACTCAAGAAAAAAACCGTAAAGAAAGTAAGAAAGCTTTAAGATTTAATGAACATTGGACCACACCACCTCAACTCGAAAGTCTTACTTGCTCCAATGGCAGGAACCAGTGATAAGCCATTTAGAATAATGTGTAGAGAACAAGGTGCAGCCCTAACAACCTCTGAAATGGTTGTACTCCAAAAACACCTTCTTAACACAAACAAATCTAAACATCGACTAGACTTTAGTTCAGAAAAGTCGCCAATCAGTATTCAAATTGCTGGCTCCGAAGCTGAAGAGCTTGCCGAATCAGCTAGACAAGCTGTAGAATTTGGTGCCGATATTATCGACATTAATATGGGCTGTCCTGCCAAAAAAGTTTGTAACAAAGCTGCAGGTTCTGCACTAATGCAAAATGAAAAGCTAGTTGAAGATATTATTAAATCAGTCGTTAATGCGGTTGATATTCCAGTAACACTTAAGATGCGCACAGGCTGGAATGAAGAAAACAAAAATGCACCTACAATAGCTAAAATAGCTGAAGATTTTGGTATAAAAATGCTAGCAATTCATGGCAGAACTCGGGCACAAAAATATAATGGTCACGCCGAATATGACACTGTAAAAGAGATAGTTGAACTTGTCTCAATACCTGTTATTGCAAATGGCGACATCACCACCGCAGAGAAGGCTAAAAAAGTATTAGATTTCACTGGAGCGGATGGCGTAATGTTAGGTCGTGCAACACAAGGAAACCCTTGGCTAGTTGGTCAAGTTAATCAATACTTGTCGACTGGCGAGAACTCCCAACCTCTAAAACTAGAGAAAAAAATACCCTTAATACTGAAGCATATTCGCCAGATTCATGAATTTTATGGCAATAAAATGGGAACACAGTTATCCAGAAAGCATATTTTTTGGTATTCTATACACCTTGACCAAAAAAAAGGGACTGCTTTTTGGCCAAGCATTAATAGAGTGTCTGATCACTCTGAACAATATTTCAAATTTCACGATTTTTTGTATTCTTTATGAAACAAAGAGATTTACAAGACTGTATTAATGACAAACTTGAGAAATACTTCTCGGATTTGAACGGAGAGAAAGCAAACGGTGTATTCAAAATGGTCACCCACCAAGTTGAGTCCACCACCCTAAAATTTGTTCTCGACAAAGTCAATCAAAATCACAGTGAAGCTGCAAGAATTCTTGGCATTAATCGCGCCACCTTGAAGAAAAAGGTGGCTCTTTACAAACTGTAAGACATTATAATTAATTTCATTTATATTTCGCCATCTTAAAGCATATTAAATGTCTATAAAACGCGCCCTGATTAGTGTTTCCGATAAATCAGGAATTATTGAATTTGCTCAAAATCTTGCATCACTGAATATTGAAATTCTTTCGACTGGTGGAACTGCAAAACTACTTAAAGAGAACAACATACCGGTAATAGAGGTATCAGATTACACAGGCTATCCTGAGATGATGGCTGGTCGTGTCAAAACACTGAATCCAAAAATACATGGCGGTATTTTGGCCCGAAGAGGAGTAGATGAGAAAGTAATGTCTGAAAATAAAATTAATCCTATCGATCTCGTCGTTGTTAATCTGTATCCATTTCAAGAAACTGTCTCAAGACCTGATTGTAGTATCGAAGAAGCGATTGAAAACATTGACATAGGTGGTCCTGCAATGTTACGTTCTAGTGCAAAAAATCACGCATCAGTGACAGTTGTGGTTGATAGTGCAGATTATCAATCAGTGCTCGATGAATTAAATACGTCTGGCGATACTTCATTACAAACAAGAAAAAAACTCGCCCTTAAGGCCTTTGAACATACGGCTCAATATGATGGTGCAATTGCCAACTACTTGGGTCGAGAAGATAATGGCTTTTCGAACACTTTAAATTTACAGTTTTTTAAATCACAAACTATGCGCTACGGTGAAAACCCTCATCAAAAGGCAGCGTTTTATAAAGAAACTAAAGTAAATGAAGCATCTGTTTCTTCCAGCAAACAAATCCAAGGCAAAGAACTCTCATTTAACAACTTAGCAGATGCGGATGCAGCCCTTGAATGTGTTCGAAATTTTAATGATCCTAGTTGTGTTGTTGTTAAACATGCCAACCCATGCGGTGTCGCCACTAGAGACACTATCCTTGCAGCCTATTTGGATGCATACAAAACTGACCCAACCTCAGCATTCGGTGGCATTATTGCCTTTAATCGTGAACTCGA
>LWDU01037548.1_pt1 | contig 12478 bp, 13 predicted proteins | sample 727161 | NCBI WGS metagenome assembly LWDU01 (sample SAMN04566230, study PRJNA314399) | hydrothermal vent metagenome | isolation source: deep sea hydrothermal plume seawater | place: Mexico: Gulf of California, Guaymas Basin | collected 2004-07-11 | reverse complement strand
TCATTAACAGGGAAAAGGTAAGCGTCCATTTCGTAAGCGTCCAATAGTGACACGCTTGTGCGGGGTGCGGGGCGTTCGATCTCTTTCGGCTGGTGTTGAAAAGCCGAGAGGAGATACCGATGCCGAGATTGTCACCTGAGAAACGTGCGGAGCTGGAAGCGTTCTGGTGGGCCCATCACGAGGCGTGGAAGCGCAGTGACTTGAATCAACGCGAATATTGCGAAGTGAACGACCTGCCGCTGAAGCGGTTTGGCAACTGGCGCGCCCAGTTCAAACGTGAGCCGCGGCCTGAGCCAGTAGATCTGCTCTATCGTCGCGGGGGCCTAAGTCATAGCTTTAGTCATAGGCTTAGTCATACCCTTAGTCATATGACTAAGGTCCCCGCAGCGCCGAATGCTGCTCCGGCTGTTCCATCTCCTCGGCAAAGCCGCCGACGAATTTTCACCATCTCTGACAAGCGCAGGATCGTGAGGGCTGCGAGCCAACCGGGCGCCTCAATCTCGCAGGTCGCCCGCGAGCACGGGATCGCAGCGCGCGTCCTATTCCGTTGGAAATCCGAGCTCGCTCCCCAGGACGAAACCCCGCGCTTTGTCAGAGTTGAGGTGACATCATGACCTTGCTTCCAGAGGGTGTGCGCGTTCACCTGGCGGTCGGCCATGTCGGTGATGGTCCAGGAAGTTTTGAAGCGCGATCCGTTTACCGGGCATCTCTTCGTGTTCCGCGGCCGCAAGGCGAACTTGATCAAGATCATCTACTGGGACGGCACTGGGCTCTGCCTGTTTACCAAGCGGCTCGAGCATGGCGTCTTCCTCTGGCCGTCAGGAAACGAGCCTGGAAAATCGATTGTACTCGCCTCTGACCAGCTGTCGATGCTGATCGACGGGATCGACTGGCGATCCCCGGACGAGCGATGGCGTCCCGCCCGAGCAGGCTGAGGGGCTGATGCGACCGATTGAATCAGGCCGCAGAAAGCTGTGCGGAGGGCGCTGATTCCAGCGTAAACTCCGTGGCATGGAGCTTGATCTCGCCGCCCTGCCTGAAGACGTGGATGTGTTGCATCGCATGATCCGCGACCTGGCTGCAGCGCGTGACAGCGAGCGCGCTGAGACGCGGGCAGAAATCGAGCGCCTTCGCCAGATGGTGAAGACGCTGCAGCGCAGCCAGTTCGGCCGCCGGGCCGAGGGGCTCGATCCCGGCCAGCTCCAGCTTGGGCTGGAGGACCTGGACAGTGATGTGGCGCGGCTGGAGTCTGCCGTGCCTGAGGTCCGTGAGGAGGGGCTCGATCGCCCAGCTCGCACCCGCGCGTTCAGCCTGCCGGAGCATCTTCCGCGGGAAGATGTATCCGTCGAGACCGAGACCGGCACCTGTCCATGCTGCGGCGGTGCGCTGCACTTCATCGGCGAGACGGTCAGCGAGATGCTGGATCATGTCCCGGCGCGGTTGCGGGTCCTGCGGATCAAGCGTCCTCGCTATGGCTGCAGAAGCTGTGGGAAGATCCACCAGTCGCCGGCCCCGGAACGCCCGATTGCGAAGGGGCTCGCAACGCCGGGTCTGCTCGCGCATGTCATCGTCAGCAAGTATTGCGATCACCTTCCGCTATATCGCCAGTCGCAGATCTTCGCGCGCCAAGGTGTGAAGCTGAACCGGTCAACGCTCGCCAACTGGGTGGGCGGCGCAAGCTGGTGGCTGGAAGCGCTGCATGAACGGCTCGCAAGTCATGTCTTCGCATCAAAGATGCTGTTCGCCGATGACACGCCACTGCCCGTGCTCGATCCTGGCCGGGGGCGTACACGCACAGGACGGCTCTGGGTTTATGCCCGCGATGATCGTCCATGGAATGGACCGGGGCCGCCAGCAGCGGTCTACATCTACAGTCCCGACCGGCGCGCCGAACGTCCTGAATCCCATCTGAGAGACTTCAGCGGTGTGCTGCAGGTCGATGGCTATGCCGGGTTCGAGCGACTGACCGCCAAAGGTGACATCACGCTCGCCTCTTGCTGGGCGCATGCACGCCGCAAGTTCTACGAGGTCCACCAGGCGACGGGCTCACCGATCGCGGCCGACGCGCTGCAACGGATCGCAGAGCTCTATGCCATCGATGCGGCTATCCGTGGTCAGAGTGCTGAGGAGCGTCGGGTCATCCGCGCTCGAAAATCCCGCCCGCTGGTCAAGGCCATGAAGACTTGGTTCGAAACCGAGCTCCAGCGCATCCCGCCGCGCAGCGGGCTCGGCGATGCGATCCGCTACGCGCTGACCCGCTGGGACCAGCTCAGTCTGTTCCTTGAGGACGGCCGCGTCGCCCTCGACACGAACACGGTCGAACGCGCCATCCGTCCGGTGGCTCTGGGGCGCAAGAACCACCTGTTCGCCGGCTCGGACGGCGGCGCTCAAAGATGGGCTGTGATCGCATCTCTGCTCACCACCGCCAAGCTCAATGATGCTGAGCGATGTCCTCGAGCGTCTCAGCCAGGGCCATCCGATGAGCCAGATCGACGATCTGCTACCTTGGAACTGGGCCGCCTCACGCGCGGGCGTGTAAGAACTGGACGCTTACGCGAACAGGGTAAGCGTCCAATAATGACACGCTTGTGCAGCTTGCCCGGCATTCGATCTCTTTCGGCTGGTATTTTAAGAGCCAAGAGGACATCCCGACGCCGAGATTGTCATCCGCCGCCTGCGGCCAAAGCGTCACAACGGATCGCTGAGCTTCATGCAGTTGATGCGGCGGTTCGGGGCGGAGAGCTGAGGAATGTCGCATAGCACACGCCCGGCTCGGTGCTGCGATCCACTTCGCACTGAGCCGCTGGGACCGGTTCAGTCTGTCCCCTGAGGGTGACCGTGCCGCTATCAAAACAAACATGGTAGAACGCGCTAACCGTTCAGTCGCACTGGGGCGCCGCGCTCGGGCGCAAGAACCACCCGTTCGCCGGATCCGAAGGATGCGCTTAACGATGGGCCTTGATCGCGTCCCTGCTTACTACCGACAAGCTCAATGATGTCGAGCCGCATGCCTATCTGAGCGATTTCCTTGAATGTCTCAGCTAGGGCCATCGAATGAGCCCGTTTGACAGTGCACTACCGTGGAACTGGGCGGCCCAGCGCACCGAGTTCAAGAACTGGACGTGTACATTGCGGGAGCCTCGAGCGCTAAAACTCATCCCTCAGAAATTCTTCTTCTGAGAAGTCATCTGCCTCGACTTGGTCGAACAAAATTTCTTCGGGACCACAAATGAAGTCCTCATAAGGCTCTTTCCAACTCAACAGCTGAACGAGGGCATCGACCTGGTCATCGTGAGTACCAGCTGGGAACGCTATGACTTCGTGGACGAACGCGTCGCGCCATACAGCTTGCGTGGGCAAGAATATGTCCCCCGCCTCTATGCGAGGGCTCACCAGCGCGGCGCGCTGTTCTTTGGAGCCCTTGGGAGTAATGCCGATGGGGGAGGGGATGTACGCACCGCCTTCGTCGCGAAGGTCGTCGATAAGCGGCGTCCCGGTCGCCGCCTTCTCGACTAGGATGGTATTGGCCTTGAACTTCTTCGCCAAGCGGATGACGGCGCGCTTCTGGTCCGGAAAGGAAAGCTTTTCGCGAAAGACATCGAGAATGCGGACTGAGTTGCCATAGATGAGCGCAGTGACGCAGGCGCAGTAGTCGCCTGTCGTTCCCACAGCGAGGTCCCACGATTGAACGACCTGCGAGTGCCCGGGCACGTCAGGCGCTTCCTCGTAGGCTTTGAACCAGCCGGGCTGGATGAGGTTACCCGTCTCAGGCACGGGGCATTGCTGATACTGGGCTTCGAAGTTCGCGGTCCCCATCTCTCGGCGCTTTTGCTCCAGCAAACTGATGGGTAGTCTTTCCGCATGGAGGGGTTTGCCAGCGGCCCAGGTATAGGTCTCCCCTAGGCTCAGCTGAAATGTTTGGGACTGAACCGCAACCGCCGGAAAAGAGAGCCGGCGCCAGCCCCCGTTCGCTAAAAGATGCCCAGAAATGTCAGTCTCGTGAAGACGCTGCTGCACGACGATGACCGCCCCGGTTATAGGGTTGTTTAGGCGCGTGCTCATCGTGCTGCCGAACCAGTCGATTGTGCTCTCTCGCTTGTTCCTCGATTTAGCGTCTTCAGGCTTTTGGGGATCATCGAGGATAATGAGATCACTGCCGCGGCCAGTTATTACCCCGCCATTTGTAGCCGCGTACCGGCCGCCGCTGCGTGTTGTTTCAAGATCTGTGGCCGCCGAGCGTCTCAAGCGTGTTCTCGGGAAGATTACACGATAGAAATCGCTTTCAATGAGTTCGCGGGTTTCGCGCGCAAGCTTGCCCGCAACTTCGTCACCATACGAGATGACCATGATCTCTTTAGCTGGGTCCTTGCCAAGCAGCCAGGCAGTCCATGCGACTGAAACCGAAAACGACTTAAGCGCACGCGGCGGCATGTTGACGAGGAGCCTTCGCTCCTCGCCAGCTGCTACGCGACCAAGCTCGTATGCGAGTGCATCAATGTGCCAGTTGTGCGCGTAGGGTGTAGCCGGATGCATGGCATTGAATGCGGCCCGCACGAAGTAGCTGAATTCGGATCGCAGCAGCTGGCGATAAGCTGCCACCTCATTCATCAGCGGCCCCTCCGTCGAGCTTTTTGACCTTGCGACGCACGAAATCGTCCAACAGATTTTGTTGATCGGGCGAAAGCTTTTCTTCTTTAGGCTCACGGGTTTCTGGAAGCATTTGCTGCAGTTGTTTGAGCACTTGCTCGATCGATCGTGGATCGCCCTTGGCGGCTTTGTTGGTGAGATTGCGAAGCATGACTTGAAGCTTCGTCGCCGACTTCCGATGGCCATCTTCCGTGAATTGTACAAGTTGAGACAACTCATCAGTGAGCGCTGTTCGAAAGTTTTTCGACCCCTTTGTTCGCCCTTTCGGGTTGCCGGACTGCCCCTTTTTGAACTGGGTGGATTTCGGCGGTTTACCGTAGCCGATTTGGTAATCCTTCTCGGGATCAGCGCTCATTTTCGCCTCCTGCGACTTTGGCCTCGAGTTCGCTGAACGTCTCGCCGGTCTCGCTGAGCACCGCGTCTAGCCCGAATTTATAGCGCAGCCGGCGGAGAGCCACATCGACATAGAGCGGATCGAGTTCGATCCCCCGCGCTCGGCGGTGGGCTTCTTGAGCAGCAAGCAGGGTAGTGCCAGAGCCAAGAAACGGGTCTAGAACTAGATCGCCGCGGTGTGTGACATCCATTCGACAACAAGTCTAACTGGTTTGACGGTCGGGTGAAGGAGAAGCTCCTTTCGCCGAGATTGTACTCCGGCATAAGCCCAGACATTGGTGCGATTTCGCCCATGCCTTCCCAGTTCAACATTATTGGTATGTTTGCCTGGGCCTGCTTTGAACACATAGATTAGCTCATGCTGGGAGCGGTAGAGTGACCCCATACCGCCGACGCCCTTATCCCAGACGATGAGGTTTTTCAGCTCTTCGAAGGCAGTACGTCCAGCAGCGTCGAGGTCGGCGCCGTGGCGCCAATCCATGCAGATGAAGACGCGCTCGCAGAAAGTTTTGAGGAAGCCGCGAAAGGCCTCCTCGCTCATCTCACCTGAGGCCATGGCGAATTCGCGGTGCTTCACCTTGCCGGAGCCGCCGACATGACCAGCAATCGGAACGTTGTAGGGCGGGTCGGTGAACACCGCGTCGGCCTTTTCGCCCTGCAAAAGTTTATCATAGCTTGCTGGATCAAGAGCGTCGCCGCAGAGCAATCGATGCTCGCCGACATTCCATAGGTCGCCGAGCTTTGTAATGGCCAGGCCAGCTGGCGGAGGTGGGGCCTCTTCAGCAACTGAGGCCGCGCCATCAATTAGAATTATGTCGAGGTCAGCATTGCTGAACCCGGTAATGGTGAGGTCAATTTCTAGGTCCGCTAGCTCGCCAAGCTCAATCTTCAGGGTGGCGTCGTCCCACCCGGCGTTCTCAGCAAGCCTGTTATCGGCAATGGCATATAGCCGTTTGTCCGCATCGCTAAGATGCTCGATCTCCAAAACAGGCACACTGGCCATGCCGAGCAGCTTTGCTGCCTGCCAACGGCCGTGACCTGCTATGATGGTAGTATCCTCATCAATGAGGATTGGATTGGTCCAGCCGAACTTGTTCAGGCTGCGCGCAATCTGTTCGATTTGCTTTGCGGAGTGAGTTCTTGCGTTCCGCTTTGAGGGCTTCAGCTTATCGATATCGACAAGATCGACTTGTCTGCGGCCTAAGCATTGCACCTTTTGATTGTTTGGCATGAATTGCCTCCTTCAAGAATGAAAGAGGCAGCCCAGCGGAAATGGGTGTTGGAGACCTTCGGAAAATATGTACTGAACTCGCCGTTTTCAGGCGGGGTCTCTATTTCGCTTGCGTATGTACGTCGCCAAGGCAGTTGAGAGTGTGTAATCGGGAATTCCCAGCTTTGAGGCATTCCGGACGGCCAGAATGAATTGTCCTGCCTTGGATTGGGGTACGGATTTCTCATTGTGGTGCCAGCTATCGGTGCCAGTCGAATGTGTAGCTATCTCTCCAGTCACGTCTTCGAAAAGCTCGACCAATCTCAACACCAAGTGTTGTGCATCCAATCGAGCATCAGCGCCTTTCTGCGCACAGAGCTCAGTATGGAGATCAGCGGCTGCAGCTTGCACGTCAGCGGGGTCGTAGTCACCGATCTCGAATGGATTGAGCGTGCCGCGCATCGGAATGGCGCCCCTCAATATCAGCCTGTCGGCGAGTTCGCTTTCACTGGCGAATGATAGAGGCGAGGGTTCTGATCGGTTCCTGAGCAATCGACCGAGCTCTTCCCGCCGAGTTGCGCGGCTTGGAGTGATCTCTCGGACTTGGATCGTATCCGTGATGACTTCATCCAGGATGTCCTGGATACGAGACGTTATAAGGGCCGCATTGGGCGAGGTAGATTCTAAGCCGAGCTCGGCGAGGGCGCCTTCTAGCGCTCTATTGTCGAGATCGGGCGTCGCGGTGAGGCCAGGGGGGAGCCGACCTGCAGCGGCGTGCGCTGGCTGTTTAGGGTAGCGGGCTCCGTCGATTTGAGAAGGTGTCGCTTTGGGAATAGAACGGGACATGAATTCGTCCTGAGAGTGGTTTCGTAGCCAATTCTAAGGCCATCCTAATTAGGTAGGAGCATTCGGCGAAATTACACCGTATAAAGACCTTTGACGGGCCCCTTTAGGAGCGATGAGATCTAGTCGGCGGCCAACACCAAAAGCCAATGTTGGTGCGCCAGAATAGTGTGCCAAGCAGAGATGGGTCGCTACCTTTGCCTAAGCTCAAGGACGGCGTTTGAGAATTTATCGAGAACACGCCGGGTGGAAAGACTCTTGACCGGCCACTTGCGGCAGCAAAAGTCTTCTCCCAAGATTAATGGGCCGGAGGCGAACGCGGCTGAGCGTTTGTGAAGCAAATAGCGAGGGGCGGGAGCGAATTACGCTCCCGCCTCTCACATTTTGGGAAAGGCCTTCTAGCCCGCGCTGGAGCTAATCTGCATACTGATTTCGATTGGCTGAAAGTTGATGTTCGAGGCACCGGGTACTGTTTCTGGCAGGTCAAATTTTTTGGGATCCGCGAGGGTAAAGGTTGGCTCGGGCTCGGACACTTCTGGAGCCGCTTCGGTTCTTGGGCGGAGGCCGATATTGAACCGTGAGGTCGCCGTGGTGCTCGCCTTGATGGCAGGCGAAAGTTCTTCAGAGAAGCTCGCCAGCTTTACGTGTGAGGAAAATTCCAACTTCTGGGGAGCTTCCATCACTTCAGCTTGAGGGTCGAAGGACGCTTGCATCACCTCGGGTGCTGGAGCTGCGGCGTCCTGGTCAGCCAGTACCGCTTCCTCGCGTCGCGCTTCTGCTGCCGCAATGGCTTGCGGAGATTGGCTTGCAGGCGTGAGGTTACTGAGCTTGGATGCTGGCCTGTCTGCTGAAGCAGTCTGTGCACCGATACCGGACATGTCATCAGGGAGGTAGCTGCCGCCCTCATGGGTACGGCTCCAGCCATTGGCGTGCGCAAGTTCATGACAGAGGAGGCGGGCGTACCAGCCAGACGTTATTGTCTGGCAGGGGTTCGGCATGGTGATCATGCGTCCATCACCGCAACCCATCGAGTTCAGCTGCGGCACACCGAAAATATGAGCGCCACGCTGCGCACACCTGGCGCCGACGAGCATTGGCGAAACGAATTCGACGGCAACGGTATTGTCGCCGCGGAATTCCGCTGGAGCGTTTTTAACCGGCTCTAGTGGAGCGACGGTCATGCAGCCGGCTAGCAGGGATGAGACACAGAAAGTGCTCATCATGTAAAAGCGAGAAACGATTGTTCTTTTCATGTCCATCACCCCGACTTCTTTGAGTTGGTGATGAGATGACTATGAGGTCGGCCATAATACTGGCTTGAAGACTGCCGCTGAATTTGAGGCGACGGTGTCGTAAATCGTTAAGCTATTGGTTCAGACTGGGACGAAAGGTAAATGGGGGGAAGGAAAAAGCCAGATAAATCAGGTGCAAGATGGGTTGCGTTCATTAACACAAACAATTCGAAATTTTCGCTAACCTAGAAGCAAAGCATGAAAAAAGGCGTGCCGAAGTGGCACGCCTTCTTCGATATCAATGGATGAAAGGCCTCAGCCTGGGCTTGCAGCCGTGCCATCGTTATCATCGTCCGAAGCAGCAGCTGCAACCCCAAGAGCACCGAGAGCAGCCGGGATGCCGAATACGGCAGCGCCAACACCGCTACCGGCGGTACCTGCAACGGTTGAGCCTTCCAGAGCGGCAATCTGAGTAGCATTCATCGTGACAGGTGCAGGCGCCGTGCAGGATGACGAAGTCACTGTGAACATCTGAGCACTTGATAGGCTCACGCTACACGGGGTGCCATCTGAAGCGGTAAACTTGAGCCGTGTTGTGCCATCAGTTGTCGTCTTGACGACATCGCCTTGAAAAACCTCATCACCTTCGGCTAGAGAATATAGCTCTCCCTGGCGTTCAACGACAACCGAGCCTTGTCCGACAGTCTTGCTTTCGACCGTACCCTGAGGTTCAAACGAATAGTTTGGCTGTGGCGCTTCCATCGGCTCAGGCGCAGCAGGCCGAGGCGGCTCTGGAGCACTAATCGGAGGCGGCTCTGGAGAACGAGGTCTAAACTGCGCGACCGCTGTATTAGAGATGCTAAGCATGGCAGTCACCAAGGCGATGACAGCCGTAGATTTTTTGAGGCGCATGTGTGTAGCTCCTTTGTCCCAGCTTCGTTTTAGCAAAGAAGCCTTAGATTGTATATATGTGATCGCAAATATTCATAATTAGGTAATAAATGCCGAATTCAGGTCGGAGTTGCACACTTTCCGCGCACTTGAATGGTCTCAATGGCTTCGTCTTCAAGACGTACAGCGCTCAGAACGCCCGTTTTGTAAGCGCCGGTATCCAGCCCTATCCTGTTTTGCCGCTGAATTATCTCGTCTTCGACAGTATGTCCGTGGACTATAACCTTGCCGTGGTCGGCCTCACTGTCGAGAAACTCTCGTCTGATCCAGCGCATATCCGTCGAGCTTTGTTCGGCGATTGATAGCCCGGGCCGTACGCCCGCGTGGACCAGAAGGTAGTCACCAAACTCAACACTATCGAGAAATCCGCTCATGAAGCGAATATGGCTGTTGGGTATGGCTGAGAGCAGGGCGTGTTCAAGTGCCTCTTCTCCAAGTGTTTGGACATAAGCGATATCCACTCCATAGCTTTCTGCGGTTGTATCGCCGCCATGATAAAGCCATTCACGAAGTTGTTTGCGTTCGCCTCTGAGAGCGCGAAGAAGCGCGTCCTCGTGATTTCCCATAAGGAAATGACACCTCAAATCAGCGGGCCGATAGTCGATTAGCCGTTCGATGACGCCTTTTGACTGAGGCCCGCGATCTATGAGGTCCCCCAAGAAAACGAGATGGGTTTGCTTAGGCGGATGTTTTGAGAGATCTTCTTCGATGCGCGGGCCGTGTATATCTCCGATTGCGTACGCGCGCTTTCCGGGGGGCGTGGACGCCGCCTTAGGCTCGCTAGTTGATTTACCGGGCCTGGAAAACAGACGGAACATAATATTGATCTCGCTCGCATTGCTTCAGCTAGACAAACTCGTCGGCTCCTGCAGCGGGTGAGCAGATTACGTCTCACATGCTTTATGCTAGCACAACAAGCCGATTGCATCTTCGCCCGCGAATCAAGAGGCATCATTTTTGCGTGGCATCTGACTAGTCATCGTGCAGTCAAGAAAAATCGGTAAACGTTTTCTTAAATTCGGTTGATGGCGGCGTTCGGGTGTGTTGTGCTTAGTACACCTGCAGTTGATCAAGGGCTTCAGTCTTGAGGAGGCAACATGAGCGTAAACGCATCGCACACCTGGTTTGCCGCACAGACGTTGGCAGGTAAAGAGAACCTCGCTGTTTCGCATTTGAACCGGCAGGGTTTCGAGACAACGTGCCCTCAGCTTTGGCGCACGGTGCGCCATGCAAGACAAACCCGACGCGTTCTGCGCCCAATTTTTCCTGGCTACGTGTTCGTAAATGTGGATATGCAGCGCATGAGATGGCGCGCAATCGATAGCACAGTTGGCGTGTCGAGGATTGTTCGTTTCGGGGACAGGCCAGCAGCAATTCCAACTGATTTGGTCGAGAGCTTCAAAGCTCAAACGGGCGAAGATGGTGCTGTCGAGTTTGAAGAAACGTTCGGCGTAGGGGACGAAATTCGTGTCATGTCCGGTGCCTTTCAGGACTGGATTGGACGGATCGTCGATCTTCCGGATGGTGACCGCGTCAAAGTTCTTCTAGGGATGATGACCCGCCACGTTGAGGTCACGCTTCCCAGAAAGCAGCTCGCCAAGGCGAGTTGATTAGTAGAGTAGGTCAGGGGACATGAACACACTCAGTCATCTTGCGGTGGGCACAGAACAGCAGGACCGGTTTTCCCGGCGCCTCAACTTATAGGTGCGATCCTTTTTGGTGTCGTTGCGCCGGTCATTCTCCGCGGGCAGTTCGAACGGCTACCCGACCAGATCGCGAGTTACGATAATTCTCTATTCGGCACGCTCTGTGCGGTGCTCATCGGCTACATGGTCTTTCGGAAAGTCACCGTACTGCCGGGCTCGAATGCATTCACAAGCATCACGCCTGCATTCCTGTCATCTTATGGCATTATCATCGCGATCTTTTTCATCCTCAGACTGGATTACAGCCGCGCACAGTTTCTGGTGAGCTTCGCGCTGACCACGTGCTGGTTTATTGCGCTGTCTTACTACGTCGCGCGTTTTCGGGAGGCTAATCTCGGTCTTGTCTCATCGGAGAAGCTAAAGGAGCTTGCTTCGATCCCTGGTGTGAGCTGGGTGAATTTCGCATCGCCAGAGGCGGCATCTAAGCAGCGCCATTTACCGCTGGTGGTAAATCTGCGTGATCCGAAGCTTGGCCCGGAATGGGAGCGCTATCTTGCTGAGGAAGCGATCGCCGGCCGCGTCATCTACAACACGAAACAGATCGTTGAATCACTTGAGGGCAGGGTTCGGGTTGAGCACCTTTCGGAAAACTCGTTTGGCCACTTGGCCCCCGATTCTATCTATGCGCCGGCAAAGCGCTATCTCGATGCCATAAGCGCTGCGGTCGCTTTGGTGCTTCTCTCGCCTTTGTTTTTGATTGTTGCTGCTTGGATCAAGCTTGATAGTCCGGGGCCCGTGATTTTCCGCCAGGAGCGTATGGGATATCGTGGTAAGACCTTCACGATGTTCAAATTCCGCTCGATGACTGTGCGGGCGCCTGACGCCGGCGATGAACGTAAGCTGGACATGACGCAGAACGACGACCAGCGCATCACACGTTCAGGGCGCTTCATCCGAAAGACCAGAATTGATGAGCTGCCGCAGCTCTGGAATATCTTTATCGGAGAGATGAGCTGGATTGGCCCGAGGCCGGAAACGCTGAGCCTGTCCTCATGGTACGAAGAGGAAATTCCGTTTTACAGGTACCGCCATATTGTGCGTCCTGGCATCACTGGCTGGGCGCAGGTGAAGCAGGGCCACGTCACAAGCGTGGATGATGTCCGCCGGAAGCTTGAATACGACTTCTATTATGTTAAGCACTTCTCGGTTTGGACCGATGTTTTTATTGGTATTCAGACTGTGCGCGTGATGTTTACCGGTCTCGGTGCGAAGTAAGGCCTGTTCTCAGGAAATGCTGACCATCGGCGTCTGGGCAGCACAGGTGTGTTTCGTGTTGATTACCGCTTGTTTGGCGTTTTTCTCGTTTATAGGTCCGGAAAGTGAAGTCGATGTGCGGTCTTTCATTCCGTGGGACAAAGCAAGACACGTGGCAGCTTATTTTAGCCTCACCATGGTAGGACTGCTCGCCTTTCCCAATCTGCCTTTAGTAGCACTCAGTGGCAGTGCCTTTCTGGGTTCAGCAGTTATCGAAATCACTCAACCGGCAGTCGGACGGA